>Ga0209916_1000743_pt1 | contig 42087 bp, 35 predicted proteins | sample ThiBio_1000_plan_FD_183956 | JGI IMG/M metagenome (GOLD analysis project Ga0209916, IMG submission 183956) | Wastewater bioreactor microbial communities from Cape Town, South Africa - Thiocy_solids_2 (SPAdes) | ecosystem: Engineered > Bioreactor > Thiocyanate-remediating > Anaerobic-Aerobic ... | reverse complement strand
CAAATCGATAGCTATGGCAGTAACATTTTTCATGGGCTCGCCCTCGCGTGACTTGTGCTGGGAGTACTAACTCACCACCACTGGCACCGCGATGCCTGAATGCGCGGGGGCGAGTCCACGCGATTACCCGCTTTGGCTCTTGCGATTCCCTATTCCCTATTCCCTATTCCCGATTCCCGATTCCCGATTCCCCATTCCCGGCTCTAATGAAACTGATCGCTCGCCGGCACCCACGAGCTGGAGCTCGAAGCCGGCAGGCGCACCGGCGTGGCAGGCGCGAGGTCCGAGGCGCAGCCCGGCGGCAGCGGGCCGCCGGCGACGCGGGCGGCGGCGCATTCGGCGGCGTTGTCGAACTTCACCATCGGCGTGGAGGCCGCTGCTGCCGGCGCGCTGGCGGCCGCGACCGGCGCCGGCGGGGCGGCGGGCGCGAGATGCAAGGGTGCATACGCGCTGGCGGCGACCGGCGCCGGCGGCGGGTCGGGGTTGCCGCAACCGAACAGGGCGATCGGCAGCAGCGGTTTCACCGCGCACTCCACCCGCACGCCGCGCGGCAGATGGAAGGTGTGCTTGACCGTGGTCTTTTCCACCGCGCGGCGCAGCGCGGTGTCGACCGAGCTTTCGTCCTCGGGCGTCCAGTCCTGCTCGAAGCGGGTGGGCCGGTAGCCGACGTCGGGCGTACGGTGGCGCATGATTTCGGTGTCGCCCGTCGGCTTCAGCTGCACGTAGTCGCCCACCGCGCCGTGCTCGGCGCCCTGTACTGCCCCGGGTCGATTTCCGCCGAGCTTGCCCGCGGCCAGCGAAGACGCCGGCCGGCTGCCGGTACTGGCGGCGGCACGAACCACCGGCTTGGCTGCCGACGGCGGCGCGACGCTGGCGGCGCCGGCCGGTTCGCCCACCGTGGCGGTGTCGCTGCCTTGCGGTGTCGCCTCCGGCGCGCGGCTAACCTCGGCGGTGGCCGGTAGCGACGGCGCCGAGGCGGCGGGTGCAGGTGTGGGTTCGGGTTCCGGTGTGAGCGCGGCCACCGCCGCGGGGGTCGGCACCGCCGGGCGCAAGGCGGCGGGTGGTGGCAGCGGCCTGGGCGTGGCTGGCGGCAGTTCCACCCGCGCCGGTGTCAGCGCGGTCGGTGGCTCGGGCGGTGCCGTGGATTCGGCCGGCTCAGCGGCAGCCACGCGCACTGGCGTGGTCAGTTCCGGCACCAGCTTCGGACCGGGCAGTGCCCGCGGCGCGGCGGGCGCCAAGGCCTGCGGCTGCGCGCGCGGCACCTGCGGCGGCGCGGGTGCGGGTTCCGGCGTTTCGCTGAGCGGCGCCAGCATGGTTGGCGCCGCGACCTGCAACGCAATCGCGGGCGGCGCGGCCGCGGCGGGTACGGTCGCTTGCGGCAACGCCAGCGCGACAGGCGGCAGGATCGGGCGATTGCCCTCGGGCGTTGGCGGACGCTCCGGCTCCGGCTGGGGCGCCGGCAACGCGGGGGCGACCGGCATCGGCAAGCTCAGCGCCAGCGGTGCGGCGGGCACGGCTGGCGCGGCGGGTTGGGGCAACGGGAGTGGCGTCGGGGCCGGCAGGCTCACCGGTGGCGGCGGCGCAGCGGCCACCGCGGGGGCCGGCGCGGCTTTCACCGGTGCGGCGGGCGTGGCGGGCGCGGCCGCAGCCTGCACCGGGACGGCGTTGGCACTCGGCTCGACGCGCGGCGCGGGCGGCTGCCGACCCTGCTGGCGTGGTCCGCGCTGTTTCGGCGGCGTGCCGTGCACCGGCGGCGGGGGCGGCGGCTCGGGCGGCTCGATCAGGCGCACCTGCAGCAGCGGTTCGCGCGGCTTGTCCGGCAGTACGGTCGGCTCGTAGGCCGGGCCGAGCACGAATGCGAACAGGCACAACAGATGCACCAGCAAGGTGCCGAGCAAGGCCAGCGCGCGACGCCCCCGCGACGGCGGCGGCGGGCGCCGGCGCAGGTGGTAGACGCGACCGCGCGTGGCCGCCGCCAACGGCGAATCCAGCAGGACCCGCGCAGGGTTGGCGGCGCGGCCGGTGGGGACGGAATCCGGGGGCGGCGCAGGCATGCGGCCAGTGTAGCGGGCGCCATCAAGACCCGGCGCCACCCTCTGCTTCGCGTTCGCGCAGTTCCTCGTCCACCGCGCGGTTGGGCGTATCCACCGGGCAGCCTTGCGCCAGCGGCTTGCCGGCGCGATACATCGCGATGCAGGTCTCCACGGCGGGCGGAGTGAAACCGTGCACGCGACCGTCAGGCGTGCTGGCCGGGGCCATGTTGAGGCGCATGTCGCCGCTCTTCGCCGACGGCGGCGGCGGTGGGTCGCCACCGCAGCCGCCGGCCAGCATCGCCAGCGACACCGCGCAGTGGATGCGGATGCCGCCGGGCAGACGGATCGTCGTCTTCTTCGTGGTCTTGTCCACCAGCTTCTGCAACGCGTTGTCGACGGAGCTGCCGCCCTTGTTCCAGTCGTCCGCGAAGCGGGTGGGTTTGTATTCGATCGGGCTGTCGTGCCGCATGATCTCCGCATCGCCCCGTGGCATGCGCTGCACGTAACCGGGCACCGGCGCACTGGAAGCGGGCGCCGGCGGCAGCAGCGGCTGGCCTTGCGCGTCGTACAGCCGCGGCGGCGGGGCCTGCAGCACCATCGCGCCCTTGGCCGGCGGCTCCGGCCGTGCCCGCAGCGGCGGCGGTGCTGCAGGCGGCGCGGGTGGCAGACTCAAGGGCGGCGGTGCGTGGACCGTTGGCGCGTCGTCGATCAGGCGGATCTGCAGGAATTGCTCGGGGGCCGCCGCCTCGGCGCGCGGCGGTGGCGGGCGCATGCCGTACCAGGCCACCAGCGCGAACAGCGCATGCAGCAGCAGCACCGCAGCGAGCGTCCAGCGCTGCGTGGCCCGTCCAAGCGGCGGCTCGCGCCACCGGTGGCGCTGCCACGTGGCCCGTGCCCGCCAGTCACCGGCCGCGGGCACGAGTTCGAGCCGCGCAGGCTCGGGCGGCGCGGGCACGACGGGTCGGGGTTGCGGCGCAAGGGCGATGGCGATGCCTCGTGGAAAGCGGTGAACGGCCGCAGCATGGCGCGATGCGATTGAACCCCGCTCGACCAGCGCGACGATCGCGTCGCCGCGACGCGCGACACGTGCGACAGACAGCCGCCGACGCCGCGCGGTTCCCCCGCACTGCAACTTGACCCCACCCGCGCATGGCACAAGGCTAGGCCGATCGGCGCCTCGCGCCGATCTCCCGCCATGACCGCCCTCGCCGCCGCATCGCGCAGGACGACCATGACGGCCCGCTTTTCCAGCCGCCCCGCGCGGCCTCGGGCGGTGCCGTTCATGCCACGAGGCTGCGCCCTTAGCATGAGGAGGGTCGCATCGTGTCCTACAACACGGAAAGCATCCGCAATATCGCGCTCGCCGGTCACGCCGGCGCCGGCAAGACCACGCTGTTCGAGGCGTTGCTGCATGCCGGCGGGGCGATCCAGTCCATCGGCAGCGTCGAGCGCGGCAATACCGTGTCGGACACCGACGCGCAGGAACAATCGCGCGGCCATTCCATCGACAGCTCCATCGCCCTGGTCGAGCACGGCGACTGCCGCATCAACCTGATCGACACCGCCGGCTACGCCGATTTCCGCGGCGGCACGCTGTCCGCGCTGGCCGCGGTGGAGAGCGTGGCAATCGTGGTCAACGCGATCAACGGCATCGAGCACGGCACGCGCCGCATGATGATGCACGCCCAGCAGCGCGGCCTGGCACGCATGCTGGTGATCAACAAGATCGACTTCGACGGCGCCGACCTCGGCGCCCTGGTCGACGCGCTGCGCGAGGAGTTCGGCAGCCAGTGCCTGCCGGTGAACCTGCCCGCACAACGCGGCAACCGCGTGCTGGACTGCTTCTTCCATGACGACGGCACCACTGATTTTTCCTCGCTGGCCGCGGCGCACCAGCAGATCATCGACCAGGTGGTGGAGATCAACGAGGCGCTGATGGGCCGCTACCTGGACGAGGGCGAAGAAGCGCTGAGCGCGCAGCAACTGCACGACGCCTTCGAGCAATGCCTGCGCGAAGGCCACCTGGTGCCGATCTGCTTCACCAGCGCGCGCACCGGCGTCGGCGTGAAGGAGCTGCTCGACGTCGCCGCGCGACTGCTGCCGAACCCGGCCGAGGGCAACCCGCCGCCGTTCGTGCGCGGCGACGGCATGCCGCTGCGGGTGAGCGCCGATCCGCAGGCGCCGGTGATCGCCGACGTGTTCAAGATCATCAACGACCCGTTCGTGGGCAAGCTCGGCGTGTTCCGCGTATGGCAGGGCACCGTGCGGCGCGACAGCCAGCTGCTGGTCGACGACGGCCGCAAGCCGTTCAAGGTCGGCCACCTGTTCCGCCTGCAGGGCAAGAACCATGTGGAGATCGAGGCGGCGATCCCCGGCGACATCGCCGCGGTGGCCAAGGTCGAGGAAATCCACTACGACGCGGTGCTGCACGACTCGCACGACGACGACCGCATCGCGCTGGCGCCGCCGCGCTTCCCCACGCCGATGTTCGGGCTGGCGCTGGAACCGCGCCACAAGGGCCACGAGCAGAAGCTCTCCAACGCGCTGGCGCGGCTGGCCGAGGAGGATCCCTGCTTTCGCGTCGAGCACCACAAGGAACTCAACGAGACCGTGGTGCGCGGGCTCTCCGAGCTGCACCTGAAAGTGATGCTCGAGCGCATGCGCGAACGCTACGGCGTGGAAGTGGAGACGCGCCCGCCGCGCATCGCGTATCGCGAAACCATCGCCGCCCTCGCCGAAGGCCACCACCGGCACAAGAAGCAGACCGGCGGTGCCGGCCAGTTCGGCGAGGTGTTCCTGCGCATCGAGCCGCTCGATCGCGGTGCCGGCTTCGAGTTCGTCGACGCGATCAAGGGCGGTGTGATCCCCGGCCAGTTCCTGCCGGCGATCGAGAAAGGCGTGCGCCAGGCGATGGAGCGCGGCGTGGTCGCCGGCTACCCGCTGCAGGACCTGCGCGTGACCGTCTACGACGGCAAGTACCACGCGGTCGATTCCAAGGAAGTGGCCTTCGTCAGCGCCGGCAAGAAGGCCTTCCTCGACGCCGTGGCCAAGGCGCGCCCGGTGCTGCTCGAACCGATCGTCAATGTCGAGGTGGCGATCCCCGAGCACGACGTCGGCGACGTCACCGGCAGCCTCGCCGGCAAGCGCGCCCGCATCCTGGGTACCGACGCGCAACGCGGCGGCGAGCTGGTGATCAAGGCGCAGGCCCCGCTGGCCGAACTGATCGACTACCCCACCGAACTCAAATCCATGACCGGCGGCCGCGGCCGCTACAGCCTCGACCTCAGCCACTACGAAGCCGCCCCCGCCACCGTGCAGAAGCAGCTGGGGGAGGCGTGGAGGCCAAAGGTGGAGGAGGAGTGAGGCGGACGAAAAGCGAAGCGGGCGCTAGTAATCCCTGGCTCCCAGCAGCCCCACCGAATAGCCGGCCTGGCGCAGCCGCGAGGTGGCCCGGGAGTTCAGCATGACCAGCACGAGCAGGCCGACCAGCGGGACGAGCATCATCAGCAGCAGCACGATGCGCCCCCAGACGGGGTAGTCCAGGCCGCGGGCAATCTTGTAGATGCCGGTCCAGGACATGACGAGGCAGGCCAGAAAGGCCAGCAGGGCGATCGGGCCGACGGCGGTACGCAGCGCGGCGGCAAGGAAGTACAGCAGGATGGCGTAGATCACCAGCTTCTGGCCGGAAGCGACATCATCCAGCGATGGGTTGCGCTTCTCGCGAACCTCCAGCACGGCGGCAGGACTCTGATACGGATTTTCCATGTTTTCCCCCTGATCGGATTTGAACCACGTTTACACCACGGCAAGTACGAAACGCGCCCGCCGTTCCCCTACAACCGATTGCCCCACTTGATCGCCAGATAACGCTCGATCAGCGCGCCGGACAGTTCGCCGCAGCTCACGTCCAGCGTGTTGATGCCTTCGCGGCGCAGCGCTTCGTGGGTGCGCTCGCGGTCGGCCAGGTAGTGCATGGCGGCGGCGCTGCGGATGCTGTCTTCCAGTTCGTCGCCGGGGTCGGCGGCGGCGTGGTCGAGCGCCAGTTCGCGCAGGCTGACCAGCATCACCAGGTGGCGTCGGGACAGCATCGTGACTGCGGCGCGCAGTTCGGCGTCGTCCTCGTCGCGCACGTTGGTGATCAGCACCACCAGCGCGCGGCGTTGCTGGTGCGCCTGCAGTGCGCTGGCCGCGGCGAGGTAGTCGGTGGCCAGCGGCATCGCGTGCAGGTCGTAGCCGGCGCCGAGCAGCATGTCCATGCCGCCGCTGCCCTGTTGCGGCGGCAACCAGCGCTGCTGCTGGCCGGTGCAGGCCAGCAGGCCGACCGCATCGCCCTGGCGCAGCGCGATGCTGGCCAGCGCCAGCGAGGCATTCAACACGTGGTCGAAATGCACCCGGCGATCGTCCTGCGCCAGCAGGCGGCGACCGCAGTCGAGCATCAGCACCACCTGCTGGTTGCGCTCGTCGCGGTACTCGCGCGAGATCAGCCGGCTGCTGCGCGCGGTGGCCTTCCAGTCGATCTTGCGCAGGCTGTCGCCGACGCGGTAGTCGCGCAGTTCCTGGAACTCGGTGCCTTCGCCGCGGCGCCGCTGCAACCGCGCGCCGACGCTGCGCGAGGCCAACTCCACGCTCAAGCCCGCCAGCTCGACCAGCGCGGCGAAATTCGGATACACACGCACCGTCGACGCCGCCCCGAGCACGCGGCGCGCCGACCAGCAACGCCACGGCGAATGCAGTTGCGCGTGGCAGCCGTCGAAGGTGAACTGGCCGCGCGCGTCGGGCGTGACCGCGTAGTCGAGCCGCATGTCGCCACCCGCCGGCAGCACCAGCGTGCACGGCATGCCGCGCACCGCCCAGCCACCCGGATGCAGGTCGTGCAGGCGCAGCTTCTGCGCGCGCCGCGTGGTGCCGCGCAGGTGCAGGCCGACCCGCGCCTCCGGCCCCAGCGGCAGCACCGGCGCCAGTTCGCGCGACACCTCGGGCGACGGCATCCGGCGCAGGCGCCAGCCGTCGACCAGCGCCAGCAACGCGACCATGCCGCCGCCGGCCAGCCATGCGACGAGTGGCAACCAGCCGAGGCTGGCCAGCACGCCGAGCACGGTCCAGCCGAGCAGCAGCCACAGCAGCGCAGGGGCGGGCCGCATCAGCAGCCTCTCGTTGCATGTGTAGGAGCGCACCCTGTGCGCGATGCTCTTCGCTCCGATCGAACATCAGAGCATCGCGCACAGGGTGCGCTCCTACAAAAAAGGCTGACGAATCGCATCATTGGCGCGGCGCCGGCACCTTGTGCAGCAGCGCCTTGAGCACGTCGTCGGGACGCTGGCGTTCGAGCAATGCCTCCGGCGCCAGCAACAGGCGATGGCGCAGCGCCGGCAGCGCGACCGCGCGCACGTCGTCGGGGGTGACGAAATCGCGGCCGTCGACCGCCGCCTGCGCGCGCGCCAGCCGCGCCAGCGCCAGCCCGCCGCGCGGGCCGGCGCCGCCAATCACGCCGGGCCATTCGCGCGTGGTGCGCGCGATGCGCACCGCGTAGTCGGTGACCGCCGCATCCATGCGGATCGACGCCACCGCCTGCTGCACCGCCAGCAGTTGCGCCTGGCTCAACACCGGTTGCACCTGCGACACGTCGAGGTCGGCGGCGACCTTGCCGTCGATCACGCGCGCGACCATGCGCCGCTCGTCCTCCAGCCCGGGGTAGCCGATCACCACCTTGATCAGGAAACGGTCCAGCTGCGCCTCGGGCAGCGGGTAGGTGCCTTCCTGCTCGATCGGGTTCTGCGTGGCCACCACCATGAATGGCGCCGGCAGTGCGAAGCGGCGGCCTTCGATGGTCACCTGCCCTTCCTGCATGGATTCGAGCAGCGCGGCCTGGGTCTTGGCCGGCGCGCGGTTGATCTCGTCGGCCAGCAGCAGGTTGGCGAACACCGGGCCGCGGCGGATCTGGAAGCGTTCGGTCTTGGGGTCGTAGATCGCGTGGCCGGTGACGTCGGCCGGCATCAGGTCGGGAGTGAACTGCACGCGGCCGAAAGTGCAGCCGACCGACGCGGCCAGCGCACGCACCAGCAGGGTCTTGCCCAGCCCGGGCACGCCCTCGATCAGCACGTGGCCGGTCGCCAGCAGCGCCAGCAGCACCTGGTCGAACACCTCGGCCTGGCCGATGAAGGCGCGACCGACCTGCTCGCGCAACGCGCGCACGTGGTCGCCGAGTTCGGCGGTGGAGGGCGGCGCCAGGGCCGGCGCGGCGAGGGTGTCGAGGGTCATGGACGGCTCCTGAGTCGGGCCAGGGTGAGGATGGAAGTGCGAAACGCCTGCGCGTTCGCCGGTGACTGGAAGGCCTGCGCGATGCGCGCGGCATCCAGCGTGCCGCGCTCGGCAAGCCGCGCATACAACGCTTCGCCATGCAGCATCGCGCAGGCCGGATCGCGACGGCGCAGCCGCGCCAGCACGGCCCGGCTAGCCAGCGCGTGCAGGCTGCGGCCACCGTCGCGGCGGTAGAAGAACTCGCCGGCGGCCTGCACGTGTTCGAGCAGGGCACGGCGGTGCGCGGGCGGCGCCGGCAGCAACGGCCCGAGCCGCGCGCTGCGCATCGCCGTCCACGCCGCCAGCAGCAGCGCCAGCCCGAGCAGCGCGGGCCAGCCGCGGATCGCCAGGAACTTGAGGAACGGTGGGCCGTCCAGCGCATAGACCAGATACACCGTGCCGCGGCCGCGATTGGGCTGCAGCAGGCGCCAGGCAAACTCCTGCGCCGCGGCCTGCTTCAGCGCGCTGTGCGCCAACGGCGCAAAGCTGGCCAGCACGCTGACCCTGCCCTGGCCCAACGGCACGCGGGCGTAGAGATAGCCGTCGTGCGGCGTGCCGATCGCAGCGTCGAGTCTCGCCACCGCACCGGGCTGCAGCCGGAAGCGCGAACCGCACAGGGAGGCGTCGCCACGCTTGTCCGCCGCCGCGCCGTGCAGGGCCGCGCAGCCGAACGAAGCCGAGCGCGGATCGAGCACGCCGAGCGCATCGAACAGCGGCGTGCGCGCCACGCTGGCCGATCCCGGCGACACCAGCAGGTGGCCGCCGCCGCGCACCCACGCCGCCAGCCGTGCCGCAGCGGCGGCATCGACGCGCCCGGCGTTCTCGCCCAGCAGCACGGTGTCGCCACGGCGCAACGGCAATCGCGCCGCACTCAGCGTGGTCAGCGACTGCGCCGGCCATTGCAGCTCATGCAGCATCAGTTCCAGCGCGAGGAAACGGTTGCTGCGCGCGGCGCCGTGCGGCGGGATCGCCTCGCTCACGTCCTTGCGCTCGAACGCGGCGAAGAAACCGGCCACCAGCAGCGCCAGCGCGGCGACGACCACGGCGACGGTCAGCAGCGTCCGGCGGTTCATGTCGACGCCCCGGGCTGCGCGGGCCAGCCGGCCAGCAGTTGCTCGACGGTGGCGTCGTCCGGATAGCGTCCGGCGTAGGCGGCGAACTGCCACGTGCGCACGATCTCGACCACGCGGCGGCTGCGCTGCGGATCGTCGATGGCGCGCGCCTGGCGCAGCCAGTGCGCCTCGGTCGCATCCGCCGCGGGCGGCTGCCGCAACTCGCGCGCGGTCTGCTCGACGCAGCCGCGATAGAGCAGCGCCAGGGCCTCGCGCCGGCGCTGCGCCTGCCACAGTGCGCGCGCCGCGCCGGCGAGGTCGGCGGGCAGCGCGGCGGGCGCGTCGGCCAACGACGATATCGGCGGCGACAGTGCCGGCGCGGCCTCCTCGTCGCGCACCAGCCAGCGTCCGCGCCAGCGCCAGCCCAGCCAGATCAGACCGCCGAGCACGCCGATCAGCAGCAGCCACAACAGCAGTTGGAAGAACCCGCTCAGCAGGTGTCCGAGCCAGGGGAACAGCGGATTGATCGACGTCGCGGCCGGTTCCGGCTTGTACTTGAGCTGCCAGCGCCGCACCGTGTGTTCGCCGCCGAAACGCGGGTCGCGATAAGCCTGCGTGGCCGCTTGCGCCAAGCGCGGATCGGGCGCGTCCGCACGCGTGCCGAACACCGCGTCCAGCGACACGCTGACCGGTTTGTCGATTGCCTTGGCCTGCACCTCGGCCGTTAACTGCGCCTGCGCGGCAGGCATCCATGCGCCGAGACACAACGACGCGAGTGCCAGCAGCGCGGCGCCTTGCAGCCGCGCGCGCAGGCGCCGGAAGGCCAGGTCGATGTCCCACGCCTCCAGCTGCGTGCGGCGATTGAGATACAGCGCGAAGCCGCAGGCCACGTAGAGCGGTTCGATCACGCTCATCGCCAGATAGGCCACGCCAGCGCCGGCGATCACCCACGCGGTCGAAATCAACTTCGTATCGCCGCGCATCAGTTCGAACAGCGACTGCGGCCGCCACTCGTGCGGAATCAGCAGCAGCACGAACAGCCAGACACTGAGGAACAGCACCAGCTCGAACAGCAGGCAAAAATAAGTGAGCAGGCTGGTTTCCCCCACCAGCCGCCGGCGCAGCACTTTCCAGCGCGCCGAACGCTGCGCCCGTGTGCTGCCTTCGAGCAGATCGAGCGGCAGGCGCAGCGCGCGGTTGCTGTCGATGCGCAGCCACGTCAGCGCGGCCAGCGTCCGTCGCCACGGCCAGCGTGCCTGACCGCGCAGGGTCTGGCGCCAGCCCGGCGGCTGATCGAACACCGCGCGCGACAGCACGTACAGCGGCAGCCGGTCGAACAGCGGCTTCAGCCACCACATCAGCACCCAGCCCAGCCACGGCCAGCCGAGCGCGACACCGAGGCCGTTGCACAGCACGAACAGCGGCAGGGTGAAGGCGAACCACGCCGACCACACCGGCCGCGCATGCGCGCGCAGCATCGCCGCGCCGAGGTCCAGCGCCTCGCGCGTCACCCGCGGCCGCAGCACCACGCCGATGCGTTCAAGCTCCATGCCGCACCGCCCTGCCGCCGCGCCACAACCAGCCCAGCACCAGCACCCACAGCACGCCGGCGACGCCGAAGCGCAGCGGATCGGGCAGGCTGGCGATGGACGACCAGTACGCCTCGATGAACGCCGCCACCAGCAGCATCGCGAACGCGCCCAGCGCCAGTTGCGCGCCGACCCAGCCGGCCGCGACCAGCGCCGGCCCGCGCCGCTGTCGGCCCGGTGCCAGCAAGGTCAGGCCCAGGTGCAGGCCGGCGCCACCGGCGATCACCAGCGCGGTCAGCTCGAACGGCGAATGCCCCGCGACGAAACGCCAGAACGGGCCGCCGTAGCCGATCGCGGTGAGGTGGCCGGCGATGCCGCCGATCAATACGCCGTTGGCGCCCAGCACGTAGACCGCGCCGACGCCGAACACCAGCCCGGAGGCGAACGTGCGGAACGCGATGCCGACGTTGTTCATCACGTAGAAGCCGAACATCTGCAGGTCGGTGCCGCTACTGCGGCCGATGTGCGGATTGGCCGGGTCGTACATCTTCTCGAACTGGGCCAGTTGGGCGCTGCTGAAGAACGTGTGCGCCAACTCCGGCCGCAACTGCAGCAGCAGCAGGATCGCCAGCGCCGGCACGTAGAACAGCACGGCCGCCAGCGCCATGCAGCGCCACTGCGCACGCACCAGGCGCGGAAAGCCGGCCAGCAAAAACGTTGCCACCCGATGCCAGCGCGGCGGCGGCGGCCGGTACAGCACGCGATGGCCGTGCTGCACGAGTTGCTGCAGCCGGTCGGTCACCTCGTGGCTGTAGCCGCGCCCGCGGGCCAGTGCCAGGTGGTGGCAGACGCGTCGGTATTCGGCGGGGAAATCCAGCGCCTGCTCCTGTCGCAGCGTGCGCCGCGGCTGGCGATCCAGCGCATGCAGCCAGGATTGCAGGCGATCCCATGTCTTGCCATGCAGGGCCACGAAGCGTTCCTGTTTCATGCGCGCCCCAGCAGCCAGTTCACGTGCGCCACCAGTTGCCGGATCGCCGCGGTGTCGCGCAGGCCGGTCAGCGGCGTCAGCAGGTTGGCCAGCTCCTCCTGGCGCTGCACGGTGAGCTGGCCGGCGCGCTCGGCGTAGTCGACCAGCGCGGCCTGTTCGTCGGCGGACAGCACCAGCGGCAGCGGCAGCGCAGGCACCGCCGACACCTGCTGACCGGCCGGCAGCTCGCGCGCATGCACCACCATGGTGCCCGCCACGATGTCGCCGAGCCGACGCGCATGCGGATCGACCAGGGTGCTGACCAGGCCCACGCCATAGACGCCGGGCAGGATGTCCACCGCGCGCAGCAGGTTGCGCACCACCGACGGCAGCCACGTCACCGGCGTGCCGTCGGCATGCACCACGCGCAGCCCGAGCGCGCGCTTGCCTGGCGTCTGGCCGTCCATCCAAACCTCGCAGACCACTGCGTACGCCCACATCAGCGCGAACAGCAGCAGCATCGCCAGGCCGTTGCCGGCCACGCCGAAGATCGACAGCGGGATCATCGCCACGAAGAAGAACGCGCCGCGCACCAGCAGGTCGATCACCCACGCCTGCGCCCTCGGCAGCGGTCCCGCGGCGCGCAGGCGCAGCGAGATACCTTCGGCAGTCTCGATCTCGCGAACGGTATCGATCATCGAGTGCCGAGCATCAGACGTCGACGACGATGGTGTCGGCGATCAGATCGTGCAGGCAGCGGCGATCCTTGCCGAAGATCAGCAGCGGGTCGACCAGACTGATCAACCCGCCCACGTAGGGGATCGCGCCCAGCAGGCCCACCGGCAGCACGCGGATGAAGATGTAGCGCGGTAGGCTCATGCGGCTGCCGTCGGTGCGCACGATGGCGATGTCGAGCATGCGCTTGCCGATGGTCTGGCCGCTCCGGTGCAGCATGAGGCAATTGATCACGAAGATCGCCACCAGCAGCGCGAAACCCAGCAGCATCAAACCGACCATCGGCGCAGCCGGCTTGATCCCCTGGTTGACGCCAACCGCCATCATGGCGCCCCAGAAAACCGGCAGGATCCAGACCAGGTTGATCACCCCGTCGAGCAGCGCCGCGCCCAGCCGCTTGCCGCGGCTGGCCTTGCGCTCCTCCAGGCCCTGCGCGTCCCACGCGCGCAGATCGTCGACCGTCGCCTCGGGCGCGGCATAAGGATTGGTTTCCATTGCATTCCCCCGTCACCGTCCATGTTGCCGTCCCCCTCGGCGGCAACTGCGGCGAGTATAGAAGCGATGTTCGAGGCGCGGCTAGCGCTTGGGTTTGAGCAGGGTGCCGGTGCACTTCGGCGAGCCGCACAGGCACTGCCACAGCTTCTTCAGCCGCGCGGTGTGCGGCACGTCGAGCACGATGCCGTAGTCGTAGGTGAGCTCGTCGCCGGGCTTGATGTTGCGGATCGCCTCGATCTTCACCTTGTCGCGACGCGGGTCGCCGCTGGCGCTTTCCTCGACCACGGCACGGCAGTTCGGCGCGCAGCTGTGGTTGATCCAGCGCGCGGTGTTGCCGTGCTGGTTGGCGTCGATCACGTACTGCTCGTTGAGCGTGAACAGGAAAGTGTGCCCGGTTTCGCCGCCGTCGCCATACAGCGCATCGGCCTCGTCCGGCGTCAGCAGCTTGCCCTTGTATTCGATGATCTCCTCGCCGCGGGCGATCGGGGCGGTGGCGAACACGCCGTTGCCGTGGATCGGCGAACGGCGCGCAACAAAACGTCGTGACATGCGATGGAACCCGGACAGGAAGGCAAGCCGCCGATGATGCCTGTTCGGGCGGCGTCGCGAAACCTCGCGGCGCCGGGGCGCTGCCCCGGCGCAGGCGCCGGCCGCCCCTGCGCGGCGACTGGCGCGGACACCCCGATCGCGGTTAGAGTCAGGATTCAAACGATCGTTTGGAGAAGCCGCGATGCGCCTGCTGCGCTGGATCATCCCCGTCCTGCTGCTGGGCCTGGCCGCCTGCGGCCCGGCGAAGAAGAGCGTGTTCCCGCCCACGGTGAGCATCCAGCAATTGCAGGTGCTGGCCGACGGCCAGTGGCAGTTGACCGTGCGCATCCAGAACAACAGCTACGCCGGCATGGACTTCCAGTCGCTGGACGGCCAGCTGCAGGTCGCCGCGCTGGCGCCGGTGCGGCTGCACGGCACGTTCGAGCTGGCCGTGCCGCAACTCGCCGGCGACGTGGTCCAGCTCAAGGTGTGGCCCACCGCCGCGATGAGCCGCGCGCTGCAGGCCATCGCCGACAAGGGCAGCGCCGCGTCGCTGGCCTATGCGATCAGCGGAACCACGACCGCCAAGCCCGAGCAGGAGCGCAAGGCGCGCGCCTTCGACTTCACCGGCAAGGACTGGATCTCGGCCGTGCCCGGCATCGCGCACACCTTCCGCTAAACCGACTACCCCCAGGAGTTCCCATGACCGCTTACAAGGCCCCCCTCGACGACCTGCGCTTCGCCCTGTTCGACGTGCTGGGCGCCGAGCCGGTACTCACCTCGCTGCAGGGCGGCGAGGCGCACGGCCGCGACCTGCTCGATGCCGTGCTGGAAGAAGCCGGCCGCCTGAGCGAGCAGCTGCTGGCGCCGACCAACGCACCGGCCGACGCCGAGGGCTGCCAGTTCGACAAGGCCACCGGCAAGGTCACCACGCCGGCCTCGTTCAAGGAAGCCTTCCGGCAGTTCGCCGAGGGCGGCTGGACCGGGCTGACCAACCCCGAGCAGTACGGCGGCCAGGCCCTGCCCGGCGTGCTCGGCACCGCCACCACCGAGATCTTCCAGTCCGGCAACCTGGCCTGGAGCCTTTATCCGCTGCTGTCCGAAGGCGCCACGCATGCGCTGGAGCAGCACGGCGAGGAGTGGCAGCGCGAGCTGTACATGAAGCCGATCGTGGCCGGCCGCTGGACCGGCACGATGTGCCTGACCGAGCCGCAGGCCGGCTCCGACCTGGGCCTGCTGAAGACGCGCGCCGTGCCGGGCGAGGCCGATGCCAGCGGCCGCCCGACCTGGAAGATCAGCGGCACCAAGATCTTCATCAGCGCCGGCGAGCACGATCTCACCGAGAACATCGTGCACCTGGTGCTGGCGCGCCTGCCCGACGCGCCCGAAGGCAGCCGCGGCATCTCGATGTTCATCGTGCCGAAGTTCAAGGTGAACGCGGATGGCTCGCTGGGCGCGCGCAACAGCGTGGCCACCGGCGCGATCGAGCACAAGATGGGCATCCACGCCTGTTCCACCTGCGTGATGAACTTCGACGGCGCCGAGGGCTACCTGATCGGCAAGCCGCACAAGGGCCTGATGGCGATGTTCACCATGATGAATGCGGCGCGCCTCTCCGTCGGCGTGCAGGGCCTGGCGCTGGCCGAGCGCGCGCTGCAGAACAGTCTCAACTACGCCCGCGAACGCCTGCAGTCGCGCTCGCTGTCCGGCGCGAAGTTTCCCGACAAGCCGGCCGACAACCTGTTGGTGCAGCCGGATGTGCGCCGCATGCTGCTGACCCAGCGCGCCTTCGTCGAAGGCTCGCGCGCGCTGGTGCTGTACACCGCGCTGCAGACCGATATCGAGCATCGCGGCACGGATGAGGCCGCGCGCAAGAAGGCCGGCGAACTGGTGGCGTTCCTGATCCCGATCGCCAAGGGCATGACCACCGAACTGGCGCAGGAGTGCACCAAGGAAGCGCTGCAGGTCTACGGCGGCCACGGCTACATCGCCGAGAACGGCATGGAGCAGTTCGTGCGCGACGCGCGCATCATCACCTTGTACGAAGGCACCACCGGCATCCAGGCCGCCGACCTGCTCGGCCGCAAGATCCTCCAGTTGCAGGGCGTGGGCGCGAAACATTTCCTGGAGGAGATCAGCGCGTTCTGCCAGCAGCACAGCGCCGACCCGGCACTGCGCCACCTGATCGGCCCGCTGGCCGTCGCCGCCAGGGAATGGAGCGACCTCACCGTGAGCCTGGCCCAGCGCGTGGCGGCCAACCCGGAGGAGCTCGGCGCCGCGGCCACCGACTACCTGTACTACAGCGGCTACGTCACGCTCGCCTACCTCTGGGCGCGCAGCGTGGCCGCCGCCGAGGCCGGCAGCCAGTCCGCCGCGTTCAAGCAGGCCAAGCGCGACACCGCCGCGTTCTACTTCGCGCGCATCCTGCCACGCACGCTGACGCACAAGGCGGCGATCGAGGCCGGCGTGGCGACCTTGCCCGACATCGCCTGATCCTCGCGGCGCATCGTGCCAGACGCACGCCCGGACGGGTTCCGGGCATACGCTCTCACGCGGTGACCTCCGCGGCGTTTCCGCACGGCGTCGATCGCCGCCGCTTCATTGCGGGCCGATGCGCGCGCGCAGCGAGGCCATGCGCGGGTCGTCGCGGAAGGCGTCCATGACCGGATTGACCGCGAGGTTGTCGAGGCCGCGCGAGTGGTTGCGCCAGGCGCGTTCCAGCCACTCGAACACCTGCCCGGCGTCACCGAGGCCGGCGTAGACCTGCGCGATGTCGTAAGGCGGCACGTAGTGCTCGCGCGACCGGGCGAGCAGTTCGGCCAGGCATTGCCGTGCCGCCCCGGCCCGGCCGGCCCGGGCGAGCGCCCAAGCGAGCAGCCACCACGCATCGTGATGCCGCACCAGTTCACGCGCCTGCCGTGCGCTGGCGATGGCCGCCGCGAAGTCGCCGTGCGCGCCCTGCACCTGGGCCAGCCAGTAATGCGCCATCCAGAAGTGCGGCGCGCGCGCCAGCGTGGCCTGCAGGTGCGCGATGGCGGCCGGGTAGTCGCGTGCCCAGTAATGCAGGAAGCCTTCGGTGACGTCGATCGGCAGCGAGGTGGGATCGAGTGCGCGTGCGCGGCGGATGTGCGCGAAGGCCTCCGTCGGCCGACCGGCAGTCATCAGCAAGATGGCGTAGCGGTGGTGCGCCAGCGTGCAGTGCGGGTCGAGCTCGATCGCGCACCGATAAGCCTTCTCGGCACCGACCCAGTCGTGCTCGAACTGCAACAGCACGTGGCCGAGCGCCGCATGCGCCAGCGGCCATCGTTCATCGAGCGCCAGCGCGCGCAAGGCGGCTTCGCGCGCCGACGGATAGACCTCGCCCGGCGGCTGCGCGCCAAACACGCCTTGCACCGCATAAGCATCGGAAAGCGCCGTCCACGCGAGCACGTAGTCCGGGTCCAGCGCGAGCGCGTGCCGGAAATGCGTTGCGGCTTGCCGCAACGCGTCCGGCGAACGCTGGTCGAGGCAATAGCGGCCGAGCGAGTAGCAGCGCCAGGCTTCCGGATTGCCGGTGTGACGCCGGGTGAGCCAACTGCGCTGGTCATGGTTCAGGCGCAGCGCCAGTGCCGCAACGGCCTGCTCGGCCACGCGATCCTGCAGGGCGAACAGATCGTCGGCCGCTGCGTCGAAGATCTCGCCCCATTGCTGCCGATCCTGCGCGATGTTCGAGAGGCGCATGCTCACGCGGATCCGGTCTGCCTGCCGTTGCACGCTGCCGTCCAGCACCGCGTCCACGCCCAGGCTGCGCCCTGCCATGCACGGATCCTGCGCCAGCGCGCCCAGGTGCCGCACGGCCGAGAGGGGCCGCACGACCAGCATGCCCAGGCCGCTGAGCCGCGTGATCAGCGTGTCGGCCATGCCCAGCGCCAGCATCCCGTCGCCCTCGGGTTCGCGCAGGAACTGGAACGGCAGCACGGCCAGCGTGCGCAGCGGTTTCGCATCGGGCGCGGCATCGCCTGCGCTGGAGACGTCCAGCGCCGCGACGAAGCGGTAACCCTTGCCGGGCACGGTGAGGATGTAGCGATGCACGCCGTGTCCATCGCCCAGCGCGCGCCGCAGTGCCGAGATGCTCTGGTCGAGGTTGTTCTCCTCGACGACCCGGCGCGGCCACACCGCGCGCATCAGTTCGTCCTTGCCCACCAGCTCGCCGCCGCGCCGCACGAGGTGCAGCAGGGTGTCGAAGATCCGCGGCGTCATCGGCACCGGCGCGCCGCTGCGCGTGAGCGCGCGGGCGCCTTCGTCCACGCGGAAGTCGTCGAACGCGTAGATGGCCATGCCGCATCCCTCGTCCCGATGGCCGCGCCATCTTTCAGGGAATTTCAGGGCGATTCCAAGGACTCCCGGGCCGGCGCGCGCAAGCATCGCCCCCGGCCACCGCCGCTGCGTCGGTGGCGTCGTCTCCACGAGGGAACTCCCATGATCCTGCGCCCCATCATCACTGCCACCGCGTCGGTGCTCGCGCTTGGCGCCGTCCTTGGCCTCGCCACCCCGGCCCGCGCGGCGGGTGGCGTCCCCGCCTCCTGGTTGCCGCCCGAGCTGGGTCTGGTCGGCGTGTGGAATGTCACGGTGACCATCACCAACTGCGTCAGCGGCTTGCCGGTGACACTCCCGCCCCCCGCCGTGAATCCCTTCCCGGCGATGAACCAGTTCGGCATCGACGGCAGCGAGTTCGAGGTGGGTGCCGCCACGCCGTCCAGCCAGCGCTACCCCAGCTTCGGCACCTGGTCGTACAGCGGGCTGCGGAAGTTCGAGTCCAGCTTCGTCTTCTATCGCTACGACGCGAGCGGCCAGTACCTCGGCACCCAGAAAGTGCAACGCACGATCACGCTCAGCCCCGATGCCGATTCATTCACGTCCACGTCGAAGTTCTGGCGCTTCGACCCGTCGCAGGCGCTGACCATGCAGGGTTGCGCCACCGAGGCGGCCGTCCGCCAGTAGGCGCGGCCCGGATTTGCCCGGGTGTCGCGCGGCCATCGTCGCGGCAGCCGGGATCCTGCGCAGGAGGCCACACCATGAACACCCGGATCATCACCATCGCACTGATCGCCCTTGCCATCTCGGGCTGCCAGGGCACCGCCATGAACCGCGACGTGCTGCGGCAGCACGTCGCCCGCAACTGCCGCGTGCAGGCCGCGACCGCGTCGGCCTACGCCCTGGACAGCACCGGCATCGATCTGGACAACGTGGCCCTTGACCGCTGCATGCGCGCGGCAGGCTTCACCGACACCGGCACGGCGAATCTTGCGCAAGCGGCGCCAGGACGGCGCCAGGCGGGCAGCGGCTCAATCCAGGGGGCGCCGTGACGGTAACCGGCAAGTGACCGCGCCGCGAGGTCACTGCGACGAGGCGCGGCGGGCCGCATGTCCCGGCAGGTCAGCTTTTGCCTAAAAATGACACTGCCGACCCGGCAAGGCTCAATTGCCGTAGCTCTCGCGGAAGGTTTCGCCGCTCAGGCGCAGGTACTGCTGCACCATGGCGTCGTGGATCGACGCGCTCTGGAGCAGCTCGTGGGCCAAGGCTTCCTGCGCCTCGGCCACGCCGGAGCGTACGACCCGCGCCGTGGCGGTGGGGACGGCCCGCACGACCCGCGGCGCAGGCGCAGGTGCATCGGCCTGGTGGTTTTCGGCGTCGAGCAGATGGGAGATGTCATAGGCGATGTCGTTCATGCCGGAGGTGAAGCAACAAGCTTGCCAAGCTGCCACCCAACCGTCGTGCGTTTCGAGCGCCACTGCGCCCGCCCCCCATCGCGGCCACAGCCGCCCACTCGTGCGCCGTCCGCACGGCCGGCGCACGCTTGCCAGGCGACCTGCCCGTCTGGTGGCTACGACTTCGGCGTGCCGCCGCCCTTCGGCGCCTTGCCGCCGCTGCGCCTGGCGATCGTCATCGGAGGCGGCTGCGGCACCACCACCCCTTTGATGACCGTCTGGAGACGGTCGGCCTTGATGGCGCCGATGTCGACACTGGTCTGCTTGCGCGTCCGGCGTTCGACTTGGCCTGCGATGCCCTTGTCCACTGCCGTGGCGATGCTGCTGGTGCGTTTGCTGCTCATGTCATGCTCCGTCAGGGTGCCCCTTGCTTTCGCGCGGGGCGGGATTTTCCGTGCCTGCGGGCGCGCCGGCATTCCCGGCGGGAGACAGCAAACCCAGGCGACGGAAGGTCCGATTGCTGGTGATGATGGTGTCGGCGATGCCATTGGCGCGGGCGATGCCCAGCCGCTTGCGCGCCGGGTCGAGTTCGCCCAGCAGGGCCAGGGTTTCCGCGTTCAGCAGTGCCACTTCGCCCGGTTGCCCGGGCAGTGATTCGGATCGACGGACCAGTTCGCGCGCCCCCGCGGGATCGCCCAGCATCAACTGGTAGAAGCCCAGCGCAGCCACCGCACGCGCATCGTCGGGCTTGACCTTCAGATAATCACGCGCCCGCGTCGCCGCCTGGGCGAACGCTTCGCGCGCCGCGCCGGGGGCCGCCTGCGGGTCCGCCCGCAAGGCGTCGCCCAGGTTGCCCCAGGTCATGAAGTCCTGCGGGTCCAGCGCGGTGGCCTGGCGCTGCAGGTCGACCGCCGCGGCATAGGCACCGGCCTGGTAGCGCAACAGGCCCAGGTTGGTCAGGGTCGCGGCGGTCGGCGTGATCGCGATGGCGTGTTCCAGCGCCGATGCCGCCGCGGCATTGTCGCCGACCTCCATCTGCAGCGCGCCCAGCGTGCCCCAGAACTCCGCATCGTCCGGCTGCAGCTCCACCGCACGCCGGTAGGACGCCACGGCCTGTTGCGGCTTGCCATCGAGGTACTGCTGATAGCCGATATTCGCGTACACCAGGCCATTGCCCGGATCGAGCGCGGCGGCCTGACGGAACTCCGCCACCGCCAGGTCACGCTTGCCTTGCGCGGCAAGCACCCGCGCCATGCCGACGTGCGAGGCAGCCGCCCGCGCCGGCGCCTGGGCACTCTTGCGATAGTGTTCCAGCGCACGCGGGGCGTCGCCCGCCGCGCGGTACAGGTCGCCCAGCGCCAGGTCCACCTCGGCCAGGCTCGGATCCATCCGTGCGGCGCGCTGGCAGGCACGCTGCGCGTTGTCGAAGGCCGCGGCATTGTGATTGCTCTGGAAACGCCAGATCTCGGCGCGGCAGATGCCCGCCTGCGCTTTGGCGAACCCGCTGTCCTGGCGCAGGGCCTGGTCGAACTGCGCGATCGCCTGGTCGGCCGCCTCCGGCGATGCGGGTCGATGCAGCAGATGCAGGCCTTGCAGGTAACTGTCGAAAGCGGCTTCGTTGTGAGTGGGCACCAGCCGCCTGGCCAGCGCACCTTCGCCGTCGGGCATCGCGCCGAGCAGTGCCTGCACCACTTCGCCGGCGATCTCGGTCTGGGTGGCGAACACACCGGCGAGCTCGCGATCGTAGGTGTGACTCCACAGGGTGAATCCGCTGGCGGTATCGGTCAGCCGGGCCGTGATGCGCAACCGCGCCCCCTCGCGGCGCACGCTGGCATCCAGGATGGTGGCCACACCGAGCCGCGCGCCCAGTGCCCGGGCGTCGGCAGCGCCTCCACGCGCGGCGGGCGCGACCGAGGCGGCCACCTTCAGCCCCTTCACGCCGGCCAGCGCATCACGCATCTCCTCGGCCAGACCTGCGGCAAAGTAGGCATCGTCCGGGCGGCCGCCCAGGCTCGTGAACGGCATCACGGCAACCGATGCCGCCACCGGCGGGGCACCGGTGATGCGCCGGTTGATGCCCCAGGCCAGCGCCGCGCCGATCAGCAGCGCGAGCGCCAGCCAGATGCCGACGCGACGACGTCGATCCGGAACGGGCACCGTCGCCGCGGCCGGCTCGACGGGAGCCCAGATCGGCGGTTCGTTCGACGGGGCCGGAGGCGCGACGACGACCTCCGCGCCGGCCACGCGATCCGCGGCAGCGGGTTCTTCCACCGGCCCGGGGTCGGCATCCGGCAGCGCCTGCAAGTGGCCGATGAAGCTGTAGCCCAGCGCATGCCGGGTCAGGATGTAGCGCGGCTGCTGGGCATCGTCCCCCAGCGCATGGCGCAACTGCGCGATGGCCCGGGTCAGCACGCCCGGTGTGACATGGCGATGGCCCCAGGCCAGATCGAGCAGGTCGTCGCGGCCAATCAGTTCGCCGGGGCGCTGCAGCAAGGCCAGCAGTACGGCAAAGGCCTTCGGTTCCAGCGACTGAGCCTCGCCAGCCCGCAGCAGGCTGTGCGCGGCCGGATCGACCACGATGTCGTCGAAGCGATAAGGCGGGACTCCTCCCGGGCGCGCGCCTGATCCGGTCAGGTTCATCGGAAAGCCCTCAGGCCATCACTGAAACCTCAGCGTTCGCTCATGCAAACCTTGCATGTCCATCATGACTCAACTTGGGCCGCCGGGGGAATCTGTACCCAGCGCCGCATCCCGTGGCGCGATGACCGGAGGATTCGCCATGAACGCCCAGATCGCCACCCTGCAACCCCTGTCGCCCGTCCTGCAGTCGCCCGCATGGGTGAACCCGGGCTGCCCCACCCGACGCCACCTGGTCGGAGGGGTCCTGCTCCAGGCCGAAGCCCTGCTGCACTTCAACCAGTTGCTGGCGCGGCTGAACCACTTCCCGCTGGACCGCGACCAGCTGGCCACCGCTTCGCGCGACCTGGCGCACAGCCCGGCCGACCACGCCCGCCCGTCCGCCATCGCGCAGCGCCTGCGGCTGGCCGGCACGATCGACCGGATGGTTTCCGACGCCGCCTGGGGCGCGGCCGAGGCCACCGCGGGAACCGCCCACGTGGTGGTCGACTACGTGCGCGGCGAGCACGCGCTGATCCCGGCCGGCCTGCCACAGGTCGGCCGGCTCGACGACGCCATCCTGGTCGACGCCGCCTGGCCGCAACTGGCTGACGAGGTCGCCGACTACCTCGACTACTGCCGCCTGCGCGCGACCGAAGCCGCACTGCGCGGTTGCGACATCGCCAGCTTCGCGTTCAGCCGCGACGACTGGCAGCAGGCACGGCTGGCCGAAGCCGGGCTGAAGGCGGATCGGCGCCGGGCCACCATCGGCCGCTACCTGCCCGCGTCCTCGCCGACGCGCTTCCATGTGCACTGATGGCATTCCGGAGGAGGCCGCGCGTCGCCCGGCGCGCGGCCCGCGGCGGGGTTCGCACCGACCCGCCGCGCGTTGTTTTCCGGCGACGGAATCGGCAGGCTGCCCGCATGGATCGCGACGGCACAAGCGGGATGATGGACAAGCTCGGCATGTTCGGTCGGCTGACCGTCGTGGTGGTGATGACGCCGATCGTCTTCTGCTCCGGCGCATGGGCGGCACTGGCCCTGTGGTATCGACTGCCCGGCGGACGCGTCATGCGCGCGCTGGGCAGCGCGCTCTGGGTGATCGCGACCGGCGTGCTGTACGCCTGCGCGATCGGCAAAAGCAGCTGGTTGCCGCTGGGCATCTATGCCGTGCTGTACGCCGTCGTCCTGCTGTGGTGGATCACGATCCGGCCTTCCGGCGCACGCGACTGGCGCGATGATGTCGCCCGCATGCTGACCGGCAGCGTGCATGGCGATCGCGTGATACTCGACAACGTGCGCCACTTCGCCTGGCGCAGCGACACCGATTACGACATCCGCTGGGAGCGCCACGAATACGACCTGGCGCAACTGGCCAGCGCCGATGCGGTGCTGTCGCACTGGGGCAGCCGGGCGATCGCCCACGCGATGATCTCGTTCGGTTTCGACGACGGCCACCACCTGGTGTTCTCGGTGGAGGTGCGCAAGAGCCGCGACCAGGAATATTCCTCGGTGGGCGGCTTCTTCAAGCAGTTCGAGACGATCCTGGTCGGCGCCGAGGAGGACGACATCATCCGCGTGCGCACCAGCGTGCGCGGTGAGGACGTCTATCTGTATCCGCTGCAGATCGAGCGGACAATCCTGCGCGAACTGCTGCTCTCCTACGTGCACGCGGCCAACCGGCTGGCCGCGCAGCCGAAGTTCTACAACACCTTCACCTCCAACTGCACCACCATCGTCTATCGCATGGCCCGGCAGATGGCTCCCCGCCTGCCGTGGGACATGCGCCTGCTGCTGACCGGCTACCTGCCGGAGTACCTGCAGGGCATCGGCGTACTCGATCGCAGCGTGCCGATCGGAACACTGCGCGAGCGCGCACGCATCAGCGAACGCGCCCGCGTCGCACCGATCGACGCCGATTTCTCGCGCGTGGTACGCGCCGCCACCGCGCGCGACTGAGGCGCGCGCGTCACGACCTCGGTGCGAGCCATGCAATGCAACCCGACCTGAACGGCGCGACCCGGAATGCGCCGTGTTTACGTGTCCTTTCCGCCTCGATGGGTTAGGTTCCAGAGGGACAGCAGTGACGGCATCGTTTCGTTCGCCCCTGCAGGCGCGCCGCTGTCGTCAGCGCCTGCATGCACCCCACCCCGCACAAACCAGGAGACCCGGATGAACACGAGGATCACTCGCGTGGCCGCATTGACGGCGGGATTGCTCACCATCGGCCTGGCCGGCTGCTCGCAGTACGTCAAGCAATCCGATTTCAACACGGCCATCCAGCAGCTGCAGCAGAAGCAGACCGATCAGCAGCAGCAGATCGACGCCATCAAGCAGCAGATGCAATCGCAGTTCGCCAAGTACGACAGCCAGATCACCGCGATGCAGGGCCGCGTCAGCATCGACACGGTGGCGCATTTCGCGTTCAACAGCGCGACCCTGGACGAGCAGGACAAGCCCGCGCTGCAGGATTTCGCCGCGATCATCGGCAAATACCATCCCGGCGTGCTGGTCACGGTGGAAGGCTTCGCCGATCCGGCCGGTTCGCGTGCCTACAACCGGAAGCTCGGCATGCAGCGCGCCGATGCGGTGCGCGATTTCCTGATCAGCAGCGGCCTGTCCGCCGATCAGGTACGCGCAGTCAGCTACGGCGAAGACAGCAACCGCCAGGTCGCCAAGGGCGCCACGCACGACCAGGGTCGCGACAACCGCCGCGTCTCGCTCACCGTCGATGCCACCGGCGCCGGTGCGGTCGCCACGACTGCGCCGTAAGCGGCATACCCGCACGGCAGCCGCTGGCTCGTCATTCCCGCGAAAGCGGGAATGACGTCACGAAGTGGTTTCAACGACTCGACGCTGGCGCCGTCCCGCGGTTCACCGCCACGCGCGCGCACTCGCGCGCTTGCAAATGGCACGACGCCGTCGCTGCTGTCTTGCAACCAGCCCTTCGCCCGTCACCCCGCCAGCTCGAACCGCGTCACGCGCCGCACCGGGTCGGCCTCGACCAGGCTCACCCGGACATCGGCACCGAGCGGAAGGTTGCCGTTGCCCGTCACGCCGGCCTCGACCGCCGGGTCGCGCACGATCACCGTGCCCCTGGCCGGATCGCCGTGGGCGACCTCGACGATCGCGCCGTTGAAAACCTCGCCCACCCGCGGCGCCAGCGCGGCAGCTTCGGCCAGGTTGAGCACGGCGCTTTCGTACTGGCCCGCGCGATGACCGGAAGCCTGCATGGTGTCCGGCAGGCCGGGCAACGCGGCCAGCGCCCACGCCGGCACCGGCTGCTTCGCGCACAGTGCCACGCAGACCTCGCCGGTGTAGCGATCGACCAGCCGCCGCAGCGGTGCGGTGGCATGGGTGTATTGCGCGGCCAGCGCCGAGTGCATCGGCTGCGCCGGCAGCGTGCCTTCGAACGCCGCGTAACCTGCCCCGCGCAGCACCGTGGTGCAGGCGGTGAGCATCGCCACGTGCACGTCGTTCGACGGATCCAGCGAACGGATGAAGCCCGGATAATCCAGCCCGGCCGGCCAGGCAATGCCGAGCACCCGCGCGGTGACGCGCAGGCGCGCGATGGCATGCGGGTCAGGCGGCGGCAGGGTGCGCAGCAGGCCCACTTTCGCCTGCACCATCAGTTGCGCCGCGGCCATGCCGACCAGCAGCGAGATCTGCTCGTTCCAGCTCTCGATCGCCAATCGCGCGCGGAACGCCAGCGTCCAGCGGCCGTCGACCACGTCGATCTCCTGCTCCGGCAGGGGCAGGCTCACGCCGCCACGCTCGCGCTCGCGCTGCTCGCGCAACTCGCCGATCCGGCGCAGCACCGCCCACATCGGATCGGCGCTGCCGGCATCGATGGCCCGCTGCACGCCCGCGTAGTCGAGCTTGGCGCGGCTGCGCACGCGCGCCCGCCGCAGGTCGATGCCGGCGATCCGGCCACTGCCGTCCAGGTCCACCGTCCACAGCAGCGCCGGACGCACCTGGCCCGGCAGCAGCGAGGCGGCATCTTCGGACAGCACCTTGGGATGCAGCGGAATCTTCGAATCGGCGCCGTACAGCGTTTCGCCGCGCCGGTGCGCCTCCAGGTCCACCGGGTCGCCAGCGTGCACGAAGGCAGCGACGTCGGCGATAGCGTAGTGCACGCGCCAGCCATCGCCCTGCGCCTGCACGTGCAGTGCCTGGTCCAGGTCCATGGACTCGGGCGGGTCGATGGTGACCAGCGGCAAGTCCGTGCGATCCAGCTCCGGCAGCCGCGGATTCGCCGCCGCCGCGGCGGCGGCAGCTTCGACCTCGGCGGGAAACGCCGTCGGCAGGTCCATTTGCTGCCGGATGTCGGCCATGCCCTGCGCAAGCACGGCGTTGCCCGCGGGTTGCAGGTGAATGCGGCGCGTCGTCGTCACGGTTGCTCCCGGTCATCGCTGCTGGCAGTGCATGAATATACACGCCGCCCCGCCGGGCTTTCGCGCAGGCCGCGGCCGGTGTAGAAAGCGTCGGAACCCGCCCCTACCGACCCGATCGCCCATGAACGACGCGCCCTTGCTGATCCGCCTGGCCGACGACGACGACGATTTCATCCTCGCGCTGGTGCCGCGCTTCGCCGACTTCCCGTTGCCGGCGTGGCGCCGCCGGCATGAGTGCGTCGAGGGCATCCGGCGGGATCTGCTCAAGCATTTGGAGGACCAGCCGGCGAACAGTTTCCTGTTCGTGGCCGAGAACGGCGATGGCGAGCGGGTCGGCTTCATCCACCTGCAGCGCAGCGCCGACTTCTTCAGCGGTCGCAGCAACTGCCACATCTCGGATCTTGCGGTGGCGCCGCAGCACGAAGGCAGCGGCGTCGGCAAGGCCCTGCTGGCGCACGCCGAGCAATGGGCGCGCGAGCACCAGTGCCAGCTGGTGACGCTGGCGGTGTTTCCCGGCAACGAGCGCGCCCGCGCGTTGTACGAAGCCAGCGGCTACGCCGCGGACCTGCTCAAGCTGGCCAAACCAGTACGTTGAAGCGCGCACAAACGAACAAGCCGCCCACAGGCGGCTTGTTGGTGCAGCGTTTCGAGGCAAGGCCCGATCAGTTGGTGGTCGTGTTCGCCGACTCGGCCTGCTCGCGCTCGTCCAGGCGACGGGCCAGGCGATCGATGTTGTTGAGCGACAGCAGGTGCGCGTAGATCCACGCCATCACGCCTTCGCGCAGCAGCTCGTGCGCCACCTTCTCGTCCAGCGCGCGCAGCTTCTCCTCGTTGACCATGAACAGGCCGTTGAGCGTGATGCCGCGGCCGGAATCCGGCTCGCCCTTGTGCAACTGCACGTTGCGCGCTTCCAGCAGGTCATGCTTGACCAGGTACTGCATGAAGGTGCGGGTGCGGTCGATGTTCTGCTGGAACTCGCTGAGGAAGCCCACGGCGTTCTTCAGCAGCTCGGTGTCGCTGCCGTCCTCGTTGAACAGGCGATCGCCGTCCTCGGCGTTGAAGCCCTCGAAGCCCTGGTCGAGAAACACCGCGAAGTCGCCGCCCGGCTGCCCCTCGGGCTTCTCGGCCAGCACGAACGGGTAGCGGCGCACGAAGGCCGGCACGTAGGTGTTGGGTGCCCACTGGCCGGCAGCATCGATGTACAGGTTCTCGTTCTGGCGCAGGCCCAGCAGCGCGATCGGGCCGGCGCTGGCGGCATCGGCGCCGGCGAACACGATCAGCAGGTCGCGCGCGGCCATGCCGAACTCCGCCGCGGTCAACGGCACCGAGTGCGTGTTCATGGCGAACTTCATGTTGGGCACGCCCTTGAGCCGAAGGTTCTTGTGTTCGGCCCGGTTCAGCGCCACCGGGTGCTCGTAGAAAATGACTTCAGCCACGTTGATCCACCTTTGGTCCCCCGTCGCGCCGGGCCGCCACGACGGCGGCCCTGTCGAACCCGGCGTGGGTTTCATGTCGAAGCTTCGGATCATATCAGCGGGCGCGGGCACCTGCGAATCCCGCGCCTTCGGTATGGCGGCAAAGTGTTCTATGCTGCGATCGGGCCGGCCTTGCGCCATGCCCAAGGTTCCCTCGATGCCCCGGCGGAAGGACGAACTGAATGTTGATGGATGTCATCAAACCGGCTGACCTGCAGGCGACGCGCGTGCTGTCGCTGGACGCCGCCGGCCGCATCCTGGACTGGATCAGCTGGCAGGACGCGGTGTGCCTGTACGTGCGTGACGTGGTCGCCTGGACGCTGGGCGATCCCTGCCTCACCGTGCACGGCGGCCACAACCGCGAGCTGGGCACGCAGAGCCTGCTGCAGCTGCACCCGATCATCGCCAGCACCGGCCACTGCCGCGAGCATGCCGTCGATCCGGCGCCGGCGCTTACCAACACCGCGCTGTTCGCGCGCGACCGGCACATCTGCATGTACTGCGGCGAGCACTTCACCCGCATGGAACTGACCCGCGACCACGTGCTGCCGATTTCCAAACACGGCAAGGACGAATGGGAGAACGTGGTCAGCGCCTGCCTGGCGTGCAACCTGAAGAAGAGCAACCGCACGCCGCAGCAGGCCAACATGCCGCTGTTGGCGGTGCCTTATCGGCCGAGCTGGGTGGAGCATCTGATCCTCTCCAACCGCAACATCCTGGCCGACCAGATGGAGTTCCTGGTCAGCCGCCTGCCGCGCGACCGGCGCCCGATGAACGCGCCCGTCGCCGCCTGACCCCCGGACAGCGCGAACCCACCTGCAGTCACGCCCGCGACGCGGCCTTGCCACGTCCCGTCCAGACGCCTGCCCTTGCTCCGCCCCGCCGCTGGGCCAACAATACGCGAATGAATGACCTCAGCCACTATCCCCGCCTGGCTTCGATCGATGCGCCCGCCGACCTGCGCCGGCTGCCCGACAGCGAACTGCCGCAAGTCGCCGACGAACTGCGCCGGTACCTGATCGAAGCCGTCGCCAGCTCCGGCGGCCACTTCGGCGCGGGCCTGGGCGTGGTCGAGCTGACCGTGGCCCTGCACCACGAATTCGACACCCCGCACGATCGCCTGGTGTGGGACGTCGGCCACCAGTGCTATCCGCACAAGATCCTCACCGGCCGCCGCGACCGCATCACCACGATCAAGAAGAAAGACGGCCTGGCGCCGTTCCCGCGCCGCGAGGAAAGCGAGTACGACACCTTCGGCGTGGGCCATTCCTCCACCTCGATCTCGGCCGCGCTGGGCATGGCGATCGCCGCGCAGCAGCAGGGCGACCGTCGCAAGGTGGTGGCGGTGATCGGCGACGGCGCGATGACCGCCGGCCTGGCGTTCGAGGCGCTCAACCACGCCGGCGACGTCGAACCGGACCTGCTGGTGGTGTTCAACGACAACGGCATGTCGATCAGCGAGAACGTGGGCGCGATGACCAAGATGATGGCCCGCGCGATGGCCAGCCGCCGCCTCAACGACCTGCGCGAGCGGGCCAAGCGGGCGATCCCCAAGCAGTCGTTCATGGGCCGCTGGTTCAAGCGCTGGGAGGAGCACGCCAAGGGCATGTTCGTGCCGAGCACCCTGTTCGAGGAACTCGGCTTCCACTACACCGGCCCGATCGACGGCCACAACATCCCGCAGCTGCTGCAGGCGCTGCGCACGGTGAAGAACCTGCCCGGTCCGCAGCTGCTGCACGTGATCACCACCAAGGGCAAGGGCTACGCCCCGGCCGAACAGGCGCAGATCGAATACCACGCGGTCGGCCCGTTCGATCCGCTGGCCGGCGTCAAGAAGAAAGCCGGCAAGGCCAAGCCCACCTACACCGACGTGTTCGGCGACTGGTTGTGCGACCAGGCCGCCGCCGACCCGCGCCTGCTCGGCATCACCCCGGCGATGCGCGAGGGCTCCGGCCTGGTGCGGTTCTCGAAGGAATACCCCGCGCGCTATTTCGACGTGGCGATCGCCGAGCAGCACGCGGTGACGCTGGCCGCCGGCATGGCCTGCGAAGGCGCCAAACCCGTGGTGGCGATCTACTCCACCTTCCTGCAGCGCGCCTACGACCAGGCGATCCACGACGTGGCGCTGCAGAACCTCGACGTCACCTTCGCCATCGACCGCGCCGGCGTGGTCGGGCCGGACGGCGCCACCCACTCGGGCAGCTTCGACCTCACCTATCTGCGCTGCCTGCCCCACTTCGTGATCATGGCGCCGGCCGACGAGAACGAGTGCCGCAAGATGCTCAGCACCGGCTTCAGCTACCCCGGCCCGGCCGCCATCCGCTACCCGCGCGGCACCGGCCCCGGCGTGGCGATCCATCCCGAGCTGGACACCTTGCCGATCGGCAAGGCCGAGCTGCGCCGGCGCGGCCACGGCCTGGCCCTGCTCAGCTTCGGCGCGATGCTGGCGCCGGCGGCCACCATCGCCGCCGAACTCGACGCCACCCTGGTCAACATGCGCTTCATCAAGCCGCTGGACGAAACCCTGATCGTGGAGCTGGCCAAGACCCACGACGGCTTCGTCACCCTGGAGGACAACGCCGTGGCCGGCGGCGCCGGCTCCGCCGTGGCCGAGTGTCTGGCAGCGCACGGCATCACCTTGCCGATCCTGCATCTCGGCCTTCCAGACGTCTATCTGGAACACGGCAGCCGCGAGGAAGTGCTGACCATGGCCGGGCTGGATTTGCCGGGCATCCGCCACGCCATTCTCGCGCGGTTTCCGCTGATGGAACGGCTCAGCCAGAACAGCGCCTGATCCCGATCGGAGACGCGGATCACGCCCGACCGTTCCGTGCTCCGGCTAGGCCGAGGCCGTCACAGCGATACCCCGGAAGGGAATATCTTGACCGGATGGATCGACGGCTCGTGGCGCCAGCTCCGACCGCGAGGTCGAAGTCTTGAAATCCACCGCCGCAGCCGTCAACGACACCTGGTCCATCCCGGGACAAGTCGTCGCCACCGAGGGGAAAGGGGTTCAGCTGCTGAGCAGCGAAAGCAGTGCATTCGACGCCCTGGGAGGCAGCCAATGATCACCCGCGACGAAGCCGTCCAATCGGCGAGTGCGGCCCTGGCGCTGCTGAACGACCGCATGCCGAAAAACCCGGCGTATGGCGTCTATATCCATGCCCGCGAGCAGCTCGAGCGCATGCTGGTCGAACTCGGCTACCCCTATCTGCCACCTGCCTCGAAGCGGGAGTGGGTCGATATCGGCCTCATGGCGGTAAAGGAGCTGGAGTCGGCGGACCCCGACTTCGCCAATGCGCTGATGGACGCCGATTACGATTTCAAGCATGCCGGCTGAGGTTTCCGGGTACGTCCACCGGTACGCCCCTGCCGCGCGCCGGTGACATCGCTGAAAATCAGCGCCGCCCGCCGCTCACCCGATCGCGCTGCTCCAGATCCTGCGCAGTGAATACTTCGGCATAAGCGGCATCGTGCAACAGCGCACGTGCGGCGTCGCCCTGGTTCCAGCCGTGTTCGAACAGCAGCCAGCCGCCCGGTGCGAGCTGGGCATGTGCACCCTCGACGATGCGGCGGATGTCGTCCAGGCCGTCGCGACCCGAGGCCAGTGCGCTGGCCGGTTCGAAACGCAGGTCGCCGCGGGTCAGGTGCGGGTCGGCGGCCTCAATGTAGGGCGGATTGGACACGATCAGGTCGAAGCGCTGATCCGCGAGTGGCGCCAGCCAGTCGCCGTGGGCAAAGCCGACGTTGTCGATGGCATGGCGTTGCGCATTGCGCCGGGCCACGTCCAACGCCGCCGCGCTGGCGTCGGTGGCGACCACTTGCGCGCGGGGACGCTCGCGCGCGATGGCCAGCGCGATCGCGCCGCTGCCGGTGCCGAGGTCCGCCACCTGGCCGCTGAAATCGGGAGGCAGGCGCTGCAGCGCCAATTCCACCAGCAACTCGGTTTCCGGGCGCGGGATCAGCGTCGCCGGGGTGACTTCCAGATCCAGCGTCCAGAAGCCGCGACGGCCGACGAGGTAGGCCACCGGTTCGCCTGCTTCGCGGCGGGCCAGCAATTGCAGATAAGACGTCTGGACATCCATGTCCAGTGGATCGTCGGCATGCGCGAACAGCCAGCTTCGCGGCTGCTGCAGCACGTGCAGCAGCAACAGCTCGGCCTCGACACGGTCGCCCAGCCGCTGCGTCGCCGAGACCAGTGCCTGGCGTACGTCAGGCATCGTGCCCCGGCCCCGTCGAAGGCGGCAGTTGCGGTGGCACGATGCCCGGCTTCGGCTCGCGCTTGCGCCAGTAGCCGCCGTGCGTCCACGCCTCGAAGGCCCAGCGCAGCCAGCCGATCAGCGCATTGGCCAGCCACAGCGCCCACGCCAGCATGGCCAGCTTGTAGATCCACAGCGGGAGGCTGAGCACACCGGCCGACGGCAGCGCGCCATCGCTGCGATCGGCAAACCAGTGCAGGTTCCAGGCCAACGAGCCGTTGCCGGCCACGTGCATGTCCGGCAAGCCCAGCAGGCCCTGCGGCACGGCGCCGATCAGCACGCACAGCGCCAGCACGGTCAAGGCCGCCAGCCCCAGTTGCAGCAGGTTGAAGCGCAGGCGCTCGACCTGCTCCGGCGTGCGCAGCCGCGCGCGCAGACCCAGCGCGATCAGCCACACCACCACCAGCGCGAACGCGCTCCAGGCGAAGGCGGAGAAGCCCAACCCCAGCAGCACCCAGTGGCGCAGTCGCAGCGGCGTCGGCGCGTAACGCGCCAGCAACCAGGCCGCGATCAACAGCACCAGCACCTGCGACCAGTACAACACCGCCGGGCCGTCGGTTGGGCCCCAGGTCCACAGCACCCAGCGATCCTGCGGCAGTTGCAGGTTCAGGCCGATGTTGGCCACCGGCGCATGCAGATCCAGCGCCGGCGTGCGCACGCGCGCGGCCACGCCCAGCGGTTCGCGCAGGTGCACGGTGTAGTCGTGCGCGCCAGGCAGCAGCGGCAGGCTCAGCTTGCCGTCACGCACCGCCAGGTTGATCGGCTGGTTGTCGCGCCGGGCATCGAGCAACTCGCTGCCTGCCGGCAAGGTGATGGCGTGCTCGCCGCCGCGGGTGCTGCGCACGCGCAGTTCAAGCTGCAGCTCGCTGGCGCGTTCGCCGGTGCGGACCGCCAGCTGCGCGCCGTCGATGGCGAGGCTGTCGCCCGCCGCGGCCACGGGTTGCGTGATCGCCAGTTGCAGCTTCTCGCCCGGCAGCGGATCGAACCGCAGCCCGTCGTCGCTGGCACTGGTCGGCACGCCGTCGGCGTCGACGTGCCACATCGGCGCCGCGCCCACTTCCCACACCTCGGCGCGCTCGCCCAGCGGTGGTGCTTCCAGGATGATCTTCGCGGAGCGATCGAGCTGACTGCTCCAGCTCACCGTCGACTCGCCGGCCTTGAAGGTGACGTTGATCCGGCCGTCCTTGACCAGCACGCCCTCGCCGCGCGGGTGCTCGCCCGGCAGCAGCGGCAGGCTGATGCTGAAACCACCCTCCTGCGGCGCGATGCGCTCGACCCGGTTCAGCACGATCCAGTCCAGCCCCAGGCCGATGCTGCGGGTCAGCCGCACATACGGCGGAAAGCTCTGGGTGGTCGGCAGTTGCTTGCCGTCGGCCGCGGTCTGCACGCGGCGCAAGATGACGCTGTCGCCCAGTACCCGGCCGCCGTCGGCACCGTCGAGCGACCATCCCGGGCCACTGAAGGCGATGCGCTGCGGCGGCAGCGCGAAGTGCAGCGCGGCGCTGTCCACCGCATCCAGCCGATAGCGCAGGCTGACGCGGTGCACGCCGCGATCCAGCCGCAACAGCAACCGATCACCGTCGCGCAGCAGCACCGGATCACCCTGACCGTCGAGGCGAACATCGACCAGCGGCATCGCCTCATCGGAGGTCGGTAGCGGCAGCGCCACGCTGGCGCCGACATGGGTTTCCAACTCCACCTCCAGCATCGCGCCGTTGACCTGCAGTTGCGCCTGCGCCACCTCGGCGCACTGCGGCGCGCACTTGGGTGCCTCGGTGAGGCGGCTGCGCAACTGATTGAGCAACTGCGCATCCGGCAGCGCCTGCGCACGTACGCCAATGGGCAACAAGGCGATCGCCAGCAAGGCGGCACTGGCCACGCCCGCACCGCGTGAAGACATCCAGCGGCCACGCAACGGTCGCCACAGGTTCATCGCCAATCGGCCCAGCACGACCGCCAGCAGACCGACCATCAACACGCGCAGCAACCGCACCAGCCACGCCGGCGCGATCACCAGCCGGGTGGTCTGCTGCGGCGTCACCGGCCCGGACCAGCCGAGCCGGTAGTTGTTGCCCTTGTTCCAGTGCGGCGTGCCGACGCCGGCCTGGATCACGGTGCGGTTGTCCCGCTCGCTGGCCACCAGCTGGCTGGCCGTGGCCCGCGAACCGGTGACGACCATGCTGTCCAGTGTGCCGGACGGCGCCTGCACGGCATTTGCGCTTACCTCGCTCACCGCGGGCGGAGCAGCTCGTTGAATGATCTTCGGTGGTGCCTGCCTCGATCGTTCCATGGGAGGTGCGGGCGCCGGCATGCCAGCCGCCATCTTGTCGGCGACGACGGCCTGCGGCGCATACGCGACCGACACCATCCGCGCGTTGCCTTGCTCCAATTGCGGATGCAACGCGTACTGCAATTGCGCGGCGGCGAACGGCAGCGCCCACAGCACCGCCAGCGCGAACACGGCCAGCGCGCCGCCGCGCGCAAACACGCGCAGGCGACCTTCGGGCAGCGCATGCAGCAGCAGGGCAAGCGCCAGTGCAAGCGCCAGCGTCCACAGCGGCGCCAGCGCCTCGTGCTGGGCCAGCGCCAGGTAGCCCGCCGCCAGCAAGGCCCACGGCCAGCCGAGCAGGCGCCCGGCCAGCAAGGCGATCAGTGCCACCACGAACAGGTCGAGCAGACTCCATTGCGCGGCCCAGGAATCGTGCGAGCGATCCGCACCGATCGCACCGAGCAGGCGATAGCCATGCGGCAGATGCACGGTGGCCTCGATGCCGTCCAGCGGCAGCTGCCAACCGGAAGTCGGCATCGCGCCGACGCCGGCCGGCACGCGCAGGCCGGCCGCGACGTCGATGCGGCGATCGCGCAGCTCGACACCCGCGCGGCCCTTCGCGTCCTTGGTGACCAGCAGCGGCTCGCCATCTTCCGAGGCACGCTGCAACTGCCACGGTGCGGCGACGTCGAGCCGCTGGTGATGGCGCAGCTCGCCGCTGAGGCGGTCGGCAACGCTGAAATGTGCACCGTCGAAATCCAGCCACATCTCGCGCTGCAGGTGCAGCGCGTCGCCGCGGCCGCCTTCGTTGCCGCGGTTGCCCTGCTCCACGTTCAGTCCGCTGCGGTTGTCCAGCGCATAGGCCGGCAGATCGGCCCAATCGTCCGGCACCCCAGCCTGCGCGGCGTCGACGGCATTGCCCTCCACACGCGTGCTGCGCAGCGCGTTGTCGTCGGCATAACTCCAGACCTCCTGCTTCGGCCACGGCGCGGGCGGCAAGGTCACACCAACCTTCGCCAGCAGCGCCACGCTGCGCGCCAGCAGGGTCAGCGTCCACTGCCCCGGCCGCAGCTGTACGCGCAGATGGCCATCGTTCTCCAATCGCGCGGGCAGCTCGCCGCTCAGCGCCGTGGCGACGAAACCCGCCGGCAGCACCGGCCCCAGCACCTGCTCGCGCGCACTGCCGCTGACGTTGAACTGCAGCCGTGTTTCCAGCGTGGCCGGCAAGCCATCGGCGAGGCGCCGATACACGCGCAGCGAAAGCGCATCCGTGGCGCGTTGGGCGCTGGCCGCTTCGCCCAGCGTGAGTTGCCGGCCATTGCGTTCGATGCGCGTCACCGTGGCGCCATCGACACTCAGCGTCACCAGCCCGATCGATTCCGGCACGCCCAGGTTGGCGGGGCGCGACGTCCACGGCAGCATGCCCTGGATGCGGTAATCGCCCGGCTCCAGCCACAGCATCGGTTCGCCCTGGTGCTCCAGCACCGTCGCCGGCCGGTTGCCCAGGGCCACCTGCTGCGGCCAGTGGCGAGCGTCACCCGGCAAGGCCACCCAGCTCGGCGCATCCACATGCACCTCCAGGCTGAAGCGTCCACCATCCTCGTCGGCATCGAGCGCAAGCCGGCCCGGCCAGGCGCAGCGGTAGCTGTCCTCGCCCGGCGCCTGGTTGGCCAGGAACGGGCAAGCATGCCGCGGCACGTCGTGCAGCACCCAGCCCTGCCAGTCGCGCAGCGGCGGCGGAATATCCTGCGCCACCAGCGGCGCGGCCAGAAGCAGGCCAAGACCCAGCAAAATGCACAATCGACGAAGCATGCTGCTTTACCCCTGTTGGCCGGTTGGCGGACACAGTGTAAGTGGAACGCGCGGGGCGCACGAGGCAACCCGCAGCCTGCGGCAGCTGTGACGCGCGAGTGCGCCTGCCGCACTCTGAATTGAACGCAGCACGCGGCGGAATGGGGTCAAGGCCCGTCCCCCTTACACCTCGTCATGCCTGCGCAGGCATGACGGAGTGGGGGATGAGGTGGGAGGCCTGTCGAAAGCCCGGCAGCCACATCATGTCTTTCAATCAAAAGAATGGCGCGCCGGCCAGACAACCGGCGCGCCACATGGCACATGCTGAGCGAGCGCCAGCGCGGCTACTTCAGGATGGCCGCCGGGTCCTGCGCCTGCTTCAGCGCTGCGCACAGCTCGATCGACTCGCCGGTTTGCGCCAGGCCGCGGGCAATGCCGGCCGCGTCGTCCATGCGTGGCTCGAAGAAGGCGTGCAGGCGTGCGGCTTCGGTCGTGCTGCAGCCGCCGGCGGCGGCCAGCGAAGGCAGGCGGCCGCCGGCGAAGCTGCCGGTGCGGGCGAGGATCTGCGGGTAGTGTGCGGTGAACCACTGCCACATCGCATCACGCTGGGCGACAGTGTCGCGCTCGCCCATCAGCAGGCGACCCATCTCGCCCACCTTCACGGTATCGGTCAGGGCGAAATTGCGCACCTGTTCGGCCAGTGCCGGATCATCCGTGCGCGACAGCCCCTCGAGGATGCCGTTGCGCAGCGCCGGGTCGCTGGTGGCGGGCAGTTCGGCGATCAGCGCGTCCACCGCGGTCTTGCCGTGCGTCTGCACCGCCACGCCGAGCGCCGCGCCGAGCAGGTCGGGATTGGCGGAGGCCAGGTCGAGGCGACCGTTGGTACCGCGATTGAGCGCCGCCTCGCCCTGCTTGAGCAAGGCTGCGCGCGCTTCCGGCACGCGGAAGTCGAACGCCAGCGCGTCGGCCAGGGTGCTGCGCAGCAACGCAGCAGAATCCGCCTCGCCCGCTACGCGCTGGTAGCCGAGCTGCTGCAGTCGTGGCAGATACGCTTCGCGCACCCACGCATCCACCCGCGCTCGCTGCGCGTCGGTGCGCGCCTCGTGGTGCGCGATCCAGGCCAGCTGACCCAGCGGTGCGGTGGCGACGTCGCGGATCGGTGAGGCGGTCAGCGGCTTGAATGCGGCCAGCACGTCGCCGGCATCGAGGTCGCCGCGGCGGAAGCTGGCACTGACCGCATCGGCGTAGGCGAGCTGCTCGGCATCACTGAGCTTGCCGACCACGGCGGTGAGCCGGGCCAGCTGCGGCTTGTCCACGCTGAAGCGGTAATAGCCGCTGGCGTTGGCGTTGGGCATGACCCAGGTCGGCTGGCTGGCGCCAGGCAACATCATCGAACCGCTGGCCTGGTCCAGCATCTTGCACTCCACCTTGCTGGACTGTGCCTGGTCTTTGCCGTTGGCGGCGATGCCGTAGCGCACGCACACCGGCACGCCCCACAGGCGCTGCGCGCTGCCCTTGCTGCCCAGCGGCAGGTAGCGATCCTGGCTCAGTTGCAGGACGACCTGGCCGCCCTTGTATTCCAGTCGGGTGCGCACGTACGGCACACCGGACTGGTTGAGGAAGCTGTCGAACGCGTGCTTGAACGGCGCGCCCTTGTCCGCCGCGGCGGCGATGGCGTCGACCAGGTCGTCGGCAGTCGCATTGCCGAACTTGTGCTCCTGGATGTACGCGCGCATGCCCTTGCGGAAGGTGTCCTCGCCCACGTAGTTCTCGAACATGCCCAGCACGCTGGCACCCTTCTGGTAGGTGATGCCGTCGAACGCGGTGGTGATGTCGCCGTTGCCGGTGATCGGCTGGCGCACGCTGCGCGCGCTGACCAGGCTGTCGTTGCCCATCGCGCGCTGGCCGCCGCGCACGCGGTCGAGATCGGCGCGGTATTCCGGGTGCACCTGCATCGTCACCTTCTGCTGCATCCAGGTGGCAAACGCCTCGTTGAGCCAGATGTCGTTCCACCATTCGGTGGTGACGGTGTCGCCAGTCCACATGTGCGCCAGCTCATGTGCGGTGACGTTGAACGAGCCGCGCACGTTGCGTGCGGGGGAATCCTTGTCGAGCAGCAGCAGCCAGTCGCGGAAGGTGACCAGGCCGGGGTTCTCCATCGCGCCGGCGGAGAAATCCGGCGCGGCCAGCAGGTCGAGCTTGTCGAACGGGTAGCCGAAGCCGTAGTAGTTCTCCAGCGCGTGGATGATGCTCGGCGTTTCGGCCAGCACGTGCTGCATGCGATGGCCCTCGCCTTCGGGGGCGACGCCGCGCAGTTGCAGTGGCTTGGCGCGGTACGCATCGGGCGCGATGTCCGGGCCGGCGACGACGTCCCACGGACCGACCGCGAAGGCCACCAGGTAGGTCGGCAGCGGCACGGTGCGGGCGAAGGTGACGGTCTTCCAGCCCTTGCCGGCGCTCTTCTCGCTGACCTGCTGGGTGTTGGCCACCACGGTTTCGTCGGCGGGCGCGGTGATGGCGATGTCGAACGGCGTCTTGAAGCCCGGCTCGTCGAAACCGGGGAAGGCGAAGCGCGCGCTGATCGGTTCCATCTGCGTCATCGCGTACGGCTTGCCCTTGGCGCTGACCTTGTACAGACCCTGCAACTGCGCGTTGAGCGGGGCGGTGTATTCGATCGCCAGGGTGAGCTGCTGCGGTTGCAGCGTGCTGCCGAAATCCACCCGCGCCACGCCGGCCTTCGGGTCCGCCGCCACGTACGTGCCGGCGTGCACCGTACCGGCGGCGTCGGTGATCTGCACCTTCGACACTTTCAGGTCGGCGCCGTCCAGCCACAGGTGATCGGAGGCCTTGTCGAGCTTCAGCTTGATCGTGGTGGTGCCGGAAAAATCCGCCTGTGCGGGGTCCACCTTGAATGCCAGCTGGTACGACTGCGGCACGGCCCAGCCGGGCAGGCGTCCCTGCGGCGCCTGTTCGGCGGCCAGCGTCGAGGCGCAACAGGCGGCGAGCGCGGTGAACAAGGCGGTCTGGGCAAGTCGACGCATGGCTGCACTCCGGGGTGGGCAAAGCCTCACGCTAGGCGGCGACATGACTTCAGGCACAGTGCCAGAAGGCATGGCTGTTATCGCCGTCGTTGATTATTTCCGCAGTGCATCATAGGTATGATCTATCTTTCGGCGGAACCGGGAACGGCAATGAACCTGCGCGACCTGCAATACCTGGTGGCCCTGGCCGAGCACCGCCATTTCGGTCGCGCGGCGGCCGCGTGCTTCGTCAGCCAGCCCACCCTCTCCACCCAGATCAAGAAGCTGGAGGAGGAACTTGGCGTGGCGCTGGTCGAGCGCGCGCCGCGCAAGGTGCTGCTGACCGAGGTCGGCCGCGACATCGCGATCCGCGCGCGCGATGTGCTGGCGGGGGTCGAGCAGATCCGCGCGGTGGCGCGGCGCACGCTGGATCCCGAGTCCGGCACGGTGCGGCTGGGCATCTTCCCCACGCTGGGGCCGTACCTGCTGCCGCATGCGCTGCCGCTGGTGCGCGCGGCGTTCCCCAAGCTGGAGTTGCTGCTGGTCGAGGAAAAGACCGAGGCGGTGCTGCGCCTGCTGCGCGAGGGGCGGCTCGACGCCGGCATCCTCGCCCTGCCCCTGCACGAGGACAGCCTGCACAGCGAGTTCCTGTTCGAGGAGCCGTTCCTGCTCGCCGTCTCCGACGAGCACCCGCTGGCACACCAGCAGGGGCTGCTCAAGTTGCGCGACCTGTCCCACCAGAACCTGCTGCTGCTGGAAGACGGCCATTGCCTGCGCGACCAGGCGCTGGAGGTCTGCCACATGGCCGGCGCCGGCGAGCACTCGGGTTTCCGCGCCACCAGCCTGGAAACCCTGCGCCAGATGGTGGCGGCCAACGTCGGCATCACCCTGCTGCCGGTGATGGCGGTAAAACCGCCGGTGGCGCCGGTGGACGGCCTGCACCTGATCGAGTTCAAGGGCCACGCGCCCAGCCGCCGCATCGCGATGGTGTGGCGCAAGAGCTCGGCAATGCATGCCTTCCTGCTGCGTCTCGCGGAAGTGTTCCGGCAACTGCCGGCCGAACTGCTGGATGCGCACTCGGCCGCCTCGCCACCGACAGCACCGGCGGCAGAAACCCGCCGCGGCCGCAAGCCGGCGCCCGCACCAAGCGCATCGGCGACCGACGCCGGCTGAGCCCTGCGCCCGCATCGGGAATCTCGCAGAACCTCCGTCACCTCAGCGAGGTGCTTTTCAACAGCCGAAGGGCTGGTCAAGCTGCGTCCCAGGGGCTTCGTTCCTGCCACCCTCCGGCCGTCATTCCCGCGAAAGCGGGAATCCATGGGGCTTTGGCCGCTGTGAGTCACTGGATGACCGGACATTCGTCTGTTGAAAAGCGCTTCCCGCTTTCGCGGGAATGACGGGGTAATGGGGTTATCCGAGGCCCCTCTTCGCGTACACTCCGCGCAAACCGAGGATCGGGGCCTCATGCGCAAACTTCTGATCGTCGCCGCCGCGGCGCTGGTGCTGCTGGGCGTGCTCAAGCACCGCGAGCGCGCCGCCGTGCATCCCGGCCCCGGCGTGCTGGCCGCCGTGGCGCCGGTGCAGGTCGACCTCGACCACGGCGCGCAACTGCAGAAAGGCGACACCACGCTCACCACCCGCGCGCATTTCGACATCACCGCCCGCGTGCTCTCGCGCAAGAACTACGGCGGCACCGACGGCGAGCTGGTGCCGCTGGATCTGGCCATGGGCTGGGGCCGCATGTCCGACAGCGACGTGCTGCAACACATCGACATCAGCCAGTCCGGCCGTTTCTACTACTGGCACGTGCAGGAGTTCCCGATCCCGCAGCGCGAGATCGAAACCTCCAGCGCCAACATGCACATGATCCCCGCCGACGCCGACGTGAAAAACCAGTTAGAGCAGGTGCGCACCGGCGAAGTCGTCCATCTCGAAGGCTTCCTGGTCGACGCCACCCGTCCCGGCGGCTGGCACTGGAACACCTCGATGAGCCGCAACGACACCGGCGGCGGGGCGTGCGAGTTGATCTATGTGGAGCGGGTGGATGTGGTGCCGGCGTCGTAGATGTGCGTGCCCAGGCGAACCCTCCCGCCGCGGGGGAGACGGCCAACGCCCCGTCGCCAGGCAAACGCGACTGGATTAGGCTGCTGTATTAGACGGCCCCAAGAGCCACAAGTTGTTGAATGACAAGGAAGCAGGCGCCAACCAAACCTCCGCCTGCCGGAGATAGGCTGCTGAGTTATAGTGCAATTTGAAATCTACTTGGCGTTAGGCGGCATGTGAGCGCTCATCGCATCCGCGATCTTGCGCAACTCAATCGCCCACAGCCTGCACTGTTCGTGCGCCTGGTATTCCTGTGCGCTCAGGTTCTGACGCAGCTTTCGGGTGGCGCTCGCCGGCAGCGCCAGGGCCTCAATATCTGGCATGCTTCTCCCGCGCGCCATCTGTGCTGCCAGTTCAATCAGCCGGCTGTATTCGCCCTGCAAGTCCATCTGTTCCTCCTTCGCGGCTATGCCGCCTAACACATCATCCAAGCGGACGGCTTCGCCGCCGCTTAATTCAGGCGTTAGTCGGTAGCTCGTGGTGGTTTGTCGTATCGTGTGTTTCGCCCAGCTTCGCGCTGGCTTGTCGTCCGTCGCCGCAGCAACTTTTCGCGCGGCGCCATCGCAAGCCTGAGCTCTCAGAGCTGGCAGTTTTGAGGGTAGTCGGTTGCTCAAGCTTCGTGTTCGTCGTGCGCCAACATCGTCGCCCGAGCATGCTGCGTCGCAACCGTCTAACTCCTCGTCCAAGCGGACGGCTGCGCCGCCGCTTAAGGATGATCTGAACAAGCCATCATCGAATGGCCATCCAAACGGTTTTTGAGGATTGGGCGGCAAAGGCCTCGGAATGCCGATGGAATGTGCCGTTATAGCGCTCCAGGAAGGCGCTGGTGGCGCCCTT
>Ga0209916_1000741_pt1 | contig 42133 bp, 36 predicted proteins | sample ThiBio_1000_plan_FD_183956 | JGI IMG/M metagenome (GOLD analysis project Ga0209916, IMG submission 183956) | Wastewater bioreactor microbial communities from Cape Town, South Africa - Thiocy_solids_2 (SPAdes) | ecosystem: Engineered > Bioreactor > Thiocyanate-remediating > Anaerobic-Aerobic ... | reverse complement strand
CGGGGTGCGTATCTACGTCACGGGCTCGAAGCCAAAGGAGCGCATCGGCATCACCCGGTTCCCCCGATGATCTGTCGGGAATGCTCGACCCTGACAGGTCCAACATCAAGACCTAAGGAGCGCACCCCGTGCGCGATGCCTTTCTCGGGATTCGGGATTCGGGATTCGGCAAGAGCAAGAGCCGGCGGGCGGTGCCCGCCCTTATATCTCGATGACCGTTTCGGCGATCATCCCCGACTGATCATCGGGAGGAACCGGCGAGGTCGTGCCCGCCCTTCGGCTTCGAGCCGGATCCGTAGATGTAGCCCGCCGGTTCCTGATTTCACCCATGGCGTTCGAACGGTATCCGAGGCCCGCCGATGGCGAGAGCCTGCATCGATAAGGCTGAACCGGGTGAATGTTGATCATGTGTCCCGCTACTTGGAGAAACCCATGCCCAACCCTTCTGCCGCCGTGGTCGGCATCGATGTCGCCAAGGCCACGCTGGATCTGGCCTGCCAGATCGCCCCGGACAAGTACCGCACGCGCGGCAAGCTGCCCAACACGCCAGCGGGCTTCGTCCAGCTGCTGTCGTGGCTGACTCGCCACGCTTGTCCTGATGCCTGGGTGGTGATGGAAGCGACCAACGTCTATCACGAGGCGGTGGCCGCCTTCCTGCACGCACACGGTTATCGCGTGTGCGTCGCCAACCCCCGACAGGTGAAGGCGTATGCCGAAAGCGAACTGTCGCGCACCAAGACCGACAAGACCGACGCCAAGCTGATCGTGCGCTTTGCCCTGGGTCATCAGGCGCGACTGCGTGCTTGGCAACCGCCCACCTCTGTCGAGCGCACGCTGATCGCCCTGACGCGGCGGCTGGACGACCTGAAGACGCTGCGCCAGATGGAGTGCAACCGTCTGGAGAGCGCCGATCCTGCGGTGCACGCATCGCTGCATGCGGTGCTCGCGACGCTGGACAACCAAATCAAGGCCACGGAGGCCGCGCTGTCCCGGCACATCGATGACGACCCGGACTTGCGCCAACGACGCGATCTGCTGGTCAGCATCAAGGGCATCAGCGACCTCACGGCGTCTCGCCTGATGGCCGAACTGGGCGACATCCACCGCTTCGACGACGTGCGCGCCGTGGTGGCCTTCGTCGGGCTGAATCCGGCCCTGCGCCAATCCGGCACCTGGCGCGGCCATGTGCGCATCTCCAAGATCGGCTCGACGATCCTGCGCGCCGCCCTCTACATGCCGGCGGTCGTCGCCATGCAACACAACCCCTTGATTCGCGCCTTGGCCCAGCGCCTGCGAGAGCACGGCAAACCGGGCAAGGTCATCGTCGTGGCCGCCATGCGCAAGCTATTGCACCTCGCCTACGGCGTCCTGAAATCAGGGCGTGCCTTTGACCCAAGGACCGCGTTGACGGCGATCGGGTGAGACGGTATCTACCTTCTGCGCGTAGGGCGGGCACGGCCCGCCGGCTCTTCGTCTTCGCGAAACGCGCCTACGGCCGCTTGGCGGGCGGCGCCATCATCTTGTCGCGCTTGGCCTTGAACGCGCTGTCGGCGTACCACGCCGGCCACACGCCGGCGTGGCTCAGGTACTGACCCAGTTCGTACAGTGCCTGGGTGTCTTCGAGGATGCCCGAGTAATCCCAGGCCGGATCGAATACATCATTCGGCGTGTGGTAGCGGTGCGCGGTGTAATCCGCGGCGGCCTTGCGACCGGCCGCCTCGCCGCCCTCCAGCAGGTCGAGGCCGGAACTGGCCAGCATGGCGGGTACGCCAGCGCGGGCGAAGTTGAAGTGGTCGGAGCGGAAGTAGAAGCCGTTCTCCGGCGTGGTCTCGGGCGAGATCACCCGGCCCTGGGCTTTCAGCACATCGGCCAGCATGTCCTCCAACTGCGACTGGCCCTTGCCGATCACGGTCATGTCGTGGGCGCGGCCGATGATCGGCAGTGCATCCACGGCGATGTCGGCGACGGTGCGGTTCAGCGCAAACACCGGCTGCGCCGCGTAGTACTGCGAGCCGAGCAGGCCCGACTCCTCCAGCGTGGGCATGAAGAACAGGATGCTGCGCTCGGGTGGCGTGCGCTGCTGCGCGAAGGCGCCGGCGATTTCCAGCAGCATGCTCAGGCCGGTGCCGTTGTCGATCGCGCCGCCGTACACCTTGTGCCCCGGCCGCGACGGATCGGTGCCCAGGTGATCCCAGTGCGCGGTGTAGACGACCACCTCGTCGGGCTTGTAGTCGCCGGGGATCATCGCCAGCAGGTTCTTCGATTCGAAGTGGCCGATCTTGTTCCTCAGGCTGATCGAGGCGGTCGCGCCGAGAGGCACGGCCTTGAATCCCGGCTTCGCCGCTGCCGCGGCAAGCGCGTCGAAATCCTTGCCGGCGGCGGCGAACAGGCGCGTGGCGGCGGCATGGGTGAGCCAGCCGGCCACCGGCAGGCGCGGCGCGGGATCGACGCTGGACGGCAGGCTCAGCTGCGGGCCGCGGTTGCCGTTCTGCAACACGCTGAACGGATAACCCGCCGCGGCGTCGCTGGTGTGCACGATGAAACATGCCGCCGCGCCCTGCAGCGCGGCCTCGGCATACTTGTAGGTCCAGCGGCCGTAATAGGTCATGGCGCGGCCGTTGAAAAACGTCGGATCGCCACTGGCAAAGCCAGGATCGTTGACCAGCACGATCACCGTCTTGCCCTTCACGTCCACGCCGGCGTAATCGTTCCAGTGCCATTGCGGCGCATCCGCGCCGTAGCCGAGGAACACCACCTGCGAATCCTTCAGGTCGACCTGCGCTTTCCCCTGCAGGGTCTGCACCACCATATCGTCCTGGTTGGCGAAGCTGGCATGCTGCGCGCCCGCCGTGATCTGCAGCTTCACCTTGTCATTGAGCAGCAGGGTGCTTTCCGCCGGCACGGTCTGGAACCAGGAACCGTGGTTGCCGGGCTGCAGCCCCATGCGCTTGAACTCGTCGACCAGGAAATCCAGCGTGCGTTGCGCGCCGACTGTACCGGGCTTGCGGCCACCGAAATCATCGGAGCTGAGCATCTTCTCGTAACGGGCGAAATCGGTGGCGTTGATCGCAGGCGCCAGCGTGACCGGGTCGGCAGCCGGTTCCCCGGCGGCAGCGGCCCGCGGCGACAACACGGCCAGACAAACGGCAACCGGCAGGAAAAGACTCATCACGCGCATCGGCAGGCTCCCGTGGACAGGATCGAGGATTGTTGCAACAAGCGGTGCACCACTGGAAGGCTGGCTCGGTCACACCAGACTCAACTGGGCGCCACAGTTCGCGGACAGGCTGATCCGGTTGCGTCCTTCGCGCTTGGCCTCGTACAGCGCGTCGTCGGCATCGGTCATCAACTGGCGCAGTTCATAACCCGAGGCAGCCGCGGACGCCACACCGAAACTGGCCGAGACCGATACCACCGTGCCGTTCTCGCCGATCGATACCGCGGCGATCGCCAGGCGCATCTGCTCGACCCGGGCGAGCGCCTGTTCCGCGCCGCACTCGGGCAGCAGCATGCCGAACTCCTCGCCGCCCAAACGCCCGAACAGGTCGGTGGACCGCAGGTGCGCCTGGCAGGCCGCGACCGCGCGCTTCAATACGCGGTCACCCACCGCATGGCCATGGGTGTCGTTGACCTGCTTGAAGTGGTCCAGATCGAGCAGCACCAGGCAGGCGTCGCGATTGGACTTGCAGCAGTACTGCAGCAGCCGCTCGGCCTCGTTGACGAAATGCTGCCGGTTGAAGATGCCGGTAAGCCCGTCGCGCCGCGCCAGCTTCATGAACTTGAGCTGCGAGCGCTTGATGCGGTACGCAACGAACCCGATGGAGCCCAGCAACAGCAGCAGCAGGATGATCCATAACCGGCTGGCTTCCACGGCCTTCTCGCTGAGCGCCTGCTGCAGCTGCAGGATCTTGTTCTCCTTCGCCAACGTGTCGATCTGCAGTTTCTTCGCCAGCACTTGTTGCTTCACGGTCTGGTAAGCCAGGGCCATGGCACTGGTTGTAGTCAAGTAACCCTTGTCGGCTTCCATGTACTTCTTGTGGTAGGCAAGCGCGGCAGGAAGATCCCCCTGCTTCTCCGCCACTTGGTACAGCACCTCATAGGCAAATACCAACGACTCCGGATAATCGCTCTGGCGCACCTTGGAAACAACGCTGAGCGCATACCGGTTGGCCTCGACGAGATTTCCCGTATCCCGGTAGCCCTGTGCAAGTACAGAGTCAATCGCCGCGAGCAGAGGGGGATAACGCGTACCGACCGCCTCAGCGTAATGCTCGTTCAACAAGCCAATCGCCCGTTTCGGCTGGCCCTCCCGGAGACCGACCCTGGCGGCGTAGTATCGAATGGCATTCGCATAAAGCAGTTCGTCCGCGGCCGTGCACATGGCGACCCCATCTTGCAGCGGCTTCGCCAAGGTCGAAGACGGATCTTTGTGAAACAGCGCGCCGAGCTTGAGCAAGCTGGCTACGCAACCATTCCGCCCGCGCGGTTCCTGCTGCCAGAGCTTGTCGGCATACTCGATCGCCAGATCGTATTCTCCGGCTTCGCTGTACAACTGCGCGGCAACACCCAAGGCTTTCTCGCGCGCCACGGCGTCCGTGATGTTCGGCAGCTGATCGAGCACCTGGCTCAACCGGTTGAACGCCTCGACATAATGGTGGCCGATACCAAGGATATTCACCTCGGTGAGGGCAGCACGAAACCGCAACGTGGGATCGGCAGCGCGTTCCGCGACCTCATCGAGCAACGGAACCGCCGTCGCATAATCGCCCCGGTATGCGGCCCGGAAACCCTTCAGATACTGCAGGTAGGAACGCTGATCAGCGGAAAGCTCCTCACGCTCCAGACGCTGCAGCACGGCATCGTATTCGGCTGGGTTCGAAGTCATGATCGCTTCGGCCCTGTGCAGCATGTCGGCGGCACTTTCCACATTGGAAAATGCCAACGCCGACGCACCCGCCAACACCAAGGCAGCCAGGCAACGAGCGCCCAAGGACAAACCCCGCGAGATCGCCGGGCAATACATCACTTACTCTCGTGATGCTATGGCAAAGGACCGTACGCGATGGGAGCTCGGCTCGTCTTCTCGCGCCGGCGCGTCCTCGCTCTCACGCTCCTCCTCGCCATCCTCTTGCTCCTTCCCCGGAATCAGCACGCAGCAGACCACCCCATTGCCGAGCAACTGCTCGAGTCGCGTCTGATCCCGCGCCAGCAGGGCGGCATGCAGTTCCGGGTCAATCAGAGTGTCATCCAACACCCGATCCAGCTCGGTGCGGGAACGCTCGTGCAATTTCGCGTCGCGCCCGAGGCGCTCAAGAAAATCGATTACGTCAGACATGTGTCCCCCTGTGAACTGCTGTTCCATGAGTGTCGACAAAGCGACCACTCGCGCTTGTTCGAAACACTTTTCGCGTTTACGCCAGATTCTCCGCAGGGTCTGAAGCCGAGATCGAATGCCACCCGCTCTGCAGCAGGGTGACTGCATGAGAACTCAGCCCAAAGCTCCCCGACGTGCGTCAACGCGAAAACCTTCCCCACAAAAACTGCCAACGCCTCCTTGGCGACCCCTCTCGAGCGCCCTGACGCGCCCAATACTATGCCAACCTCCAGACGGTTGGATTTCGTATCAAATTGTGGCACACCACAAATGCCCAGGGGTGATCCCGACAGCTTTTCCACTACGACCAGAAAAATCCAGCGGACTGGCCGCTGGTGCATTCCGGCAAGACAGCGATGAAACTGGCTGGCAGACTGGCCCGCAGGCAGTGGTGAACCGATCAGGCGCATGGTTTCCGAATCGGTGTAAAGCGCCTGAAACAGAGCCTCGTCGCCCGCTTCCAATGGCCGCAGGAGCAGCCTGCGGGTCTCGCACGCGAAGGCGTCCATGGCTGGCGAAGTCATCGGCATGAGACTTGGCCAGACTCGGCTTGGTCGAGCTCGGCCAAGCGCGCGCGCATGTCCTGATCGACCACCAGCGCCCCCGTCGGCGGCAGCACCACCGTATCGGCCATGCCTACCTCCGCTTGCGGCAGCTCACCCAGCGGCAGCCGCTCGATCCGCGCCCGCTGGATCGGCAGCGTCGGGGCGCGGTAGACGATCACTTCGTGGTCCAGCGGATAGTCGCGTGAGAGCACTTCGACCAGCAGTTGCCGGTAGGCCGGGCCGGTGGAGAAGCGCGCCAGCGACTGGTCGCCGACCAGGCCCACCTGCCACAGCACGAGATACGCCGTGGGATCGATCCGGCGCCGGTAGAACAATAGTTGGCTGGCCTCGTAGTGCTGGCAGCCGACGCGGCCGGGATCAATGCCGAGATCCGCATACAGGCAATCCTCGGCGGAAATGCCCGGTTCCATGTGTGCGGCATAGCCTTCGCTGCGCGCGACCTCGATCGCCTTGTGCGGCGCCCAGGCGAACACGCCGGGGTGGCCGTAGAACACGCCGCAGACCTTCCTGCCCGCGCGCACCTCGGCGAGGATGGCCTCGACCATCTGCCGGTAGGTCTGCATGCGCGACTTGCCCTCGCGGTAGTACACCTGCAGGCTGCGCACGTCGGCATGCATGCGCTGCAGCCACAGCTCGACGATGCCGTCGGAGAGGCCGGCGAAGACCACGTCGGCCTGCTCGATGTGGCTGCGCGCCAGCGGGCCAAGGTGCGAGCCCAGGGTCATGCCCAGGCCGACGCAGACCAGGCTTCCGGCCGGTGAAGTTGCTTCCATCTGCCTGCTCGCGGGTGGGGGTCAGGCTGTTGTACCCGAATCCCGCTTCGATGGAAACGCCTCGATCAACGGCTTGATCAGGTCCAGCGGCAGCGGGAACACGATGGTCGAGGCCTTGCCGGCGTTGGCCATGTCCGCCAGCGTCTGCAGGTAGCGCAACTGCAGCGCCTGCGGTTGCTGTGCCAGCACGCCGGCGGCATCGCGCAGTTTCTCGGCAGCCTGGAACTCGCCTTCGGCGTGGATCACCTTGGCGCGGCGTTCGCGTTCGGCTTCGGCCTGGCGCGCGATCGCGCGCACCATGGTTTCGTTGAGGTCGACGTCCTTGATCTCCACGTTCATCACCTTGATGCCCCACGGGCCTGCGGACTCGTCCAGGGTCTCCTGCAAGGTGTGGTTGATCGAGTCGCGCTGGGACAGGATCTCGTCCAGCTCGTGCTGACCCAGCACCGAACGCAGCCGCGTCTGCGCCAGCTGGCTGGTGGCCTGCAGGAAGTTCTCCACCTCCAGCACCGACTTGTCCGAGTCGACCACGCGGAAATACACCACCGCGTTGACGCGCACCGAGACGTTGTCGCGTGAGATCACGTCCTGCGGCGGCACGTCCAGCACGGTGACGCGCAGATCCACCCGGATCATGTGCTGTATCACCGGAATCAGCAGCACCAGGCCGGGACCCTTGGTGCCGGTGTAGCGGCCCAGGGTCAGGATCACGCCGCGCTGGTACTCCGGCAGGATCTTGATCGCGGCAAACAGCAGCAGGATGCCGAGGATGATCAACACACCGACAAATCCGAACATGGTCTTCTCCTGTCAAAAGCCTCAAACGGTCGCGACGGCAGCGGCCGGCTCGACCCACAACAACAACCCTTGCCGCGACACCACCCGCACCGCGGCGCCTGCGGGCAGCTCGACGGCGCAGCGCACGCGCCAGCGCTCGCCATGCAGCATCGCCCAGCTCTCGCCACCGGCGGTCACCGGTTCCAGCAGACGACCGGTCTCCTCGGCCATCGCCGCATTGCCGCCGAACGGAACCGTCCGGCGCGCACGGAACACCAGCCACACCACCGTGCCCAGCAGTGCCGCGAAGCCCACCGCGATGCCGCCGATCACGCCCAGGTTGACCGCGTAGCCGGGCACGCCGGTCTTCATCAGCATCACCGAGCCGATCACGAAGGCCACCAGCCCGCCCACGCCGAACGCCCCCACCGTGGGATTGACCGCCTCGGCCACCAGCAGGCCGATGCCCAGCGCCATCAGCGCCAGCCCGGCGTAGTTCACCGGCAGCAACTGCAGGGCGTACAGGCCTACCAGCAGGCTGATCGCGCCCACGATGCCGGGCAGCATCGCGCCCGGGTGCATCGCCTCCAGCGCCAGGCCGAAGATGCCGCCGAGCAGCAGCAGGTAGGCGATGGTCGGGTTGGTGATGATGCCCAGGAAACGGGTGCGCGCGCCCGGCGCGTAATCGCGCACGCTCGCTCCCTTCAGCTGCAGCGTCACCTGGCGCTCGCCGACGCGCACCGCGCGCCCGTCGGCTTTCGTCAGCAGGTCAGCCGTGTCGCTGGCGACGAAGTCGATCACGTGCTGCTTTGCTGCTTCGCTGGCGGTCAGCGTCGCGGCACCGCGCACTGCCTGTTCGGCCCAGGCCGCGTTGCGGCCGCGTAACTGGGCCAGCGAGCGGATGTAGGCGATCGCATCGTTCAGCACCTTGTGCGATTCGGCGTTGTCGCCGGTCTCCTCAGACGCTGGCGGTGCGCTGGAACCGGCCTTGGCCGGCTCGCTCGCCTTGGGCACCGGCAACGGCATCGGCGTGGCGCCGCCCAGCGATACCGGCGTCGCCGCGCCCAGGTGGGTGGCCGGTGCCATCGCGGCGATCTGCCCGGCATAGAGGATGTAGGTGCCGGCCGAAGCGGCGCGCGCACCACCGGGCGCCACGTAGACCAGCACCGGTACCGGCAGCGCCAGCATGCGGCTGATGATCTGGCGCATCGACTCGGACAACCCGCCCGGCGTGTCCAGTTGCAGCACGATCGCCACCGCGCCGTCGGCCACCGCGCGCTGCGCCGCGTCGTCGAAGTATTCCGCCGCGGCCGGCCCGATCGGTCCGTCCAGGGTGATCCGCGCCACCATCGCCGAAGGCGCGGCCACCGGCGGCTCGGCGCGCGACGGGGCCGACGGCACCAGCCACGCCAGCATCAGAACGATCAGCCAGCAGCCACGCATCATGATTCCGTCCTCCACGCACGGTCTCGCAACGTCGCCCCACTGTAGCCGGTCAGGTGTACGGAAAGTGCTTGTTTGCGGGAACGGCGCGTTTTAGGTGGACAATCGCCACCCACGCCGGAGAACCCCCATGCCGAAGATCGATGTCAGCCAGGTGCCCGAGCGCAAGGGCTCGGGTTATCCACCGCCGTTTGCCGCCTTCGCCGGTGCGCGCGCCAAGCAGGCCTTGGGCGACGCCGGCGGCCTCGCCGATTTCGGCGTCAATCTCACGCGGCTTCCGCCGGGTGCATGGTCGAGCCAGCGACACTGGCATACCGAGGAGGACGAGTTCGTCTGCGTGCTGTCCGGCGAGCTGGTGCTGATCACCGACGACGGCGAGCAGCCGTTGCGCGCGGGCGAGTTCGCGGCGTTCCCGAAGAACTGTCCCGACGGTCATCACCTGGTCAACCGGAGCGCGCAAACAGCCGTCTATCTGGAGATCGGCAGTCGCCACGCCCACGACCGCTGCCACTACCCCGACATCGACCTGCACTGGGACGGCGCCGCCGGCATCTACACGCACAAGGACGGCTCGCCGTACGCGTGATCCCAGCGCGTCGGATCAGTGCGACGCGCTGCCCGCTGCGGCAGGCTGCAGGTGCTGGCCGACCAGCAGGCCGCGGATCGTGCGCAGTCGGGCCTTGATCTTTGCTTCGTTGGCCGCTCCGGTGCGCAGCAGCAGGCGCTGGCCGGCCGAGCGCGCCTCCAGCGCCGGGTCGGCGAACACGTACTGGCCCTTGGACGGCAGCAGTGCCGGCGGCGTGGCCGGTTCGGGCGCGGCCAGCAGGTTGTCGATCACCACGATCAGGCGGTCGTTGAAGTAGCCATGCGGGTAGCCCAGGTGTTCGTAGGCCTGCTGGAACAGCGGATAGGCGTGCACGTACCAGGCTACCAGCGCCTGCGGATCGACCTGCTCGACGATCGCCATGTACGGCGCGTAGCGCGCGGCGTTGGCTTCGCCAATCACGGTTTGGCCGTCCATGTCGCCGATCACGAAAGCACCCTTGGGCGGACGCGCAGGCATCATCATGCCGCCGAGGCTGCGCCCGGGCATGGCGTCGATGCTGGCCACGATGCGGGCGATGATCTGCGGGCGCACCAGCAGCAGCGACAACTCGCTGTCGCCGGCCAGGCGCTGCAAGGCCGCCAGCACGTCGTCGTCGCTCTGGTCCAACGCCGGCAGCGGCGCAGTCGAGGCGCCGGCCGGGGCGGACTGTACCTGCGCGATCGGATGCTGGACCGGCGCCGCTGCACTGTTGCCCGTCGCCGGCAGCGCTGCGTTCGCCGTCGGCGGGCTGGCCGCCTCCGGCTGCATGGCCCGGTGCACCAGCCACGCGCCCGCTCCGACCAGGACGATCACCACGATCGCCGCGGCGATCCAGCTGCCCGTTGATGCCTGCCTGCCCATGAACTTTCCCGTGGTTGTGTTCAGATAATGCTGGGACTGACGCCCGCGCGATTCGTTCAACCGGCGCGATCCGCATGACACCTTCCGTCAGTAGTCGCTGCGGAAGATCCACCATACCAGTCCCAGGCAGATGCCGAGGAGGGTCAGTGGTGTTTCGACTCCGGCGAACAGCGATGGCGTTCTCCATTCCCTGTTCCCTTTTCCCCGAGCGGTACCATTCAAGTCACGACGAATACCCGGAACACGCATGAACTCGATCGAAGTCGCCCTGGCGATGTTGCTGGCCGTGGTCGGCAGCGGCTACCTGGTGCGCATGCTGCCGTTTTCGCTGCCGTTGCCGCTGGTGCAGATCGGGCTGGGTGCGGTGATCGCCGGGGTGTTCAAGCAGGGTGTGGCGCTGGATCCGGCGATCTTCTTTTTGCTGTTCCTGCCGCCGCTGCTGTTCCTCGACGGCTGGCGCATCCCCAAGGACGGGCTGATGCGCGACCGCGGCGCGATCCTGGCGCTGGCGCTGGGGCTGGTGGTGGTCACCGTGATCGGCGCCGGCTTCCTGATCCACTGGCTGATCCCGGCGATGCCGCTGGCGGTGGCGTTCGCGCTGGCCGCGATCGTGTCGCCGACCGATCCGGTGGCGGTGTCCTCGATCACCGCGCGGGTGCCGATCCCGAAGCGGCTGATGCACATCCTCGAAGGCGAATCGCTGCTCAACGACGCCTCCGGCCTGGTCTGCTTCCGCTTCGCGGTGGCGGCGGTGATGACCGGCGGCTTCTCGCTGCTGTCCGCCTCGCTGACCTTCCTGTGGGTGGCGCTGGCCGGGTTCGGCGTGGGCGTGGGGTTCACCCTCGCGGTGAGTTTCGCGCAGCGCTGGCTGTCGCGGCACTTTGGTCAGGAGGCCGGCTCGCCGATCCTGATCAGCCTGCTGATCCCCTTCGGCGCCTACCTGCTGGCCGAGCAGATCGCCGCCTCGGGCATCCTCGCCGCGGTCGCGGCCGGCATCACCATGAGCTACGTCGAACTCAGCGGCCGGCTGCTGGCCACCACGCGGGTGCAGCGCACGGCAGTGTGGAACACGGTGCAGTTCGCGCTGAACGGCATCATGTTCGTGCTGCTGGGTGAACAGCTGCCGGCCAGCCTGCAGGGCGCGATGGAGTCCGTGGCGCAGAGCGGCCATCGCAATCCGTGGTGGCTGCTGGTGTACGCGCTGGCGATCAACCTCGGCTTGGCCCTGCTGCGCCTGGCCTGGGTCTGGGTCTCGCTGCGGCTGAACGTGCTCAAGGCGCACCACCACGGCGATCCGGCACACCAACCGAACTGGCGACTGCTGCTGGCCACCTCGCTGGCCGGCGTGCGCGGCGCGATCACCCTGGCCGGCGTGATGACGCTGCCGCTGCTGCTGCCCGACGGCACGCCTTTCCCCGCACGCGAGCTGGCGATCTTCCTCGCCACCGCGGTGATCCTGCTGTCACTGCTGGCCGCCAGCATCGGCTTGCCGCCGCTGCTGAAGGGCCTGCAGTTGCCGCCGGAGACGGCGCTGCAGCGGGAGGAGAGCCTGGCCCGCCGCACCGCCGCCAACGCCGCGATCGCCGCCGTCGAGAAAATCCAGCGCGAGCTGCTGGTCAAGGCCCCGGCCGGCGATGTCGATACCTACACCAGCGCGGCCACCCGGGTGATCGCGCTGTACCAGCACTGGCTGGACGAGGACTCCTCCAGCGAGGACGAGGCGCGGCAGTTGCGCAAGGCCGACGCGGCCGAACGCGAACTGCGCCTGGCTGCGCTGCAGGGCCAGCGCGAGGCGATCTTCCAGCTGACGCGCCACCATCACGTCTCCGACGAGGTTTCGCGCCGGCTGGTGCGCGAGATCGACCTGCAGGAAGCGCGCTACCGCTAGATCACAGCTGGACCGGACGCCGAAGTTCCGCGATCCTTCCCCCATCGCGCCACGCACTTCCTGCGGAGCCAGACCATGCGCATGTTCTGCCGGCTGCTGATCGTGGCGAGCATGGCCATCGCCTGGTCCGCTGCCGCCACCAGCTTGCCGAACCGGCCGGTGCCGTCGCTGGACCTGCACCGCTACGCCGGCCAGTGGCACGAGATCGCGCGGCTGCCGATGTACTTCGAGCGCAAATGTCTGGATGCCGTGATCGCCACCTACACGCCGAACCCCGACGGCACCGTCCACGTCCACAACACCTGCCGCACCGACAAGGGACGGATGTCCGTCGACGGGGTGGCGCGCATCAAGGACGATCAGCCGGCCGCACTGGAAGTGCGCTTCGCGCCTGCCTGGCTGACCTGGCTGCCGATGGCCTGGGCCGACTACTGGGTGATCGAGGTGGACCCCGACTACCAGTGGGCGGTGATCGGCAGCCCCAGCCGCAAGCATCTGTGGATCCTCTCGCGCCAGCCCACGATGGATCCCGCGCTGCTGCGGACCCTCGTCGAGCACTCGCGCCAGCGCGGTTACCCGGTCGACCGCCTGATGATGACCGCGCCGGCCGACGCACCAGCCCGGCCCGCGGGCAGCGTGCCGCCGCCGGACGCAAGCCCGCCCGTCGACGACCGCGGCATCAATCCCGCGGCACCGGAAACGCACGAATGATCTCGAACGTGGCGATCGCGCAGGCGGTGGCCACGTTCATCGACGAATGCGCGCCCAGCATCGGGATGTGCACGGTCTGGTCGGAACCATCCAGCAGGGCCTGGCTCACGCCGCGGTTCTCCGAGCCCAGCACCAGGCAGATACGCGCGTCCGCGGCCACCGGCAGGTCGCGGATGTCGATGCTGGAGCTGGTGAGCTCCAGGCTGACGATGCGGTAGCCGGCGGCTTTCAGTTCGTGCAGCAGCGGCAGCGGATCGTCGTCGTGGCGGAACGGCACGTGCTGCTCGGTCGCGCGCGAGGTCTTGCGCAACTTGCGGTTGGGCGGCACCGCCGAAGCGCCGGTGAGGTGGATCATCTCCACCCCCAGCGCGTCGGCAATGCGGAACACGCTGCCCACGTTCATCGGCACCTCGAAGTCGTGCACCAGGTAGCGCAGCGCGAACGCGCGGCGCGCCGGGCGATGCTGCGCGTGGTCGAGCTGCCGGTTCGCCATGCCGCGGTCGGCTCAGATCAGCAGCAACATGGCGCGGGGAAGCGCATGGGACGGTGCGACGATGGCACGGGAGGCGATATCCACGAAACGGGGCGCACAGGGTACGCCGCCGCGTGGCGTTCCGGCCAGCCGTTGGCGCGACACTCCGCACTGCTGCTAACCTCGCTGCTGGACGCTGAGGCGCGACCGCGCTGCCGGAGTTCGGTGTCCGCCACCCGGCCGGAGCAGTGCGTGGCTTTCGAGATCGAAGAGCGTCGAATCGACGTGGCCGACCTGCAGCTGGGCATGTTCGTGTGCCGGCTGGATCGGCCATGGGAAGGGACGCCGTTCGCCCTGCAAGGCTTGGCCCTGACCCGGCGGGAGGATATCGAGACCCTGCAGCGGCTGTGCCGCGAGGTCTGGATCGACGCCCGTCGTCTGGTGCCGCCGGACACGCCGCAGGCACTGACGCGCGCCGACGCCTCGCGCTACCGTTTCAACAGCAGCACGCACTACACCGACATCGCCGCCGTCGAGGACGAGGCGCCGCGCGCCCGTGCCGCGCTGGAGAACGCCTCGCAGATCGTCGACGACCTGTTCGAGGACGTGACCAGCGGTCGGGAGTTGTCGGTGGAACACGTCGAACAGGCGGTGCGTCCGCTGGTCGCGTCCGTGCTGCGCAGCGCGGACGCGTTCTTCCTGGTCGAAGGCCTGCGCCGCAGCGACAGCTACTCCTACAGCCATGCGGTGAGCTGCAGCGCGCTGGCCGCGGCGTTCGGTCGGCACATGGGTTTCGGCGAGGAAACCATCTTCAGCCTCGCCGCCGGCGGCCTGCTGATGGACGTGGGCAAGACCCGCCTGCCGGAACAACTGCTGCAGTACCCCGGTTCGCTGGCGTCGAACGAGGTGGACGTCATCCGCTCGCACGTCGGGCACGGGCTGGCCCTGCTGGCCGAGGCCGGCATCGCCAACCTCGACGTGCTCGACATCGTGCGCACCCACCACGAACGGCACGACGGCAGCGGCTATCCGGATGGCCTGTCCGGCCACGCCATCCCGATCAGCGGGCGCATGCTTGGCATCATCGACAGCTATGACGCGATGTCCAGCCCGCGTCCCTATCGCGCGCCCATCTCGCGCCACCAGGCGCTGCAGCAGATCTACGCCGCGCGCAACCGCCTGCACCAGGCCGAGATGATCGAGCAGTTCCAGGTCTGCCTCGGCGTCTATCCCACCGGCTCGCTGGTGGAGCTGAGCACCGGCGAGGTGGCCATCGTGATGGCGCAGAACCAGGTGCGCCGGCTGCGCCCGCGCGTGGCGATCCTGAGCGAACCGAACAAGCAGCCGCTGGACGATTTCCGCCCGGTGGACCTGATGCAGCTGGGCGACGACGAGGGCGTCGACATCGTGCGCAGCCTGGCGGTCGGTGACTACGGTATCGATGCGAGCCGGTTCTTCCTGTAATGATGGCGACCTTGCCGTCCCCGCACCGGCTCCCCCACTGGCCCGCCGTCACATGCTGAACCGCGAACACATCTTCGAGCAGATCGAGGCCCATATCCGGGCCAGCGCGGGCGAGCGCTTTGCCGTGCTGATGCTGCGCGTGCCGGGCCTGCGCGAGATCAGCCTGCGCTTCGGCTACGCCCAGGGCGAGCAGGCCGGGGACATGGCGCACGCCCTGATCCAGCGCTCGCTGCGGCCGGTCGACCGCGTGTTCCGCGCCGGCGAGGACAGTTTCGTGGTGCTGCTGCCGGCGATGCTCAGCGCCAATCACGCCCTGCTCGCCGGCACGCGCCTGACCCAGGCCTTCGAGCAGCCGCTGGACGGCACCGTGTCGCCCTGGCTGGTGCGGCCGGTGATGGGCATCGCGCTGTACCCCGACCACGGCCCCGGCGCCGACCGCCTGTGCCGCCGCGCCAGCATGGCGCTGGACGAGGCGCAGCGGCGCGGCGAGCTGTACGTGGTCTACGAACCGCACGACACCCAGGTCGAGATCTTCTACGACGAATTGCGCGAGGCGCTGGACGCCAACCGCCTGCAGGTGTTCTTCCAGCCGATCTGGAACCTGCAGGCCGACCGCCTGGCCGGCGCCGAATCGCTCGCGCGCTGGAGCAGCCCCAGCCACGGCGAGGTCTCGCCGGCCAACTTCGTGCCCTTCTCCGAGCAGAGCGACCTGATCTCGGTGCTCACCCGCTGGAGCATGAACACCACCCTGCGCCACGTGGCCAGCCTGCCCTCGTTCCAGGGCCTGCGCTTCGCCATCAACTTCTCGCCGCGGGTGCTGTCGCGCCCCGGCATGGTCGAGCAGCTGCTCGGCGCGCTGGAGATCTGGGGCGTGCCGCCGACCGCGGTGATCGTGGAGATCACCGAAACCACCCTGGTCAACGACCTCGAACTGAGCGTGCAGGTGCTGCGTCGGCTGCGCGACCGCGGCGTCGGCATCGCGATCGACGACTTCGGCACCGGCTATGCCTCGATCGCCTACCTGCGCCAGTTCCCGGCCACCGAGCTGAAGATCGACCAGTCGCTGATCGGCGCGATCCGCAGCGAGCCGCACACCGCCAAGCTGGTGCGCGCGATCATCAACATGGCCCACCACATGGACCTGGCCACCACCGCCGAAGGCATCGAGGATGCCGCCACCCAAGCGCTGCTGGTCGACATGGGCTGCGACTTCGGCCAGGGGTTCCACCTGGGCCGCCCGCAGCCGGCGGCCGACTTTCTCGCCCGCTTCACCACCGCGGCCCCGCCGCGGCGCGGACGGCATCGCGCGCGGAACCATGGCCGCCGCTGACGCCGGCGGCGGCATCCGTTTCGCGCTGGAAGGCGCCAGCAAGCGCTACGGCGACATCGTGGCGCTGCAGCCGGTCGAGCTGGCATTCGAGGCCGGCAGCACCACCGCGCTGATCGGCAGCAGCGGTTCGGGCAAATCCACCGTGCTGCGCCTGCTGCTGGGGCTGGAGCGCAGCGACAGCGGCTGCGTGCGGGTGGACGACCGCATCCTGCAGCCGGCCGACGTGCTGGCCCTGCGCCGCCGCGTGGGCTACGTGATCCAGGATGGCGGCCTGTTTCCGCACCTCACCGCGATGGGCAACCTCGGCCTGCTGCCGCAGTACCTGGGCTGGGCGGCGCCACGCATCCGCGAGCGCGCGCAGGCGCTGGCCCGGCTCACCCGGCTGCCGGCCGACGCGCTGGCACGCTACCCGGCCGAGCTCTCCGGCGGCCAGCGCCAGCGCGTGGCACTGATGCGCGCCCTGATGGCCGACCCCGACGCGTTGCTGCTGGACGAGCCGCTGGGCGCGCTGGACCCGATCGTGCGCCACGAGCTGCAGGAGCAGTTGCAGCGCATCTTCGCCGAGCTCGGCAAGACCGTGATCGTGGTCACCCACGACCTCGCCGAGGCGGCGTGGTTCGCCCGCCGGCTGGTGCTGCTGCGCCGCGGCGCGGTGGTGCAGGACGGCAGCTACGCGGACTTGCGCGACCGCCCAGCCGACGACTTCGTGCGCCGGTTCGTGCAGGCGCAGCGCACGCTGCCGGCCGCGCCATGACCGGGATGCCCGCCCGCCCCGTCCTCGCGCTGCTGGCCTGCCTGTGGTCCGCCCTGGCCATCGCGCAACCGGTGCGCATCGGCTCCAAGCAGTTCACCGAGTCGGTGATCCTGGGCGAGATCGCGCGGCTGGCCGCGCGCGATGCCGGCGTGCCGGCCGTGCACGAGCGCGAACTCGGCGGCAGCAGCATCCTGTGGCAGGCCCTGCGCCAGGGCGACATCGACGCCTACCCGGAGTACACCGGCACGCTGAGCCACGAACTGCTGCACGACGTGCCCGCCGACGCCGACATCGCCACCCTGCGCGCCCGGCTCAAACCGCTGGGCATCGGCATCACCGATTCGCTGGGCTTCGACAACACCTACGCGATCGGCATGCGCCGGGACGAGGCGGCGCAGCTGGGCATCGAACGCATTTCCGACCTGCGCGCGCACCCGTCATTGCGCTTCGGCTTCTCCAACGAGTTCATGGATCGCGGGGATGGCTGGCCGGGTTTGCGTCGCGCCTATGGCTTGCCGCAAACGATGGTCAGCGGGTTGGACCACACGCTGTCATACCGCGCGGTGGCCAGCGGCGCGGTGGACGTGATCGACCTGTACAGCACCGACGCGGAGATTCCCTACTACCACCTGCGCACCCTGCTCGACGACCGCCACTACTTTCCGCGCTACGAGGCCGTGTATCTGTATCGCCTGTCGCTGGAGCAGACCTCGCCGGCCTTTGTCGCGGCACTGCGGAAGCTTGCTGGTCGCATCGACGAGCACACCATGCGCGCGATGAATGCCGCGGTGAAACTCGACGGTCGCCGCGACAGCGCCGTCGCCGCCGATTTCCTCGGCACCTCCATCGAACAGGGCCGGCACGGCCTGTGGCAGCGCCTGCGCCAGCGCAGCGTGGAGCACATCGAGCTGGTGGCGATCTCGCTGGGCCTGGCGCTGGTGCTGGCCATTCCGCTGGGTATCGTCGCGGCGCGCCGGCGCCGGTTGGGGCAACTGGTGATCGCGGCTACCGGCGTGCTGCAGACGGTGCCGTCGCTGGCGATGTTCGTGTTCATGATCCCGCTGCTGGGCATCGGTACCTGGCCGGCGGTGGCCGCGCTGTTCCTGTACAGCCTGCTGCCGATCGTGCGCAACACGCATGCCGGCCTGGCCGGCATCGCACCGGAACTGATGGAATCGGCCGCCGCACTGGGTCTGCCGCGGCGGATCAGGCTGCGCCGGATCGAACTGCCGCTGGCGATGCGCTCGATCCTGGCCGGCATCAAGATCGCCGCCGTCATCAACGTGGGCACCGCCACCCTGGCCGCGCTGATCGGCGCCGGCGGCTACGGCCAGCCGATCCTCACCGGCATCCGGCTGGACAGCATCGCGCTGATCCTGGAAGGCGCGATCCCGGCCGCGGTGCTGGCGTTGCTGGTGCAAGGGTTGTTCGAACTGGTCGAGCGGCGGCTCACGCCGCGCGGGCTGCGGCTGCAGGCGCGGCAGTAGTCGATCGGGCGGCCACCTCGGCTATCCTGTGGCGGGTTCACCGCGAGGTTGCCGACATGCTTCGATTCCTGCTGTTGTCACTGGTTCTGGCCACTGCCCCGCTCACCGCGCACGCCGCCACGCCGGCCGAGGCCGCGCTGGCCAACCTGCCGAACGTATCGTTCCCGGCCCCGCACCGCGTGGCATCGGGCAGGCTGCAGGCCGATGACGTAGCCGCGCTGCAGCGCGCCGGCATCAAGCGGGTGATCGACCTCAGTGCCGACAGCGAGACGCCTGCCTTCGACGAGGCGGCTGCGATGCGCCAGGCCGGCATCGCCTATGCCAACCTGCCGATCCGCGGCGCCGGCGACCTGACCCGGGACAACGTGGTCCGTTTCGACCAACTGCTGCGCGATGCCGGCACGCAGGAGACCCTGGTGCATTGCGCCAGCAGCAACCGGGTCGGCGCGATGATCGCGCTGCGCGCCGCCCTGATCGACGGCCAATCGAGCGAGGCGGCGCTGGCGGAAGGCCGTCGCTGGGGCATGAAGAGTCTGGAGCCGGCCGTGCGCGAACGTCTGCAGGCATGGTCGGCCACGCCCGCATCCGGCGGCACCACGCCGTAGGGCGGGCACGGCCCGCCGGCCGTTCCACAGCATGACGATGGCGGGCCGTGCCCGCCCTACGGCGCCGCTGCGGATCGGCTACCATGCGCGCCTTCATGTCCTGCGCGGCACCGTCCTGGCTCCGATTTCCCCATCGCCGTCCGTAACCTCATTGCCTGCACGCGCCGTGCTGCTGATGCTGGCCAGCGCCAGCTTGTTCGCGCTGATGGCGGTGTCGATCCGGTTCGCCTCGGCACAGTTGCATCCGTTCCAGATCACGTTCTTCCGCAGCGCGTTCGGCGCGCTGTTCGCGTTGCCGCTGCTGATCGGGCCGGGCTGGTCGCTGTTGCGCACGCCGCGGTTCGGCTTCTACGTGATGCGCTGCGTGCTGGGCATGGGCGGCATGCTGGCCGGCTTCTGGGCGATCGTGAACCTGCCGCTCGCCGAGGCGGTGGCGCTGTCGTATTCCTCGCCGCTGTTCGTCACCATCGGCGCGGTGATCTTCCTCGGCGAGGTGGTGCGCCGGCGCCGCTGGAGCGCGGTGATCGCCGGCTTCATCGGCGTGCTGGTGATCGTGCGCCCGGGCAGCGCCGCGTTCGCCCCGGGCAGCCTGGTCGCGCTGCTGGCGGCCGGACTCACCGGCGCGGTGACGATCAGCATCAAGTCGCTGACCGGCAGCGAGCCGGCCGACCGCATCGTGGTGCTGACCACCCTGCTGTGGGTGCCGCTGTCGCTGCCGGCGGCGCTGTCGGTGTGGCAATGGCCGCACGCCGACATCTGGCCGTGGCTGGTGCTGTCCGGCGCGCTGGGCACCGGCGGCCACTGGTGCTGGACGCGCGCGCTGCGGCTGGCCGAGGCCTCGATGCTGGCGCCCTTCAGCTACCTGCAGTTGCTGATCGTGGCGGTGCTGGCGTGGTGGATCTTCGGCGAGGCGGTGGACGGCTATACCGCGCTGGGCGCGACCATCATCATCGGCGCCAGCCTCTACATCGCCCAGCGCGAACACGCGCTGGCGCGGCAGCAGTGCTCGCGCACGCCGCCGGCACGGGCGGAACCGCCGATCTAGGGCCAGCTCACTCGTCGGGCAGCGCGGGCAGGTCGGGCATGCTGGCCAGCTCGGCCAGCAGGTCGGTCGGCCTAGGCGCGGCCTCGGTCCCCAGCGGCCAGCAGCCGACGATCTCCTGGCGGGATTGGCCGAAGAAGCTGCGGATCAGCACGAACTCCTCCGCGCGCCACTGGATCGGGGTGATCGACTCCTCGACCGCATCGATCGCCGGCCCGTACTGCAAGGCCACGTGCGGGTGGAAACTGGACACGCCGCAGACCCGCAACCCCTGCGTGCGCTGCGCCACGGCGATCGCCCTGCGCAGGCCCAGTGTCGCCTCGGTGGTGGCCTGATCCGCGCACAGCACGAACGGAAACTGCCCACCCGTGGGAATGCAGCGCATGACGGCATCGAGGCTGACCTCGAACGCCTTGACCCGCACCGCAGCGCCTGCGGCCAGCACGGCGCGCAGCAACGGCTGGTGCAGCCGTTCGGGACGACCCACCGGACACAGCGCCAGATGCACGTTGTCGATCGGGACCGGCACCCCGCTGACCCGCTGCGAACGGCGAAAACGCGCGGCCGCGGCCGCGATCTCCGCGCGCGCGCGCTCGTCGGGACGAAGCGCAAAGAAATGGTCAGTGCCTGCGGCAAGCTCGGCGGGGGGTGTCGGGGTCAACAGACCGGTACCTCCACGACAGTCGCGGGGACGAATGCTGGTGGCGACAGCGTAGCCCCGGCCCCTGATGGCGGTTGTGATCCGCGTCGCTGGCCGGCGCCAACCCCGCCGCATGGTCCCGGGAACAACGGTCCCCTTGGGCCAGGGCCGGTGACGTGGGTAACATGCCCGGCAGGGATCCCGGGGGATTTGCCGAAAGGCACTTGGTCTATTCATGGCTCTGTACGTGTCCGCCTTGCTGATCGCCTGCGGTATCTGCCTGTTCGCGGGCGTGCATGCCGTATTGGCGGGGTCGGACGGCGAACGCCAACCGGTGAACCGGTCCTTCGGCTGCCTCTGCCTGTTGCTGGCGGCCTACCTGCTGGTTACCGCGAGCCTGTTCCAGACCGATTCGCTGGAGCTCGCACGCTCGCTCAGCCGCTGGCAGGTGGGACTGGCCTGCCTGATCTACCCCGCCGCCGTGTGGTTCCTGGGCCTGTACACCGGCCTGCGCCGGCGACGACGCTGGCTGCTGGCGGCCAGCGTGGTGTTCGGCGCCCTGCTGCTGGCCAATGCTTTCTCGCCCAACGGCGCGATCTATTCCGACCTGGTCAAGCACGAGCCGATCCGGCTGCCCTGGGGCGAGCAGGTCAGCAATTTCGTCGGTACCCGCTCGGCCCTGTTCGGCACCTACTTTCTCGCCAGGGACGCGGCCTACGCGTGGGCGATCGGCTGCTGCGTGGTGCTGTGGCGCGCGCGCAGCGCCCGCACCTGGCCGCTGGCCGTGTTCCTGCTGATCGAGACCATCGCGGCACTGCACGCGGAGGTGGTCAGCCGCCTCGGCATCCAGACGGTGACTTACGAAGCACTGGCGTTTCTCGCCCTGGTGCTGGTGATGGGTGACCAGTTGCGCCGCGAACTGCAGCATCGCGGCACCCTGCTGGAGTACCGGCTGGAGGCCCTGCGCGCGGAAACCGTGCGCCGGCAGCGGATGGAATCGGACCTGCGCCGCCTCGCCTACCACGACGCTGTCACCGGCCTGCCCAACCGGCTGGCGCTGCGCGAGCACGTACAGGCCGCTCTCGCCGACGAGCACCGCGGCGACAGCGCGCTGATCATGCTGGATCTGGACAACTTCCGTACCATCAACGAGGCGCTCGGCCACGACGTGGGCGACCTGCTGCTGAAGGCCATCGCCGAACGGCTGATCGCCGCGGCGCCGGCCGGCGCCATGGTGACGCACCCGGGCGGCGACGAATTCGCCCTGCACGTGGCGCTGCCGTTCGGCCAGCCGCCCGCGGCCGCCGCGCGCGACCTGGTGCGCGACCTCACCGTCCGGCTCACCGCGCCGTTCCAGATCGACGCCCACGACCTGGCTGTCGGCGTCAGCGGCGGCATCGCACTGCTGCCCGGCATGGCCAGCGACGTCGATGCCGCGTTGCGCCAGGTGGCGATGGCGCTGCACCAGGCCAAGGCGGCCGGACGCAACACCACGATGGTGTTCGAACAGTTGATGCAGGCCCGCGCGGACCGCCGCCTGCTGCTGGAAAAAGGCCTGCGCCTGGCGCTGGAACGCGACGAGTTCGAGCTGCACTACCAGCCGCAGGTGGATGCCCGCGGCCGGTTCATCGCGGCCGAGGCGCTGCTGCGCTGGCGCCATCCGCAGGAAGGCCTGATCGCGCCGGACGAGTTCATCCCCATCGCCGAGGAAACCGGCCTGATCCACGCGATCGGCCGCCACGTGCTGGAGCAGGCCTGCCTGGAGCGGCGGCTCTGGCCGGAGGTGCACGCCGGGGCGCGCGTATCGATCAACGCCAGCGCGTGGCAACTGCGGGCCAAGGACTTCGTGCGCACGGTGCACGACACCGTCCGCGTCACCCGCACGCGGCCGGAGCTGGTCACCATCGAGATCACCGAAAGCGTGCTGCTGCACGACCTCGACGACGTGGCGCACAAGCTGCGCGAACTGGCCAGCCTCGGCTTCCAGTTCTCGCTGGACGATTTCGGCTCGGGCCATGCCTCGCTGGGCAACCTCAAGCAATTGCCGCTGCACGAGCTGAAGATCGACCGGGTGTTCGTCGAAACATTGCAGGCCGGCATGCCGGATCCGTTCATCGAGGCGATCATCACGATCGCCCACGAGCAGCGGCTGTTCGTGGTCGGCGAGGGCGTGGAGACCGGCCAGCAACGGGACGTGCTGGCCGAACTGGGTTGCGATGCGCTGCAGGGCTACCTGATCTGCCGGCCGCTGCCCGCCGCCGCATTCCGGCAGTGGCTGGCCCAGCAGACCGCAATGAACGCGGCGCCTGGCGCCTGACCCCGCATCAACGCAACTGGCTGTCCTTGCTGCCACGGCGGTTGTACAGCCCGGCCGCGCGCTCCGCGTCGTGCGCCTGCTGGCAGGTCACGCACAGGCGCACACCGGGCACGGCAGCGCGGCGCGCCGGGGGAATCGGCGCGTCGCACTCCTCGCAACGGGTCAGCCCCGGGCCCTTGCGCAACTGCTGGCGCGCCCGCTGCACACCGTCGTTGACGGTGGCATCGATCTGATCCTGCACGGCGCCGTCGCCGGCCCAACCGGTTGCCATGGTGCACCTCCGAAAACCAGACGATACGCGCCGTCACGCCGATGACTTGGGTGCGCCGGCAGGCGTTTCAAGCACTGATGGCCGGATGGCGTGTGCGGGTGCGTCGATTGGCGACACGAGCGGACGCGGCGAAGGTGCCAGAATGGTGCTTCGCCCTTCATGGAGATCGCGTCATGAGCTCGTCGTCGCCCGCCACCCCCGCTTCCGCCCCCCTGCGCAGCGACGACAGCGTCGCCAAGCAGTTGTTCCTCGGCAACATCCTGGAGGAGAACCTGTTCCCCTACCCCGAGATCAACGCGCGCGACAAGGAGATGCTGGGCGCAATGACCGACGCGATCGACGAGTTCCTGGCAGACAAGGCTGCCGAACTGAAGCAGTACGACCGCGACGCCGAACAGCCGGCCGAGTTCATCCAGGCGCTGCGCGAGATGGGCCTGTTCGGGCTGATCATCCCCGAGCAATTCGGCGGCATGGAGCTGTCCAACGGCGCCTACGCGCGCGTGCTGGGCCAGACCTCCAGCCACGACAGCTCGGTCTCGCTGACCATCGGCGCGCACAGCTCGATCGGCATGAAGGGCCTGCTGCTGTTCGGCACCGACGAGCAGAAACAGCGCTACCTGTCGAAGCTGGCCACCGGCGAGATGATCGCCGCGTTCTGCCTCACCGAGTCCGGCGCCGGCTCCGACGCCGCCTCCATCCGCACCAAAGCGACGCGCAACGGCGACGGCAGCTGGACGCTTTCCGGCGAGAAGATCTGGATCACCAACGGCGGCATCGCCGATTTCTACACCGTATTCGCGCGCACCGACACGCCCGAGGGCAAGCTCACCGCGTTCCTGGTCGAGGCGGCGTGGCCGGGCGTCAGCCACGGCCCGCATGAGGACAAGATGGGCATCCGCGCCTCGTCCACCACCACGGTCGCGTTCGCCGACGTGCAGGTGCCGGCGCAGAACGTGCTTGGCCCGGTCGGCAAGGGCTTCAAGGTGGCGATGAGCATCCTCAACTCCGGCCGCACGGGCCTGGGCGGTGGCGCGGTGGGCGGCATGCGCACGCTGATCCGACTCGCCTGCGCGCAGGCGAAGGAGCGCAAGCAGTTCGGCCAGCCGATTGCCGAGTTCGGCCTGGTGCGCGAGAAGATCGCGCAGATGAGCGTGGACTGCTTCGCCGCCGAAAGCGCGGTGTGGATGGTCGCGCACCTGATCGATTCGGGCGCCAGCGACTATTCGGTCGAGGCGGCGATGAGCAAGGTGTTCGCCAGCGAGGCGGTGCAGCGCGCCTCCTACGAGGCGCTGCAGATCGCCGCCGGCAACGGCTTCATGCGCGAATTTCCGTACGAGCAGATCACCCGCGACACGCGCATTTTGTCGATCTTCGAGGGCACCAACGAGATCCTGCGCCTGTACATCGCGCTGTCCGGCCTGAAGGGCGTAGGCGTGGGCCTCAGCGAGCTGAAAGCCGCGGTGGGCGACATCTTCAACGACCCGATCAAGGGCTTCGGCGTGCTCGGCAGCTACACCGGCCGGCGCGTGCGCGAGGCCACCGGCTACGGCGTTGACCGCATCGCACACGAGCTGTCGCCACGACTGCGCAAGGTGGCCGCCACCTACGAGAAATACACGGTGGAATTGTCCAAGTCGTCCGACGCGCTGCTGCGCCGCTACGGCAAGAAGGCCACCGACATGCAGCACGCGCAGAAGCGCCTGGGTGACATCGCGATCGACCTGTTCGTGGGCCTGTGCGTGCTGTCGCGCGCCGACAGCCTGGCAAAACAGTCGCATCCCGCTGCCGAAGAAGCCATGAGCATCGCCGAGGTATTCGCGCGCCAGGCGCGCCGGCGCATGGCGCGCAACGTGCGCGGGCTGGAGCGCAACGAGGACGAGGCGATCGAGCAGCTGGCCGGCGCGGTGCTCGCGCACGACGGCTATATGTGGGACGTGATCTGAAACCCGACGAAGGAGTACCCGCCATGAGCATCCCTGCCGTCCGCGCCAGCACTGGCAACGCACCGTACGCAGTCGAGTTCACCGATGACCAGGGCAACACCTGGCATGCCGACGAGCCAGTCGACGAGGGCGGCGCCAACACCGGTCCGGCGCCGCACCGGCTGCTGCTGTCCGCGCTGGGCGCCTGCACCGCGATCACGCTGCAGATGTACGCATCGCGCAAGCAGTGGCCGCTGCAGCACGTCGACGTCGAGCTCGCGTTCAATCCCGACGGCTCGCCCGAGTCGGGCAACGACATCACCCGCGTGATCACCCTGCGCGGCGATCTGGATGACGAGCAACGCGAGCGCCTGCTGCAGATCGCCAACAAGTGCCCGATCCACAAGGTGCTGACCGGCGAGGTGCGCATCGCTTCGCGGCTCGCGGGCGCTGCGTAGTCGCTGCGATCGCGCCGATATCGAGGGAACCCGGCCGCCGCGCCCAGGCCCCGCCATCGACGCGGCTGCGGGGCTCGCGCCGGATCCGGCGCACCCCCTTCGAGGCACGTTTTGACACCGGAGTCAAGCTGCCCCATAGTGCCCCCGTCTTGACAGGTGGGGACCGTCATGATCACGCAGAATGTCGTGTGGACCATCGCACTGGCCGGCATGGGCCTGATTGCACTGGGTTTCATGCACGTAATCCGCCAGGCCGGCAAACCTGCCGACGAAACCGCGGTACGCAAGGCCGCCCATACCTCCAACGTGCTGCGGCGTTGGCTGTTCGGCGCCTTGCTGGTGATCTTCGTGGGCGGCGTCTACGCCACCCTGCACCGCTTCCCGATCGCGCCACAGCACGCACCGCTGGATATCCAGCAAGTGGTGGACGTGACCGGACAGCAATGGTCGTGGCAGATCACCCCGAGCACGGTGCACGCAGGAAGTCCAGTGGAGTTCCGGGTGACCAGCAAGGACGTGAACCACGGTTTTGCGATCTATGCCCCGGACGGCCGCATCGCCGCGCAAACCCAGGCCATGCCGGGTTTCACCAACAAGCTCGTGCACACGTTTACCCAGCCCGGCACCTACCGGGTGATGTGCCTTGAATACTGTGGCCTCGGACATGCGCCCATGACCTCCGAGTTCACGGTGGTCGCTGCGAGCGGAGACTGATCATGGCTGCTCTCACGATGTACCCCGAAAACGAGCGTCTCGCCGGTGACAGCCGGGTAGCCTTCAATCTCTACGTCATCTCGGCCATCGCGTTGTTCGTGCTGATGATGCTGCTCGGGCTGACCATGCGCATGGGCCAGGCCACCTGGCTGTCGGTGCCGCCCGACCTGTTCTATCGCCTCCTCTCCATGCATGGCGCCGGCATGGTCGGCACCGCGGCGCTGGCAACCACCGCGGTGATGTGGTTTTTCCTGCGCAAGTACGTGCACCTGCACCTGTGGGCGTTCGTCACCAACTACGTGATGTTCATGCTCGGTGCGCTGTGCATCATCTTCGCGATCTTCATCGACGGCTACGGCGCGCTGTGGACGTTCCTGTACCCGCTGCCGGTGCACGGCATGGGCCTGTGGAGCGCAAACGCGGCGGCGCTGTTCATGCTGGGCTATCTGCTGCTTGGCGTGGGCATGCTGGTGTTCTACCTCGACGCCGCCGCCGCCATCATCAAGGTGCACGGCAACCTCGGGCGCGCGCTCGGCCTGCAGTGGCTGTTCGGCGGCACGATCGATCCGGATCATCCGAAGACCGTGGTCGCCAGCACCATGGTGATCATCGCCAACGTGCTGGGCATCCTGGCCGGCGCGGTGGTGCTGGTGATGAGCCTGGTCAACATCTTCTACCCGGAGATGGCGCTCAACGCGCTGCTGGCCAAGACGCTGATCTACTGGTTCGGCCACATGTACATCAACGCCACGATCTACATGGGCGTGATCGCGGTGTACGAGCTGCTGCCGCGCTACTCGGGCCGGCCGTACCCGATCACGCGGCCGTTCCTGTGGTCGTGGGCACTCAGCACGCTGTTCGTGATCATCGTGTTCCCGCATCACCTGTTGATGGACTTCGCCGTGCCGCGCTGGTTCGCAGTCACCGGTCAGGTGGTGTCGTACAGCGCGGGGTTCCCGGTATTCCTGGTCACCATGTACGGCGCGCTCACCAACATCTATCGCTCGAACATGCGCTGGACGATGCCCTCGCGGCTGATGATCCTGTCGATGTTCGGCTGGGCTGCGGGGATCTGGCCGGCCATCCTCGACGGCACCATCCGGATCAACCTGATGATGCACAACACGCAATGGGTGCCGGGGCATTTCCACTTCTATCTGCTGCTTGGCGTGCTGCCGATGGTGCTTGCACTGATGTTCCACGTGATCGGCCAGCGCGGGGACGCACCGCCAAACACCGCCGCCGACCGCCTCGGGTTCCCCATCTACCTGATCGGCGGGCTGGTCTTCGTGCTGGCCTTCCTCGACGCCGGGCACCTCAGCGTGGCGCGACGGATGGCAACGCACCTGCCGGAGTGGACCGGTACCGACAAGGTCGGTTCGATCGGCGCGATGCTGGTGGTGCTGGCCATGCTCTACTTCGCCGTCCGCATCACGGTGGGCCTGCTGAAAGCACCGGCACGCGGGACAGCCGATGACGGTACTGCGAACACTGCTGGCTAGCCTCGTCCTGCTGGCGGCGGGCCTCGGCGTACTGGCCGCCGCCACCCATGGCTTTCACGCCTTCACCAGCGAAACCGCCCGCCGCATCGACGTCCGCGAGCATCCCCGGCCGCTGCCGCCCACGCCGTTGCAAACCGCCGATGGCGGACGCACCAGTTTCGGGGAACTGCGCGGGCGCTGGCTGCTGGTCGATTTCATCTATACGCGCTGCCTGACCTACTGCTCGGTGCAAGGCAGCGAGTTCGTCCGCCTGCAACGCGAACTGGCCGGGCCGATCGCCGCCGGCAAAGTCACGCTGCTGAGCATCAGCTTCGACCCGACCCGCGACGATCCCGCGGCACTGGCCGACTACCAGCGCCGGCACGGCGACCGTGGCGCAGGCTGGATCGCGGCGCGCCCGGTCGACCCGGCCGACCTGGCCGTGCTGATGCGCCGGTTCGGCGTGGTCGCCGTGGCGGACGGACTGGGCGGGTTCGTGCACAACGCCGCGATTGCCGTCGTCAATCCCGACAGCAGGCTCGTCGCGATCCTGGACTGGAACGATACGCAGGCCGCCGCGCGCTACGTCACCGGGCAATCGGCGCCATGAAGCACCTGTCCGCCGGCCGCCTCTGCCTGGCCGGTGCGCTGCTGTGGGCGGCGCTCGCCACGCCGCCCCTGCGACACGTGCTGGAATCGACGCTGACCTCGCAGATGCTGGCCCAGATCCCGTTGCTGGCACTGGCCGGCTGGGCACTCGCCCAGGGAACGCCGGGCTGGCTCGACCGATCCCTGTCGGCGTGGAACCACCATGGCATCAGCGGACTGCTGCTGGCTTCGCTGGCCGGCATGGTGTGGATGTTGCCGCTGGCGATGGATGCCGCGCTGGACGATCCCCGCGTCACCCTGGCGAAGTTCCTCAGCGTACCGTTGCTGATCGGTGCGCCGATCGCCTTGAGCTGGCCGCGGGCGGGGTTCGTGGTGCGCGGCGTGGTCCTGCTCGAACTGATCGCCACCATGCTGCGCCTAGGCTGGCTCTACCTGATCTCACCGGAACGCCTGTGCAGCAACTACCTGCTGGACGACCAGCAGCGACTCGGCACGACCCTTCTTGTCGGCGGCTTCGCCATCCTGCTGGTACTCGCCTGGAAGCTGATGTGGGGGCATGTCGAGAGCGGGCGCGCGAATCACGACAACTTCCGCGCCGGGCACGACTGACCCGCCAGACGCCTTGCGCCGTGAGCTTCATCGACGACGTCGGCAACGCCCGGCGGACCGACAAACCGTTCGATCAGGGCGGTCATGGACGGCCACCGCCACCGATTCGCAGCAGCGCGCGGGACACTCCTGCCGTCATGCGCGATGCAGGTCATCGGCCCGGTCGGGAAACGATTGGCGTCAGCCGCCGCACCCTCCGCAGCAGATCGACGGCAACTGCACCACCTGCGCCGGCGTCACCGGCCAGCCGACCTGGCGCAACACTTCGACCAGGTCCGTCGCGGACGCCGCCGCGGACACGCGCATCACCAAGCCGCTCATGTCCAGGTCGACCACGGCAGTCGGGTCGACGTTGAACAAGGCGTCCTGCACCACCACCGGTTCGGGCGACCCGCCGGTCAGGGCAATGTGGAATTCCATGGGGATACCTCGCTGCACCGGCACCTGTGACGTGCCGTTGCGAACGATGCTGGTCCGCACTGCGCGGCGACGCCTTGACCCCGGTCAAGTCCGGCCAGGGCGGGCGATCCGTGCCACGCCCCGCGCGCAACTCCAGCCTGCAGCAAATTGCCGCAGGCCTCGGCGACGGCACGCTCAGCGGCGACGCAGGAGCTTCGGGTTCGACGTGCCCCAGACCGTGTACTGGTCAGCCAAAATGACGCCGGTGAGCTGCTCCACTTCGGCCTGGGTGATCTCGGCGTTGCCCTGCTTGCCGAACATCACGACCTCGTCCTCCTCCTGGACGCCGAGGATGTCGGTCACGTCGACCATGGTGGTGTTCATGGTGACGCTGCCCATCACCGGCGCGCGCTGCCCGCGAATGAGCATCGTGCCCTTGTTGGAGTATGCGCGCCGGTAGCCGTCCGAGTAGCCGACGGGGATGTTGGCCAGCAGCGAATCGCGCTTCAGCACGCAGGTGCGGTCGTAGCTCACCGTGTCGCCGGCCGGATAGGCCTGCACCGAGGCCACCCGCGACTTGAAGGACGCCACATGCGCGAACGGCGGCTTGGGCGTGCCGCCGTAGCCGTACAGCGCGCCGCCGGGGCGCACCATGTCCAGGTGCGATTCGGGAATGTGCTGGACGGCGTAGGAGTTGGCCGCATGCAGCAGCACGTCCTCACGCTTCAGTGCGGTGTGGGCGAACATCCACGCGGTCTGCGCCTTGAACGCCTCGACGCCCTGCAGGGCATCGGCGCGCTCTTCGGTCGGGAAGTGAGTCATCATGCCGACGATTCGCAAGCCCCCGATCTTCGCCAGCGTCTCCGCGTCGCTGCGGCCCCTCGCGGTTTCCATCTCGATCCCGTTGCGGCTCATGCCCGCCGAGTTCAGCGCCAGGTGCACGCGTAGCGTGCGCCCGCGCCGGCGGGCGGCGCTGCCGATGATCTGCGCCTGGAGGAGGTTGCCCACCAGCTCCTCGACGTCGTAATGCAGCGCGTCGTGGATCTCGTCCAGCGTGGCGGCGCGCACGCGCATCACCCGGCCCTTGTAGCCACAGGCCCGCACCATGCGGGCCTCCTCGTTGCTGGCGATGCCGACGTAGGGGATGCGCGCCTTGATGACGCTGGGCATCACCAGGTCGATGCCGACGCCATAGGCATCGGCCTTCATGATGGCGCAGATCTTCGGCTTGCCGACCAGGGCGGCCTCGACCAGCCGCAGATTGTTTTCGAAAACCTGCGTGTCGATCTCGATCCACGCATTGTAGGTTCCCACCGGCCGGCGCTTCCCCGGCAGGCCGAGCAGCGGTGCGGCGCGCGCGGGAACGGCCAGCGCCACGGCCGTCCCCGCGCTGGCCAGCAGGAATCGGCGGCGACCGGGAGAGGAAGGCGTGGAGCGGTGCTCGGACATGGTGTTCTCCGGTTGCCGCCGCCGGTCCACCGGCGGCGGCTGGATGCGGCGGTCAATCGAACCGGTATTCGGCCATCAGGAAGAACGAACGACCGCGTGGATCGGCCACGCGCGGCTCCCACGCAGCACCCGAGGCGAAGTCGACCTGGTGTGCGGTGAACGGCGGATCGGTGTTCAGCAGGTTGCGCACCGCGAAGGTGAGCCTGGTGCCCGGCAGGCCCGTCCAGGTCAGGCTGTAGTTGTAGAGGATGTAGTCGTCGACATCGGGGTTCCAGTCCGGCGGGATGTAGCTGCCGTTGGCGACGCTGATCGGCAACTCGTCCTTGTAGCCGGCACGGTAGATCTGGCTCAGCGTGTGCGCCCAGTCGCCCCTGGCCCAGTCGAGGCTCAGGGTGTGCTTCCACTTCAGCGGCAGGTTGTAGAACTGCACGTACTCGCCTACCTCGTTGTGGCTGTAGGGCTCGTTGGCCAGCGGCTTTTCCCTGAAGGTGTTGATGTAGCTGCCGTTGAGGTTGACGTGCCAGCGGCCGCCCGCCAGATCGCCGGTGAGGTTGGCGTCCAGTTCCACCCCGCGCATCAGGGTGCCGCCGGAGTTGATGAAGCGGCGGTCGATCGCGATCACCTTGCCGCTGGCGTCGCGGATCCAGTTGGCGGCAAACAGGCTGTAGTTGTCGATCAGTGTCGGCAGGTTGGGCGAGCGGATCGTGTTGCTGCGCTCGATCTCCCACCAGTCGAGGCTGAGGTTGAAACTGGAAGTGGGCGCATAGACGAAGCCCAGGCTCTTCTGCCTGGCCGTCTCCGGCTTCAGGTCGGTCTTGCCGCCGGTGATGATGGTCGGCTGGATCAGCGCGCAGCCCGGCACCGCCGAGTTCGCCACGCCGCCGGGACAGGTGGCCGGATCGGCCAGATCCAGGCCGAAGTACTCGACCTCGTTCACGCCGGCAAACAGCTTGGTGAACTCGGGTACCTTGAAACCGGTGCTGTACGCGCCGCGGAACGCGAGCGATTCGATCGGCTGCCACTTGAACGAATACTTCGGATTGGTGGTGCCGCCGAAGGTATCGTACTGGTCGCGGCGCACGGCCAGGGTCACGTCCAGCGTCTTCACGATCGGCAGATAGACCTCCGCGTAGACCGCCTTCACGTTGCGGTGCACCTTGGGCAGTTCGCTCGTTTCGTCGAATGGTGCCTGGTAGATGGTGTCGTAGTTGAGCGGCAAGCCGTTCAACACCTGGACCCCGCCAAACTTGAACTCTTCGCGCCGCGCCTCGAGGCCGGTGGCCAGTTGCACTTCGCCGCTCCACAGGTGGAAACCCAGGCCGCCGTTGAAGCTGGCATCCAGCGAGGTCACCGTGGACTCGCCGCCGTACAGATGGATGCCGGTGGCCGATGCCGCCTGCAGCGCGGAAAGCGCTGCCGGGTCCTGCGCCTCGTTCGGCATCAGGAACGGGTTCAACAGGCCGCTGCCAAGCACCTGCTTGAGCCCGCTGGAGAAGTAATAGCCGCCGGCGAGCACCGACTCGGCCTTGCTGGAGGCGTGCGACAGGCCCGCGTCAAAGTCCCAGCTGCCGATGCTGCCCTGCACCCCGGCCAGTACGCGATAGGCCTTGGTGGTGGTCTCGATCTCGCGCCGGCCGCAGGGGATGCAGCGCCAGCGGTAGGGAATCCTGTTGCCGTACACCAGGTCGGTCGTGCCGAAGTAGTTGGCGATGGCGTCGTAGATCTTGTCGTAGGTGGGTTGCGTGTCCGCGTTCAGCGGGTAGCGGGTGCTCGGGTCGAGCACGGCGGTCGCCGACGAGCTGGAAGTGAGCTGCAACGGCTCGTACTCGCGCCGCACCTTCACGCGCGAGCCCATCGCCTCGGCGTAGAAGCGGTGGTTCTCGCCCAGCTTGTAGGTAGCGCGGCCCAGGAACTGCACGCTGTCCTGCGGCTGCTGCAGCGCCTGCGCGGCCGGATAGTCCCATGCGCAGGCGTACTTCGAACTGCTGCCATCCCACAGTCGGTAATCGTACGGCCCCATGTTGGCGCCACCGCTCTCGCAGCCGCCACCGCCGGGCAGGTTGAGGATGTTGATGTAGCGCATGGCGCCGCCGCCGTCGGGATCGGTCAGCGCGCCGTTGATGATGCCGCCGGTGGCGTTGGTCACCGTGGCGAACGGCGTGCCGCGCGTGTCGGGCGACACGCCGCGGTCGGGCTGGAAGCTGTTGGCGAAGCTGCGCTGGCCGCTGCGCAGGATCTGCGCGGTTCGGTAGTTGATCGTGCCCCACGCGTTCCAGCCGTCGCGGTCGAGATCGCCGATCCCGCCAAGCACGCTGTAGGTGGCGATATTGCCGCCGCCGTCCTGGGTCACGTCGACGCCGGCGTTGAGCGTGACACCGCGGTAGTCGCTGCGGGTGATGAAGTTGATCACGCCGCCGATGGCGTCGGTGCCGTACATCGCCGAGGCGCCGTCGCGCAGCACCTCCACGCGCTCAATCGCCGCGAACGGAATCGAGTTCAGGTCCACCGCCTGGCCGCGCAGGCCGTGGGTGGCGACGCGGCGACCGTTCAGCAGCACCAGCGTCGCGTCCGAACCCTGCCCGCGCAGGTTGGCACCCGACACGCCGGCGGTGCCGCGCAGCTCACCCAGATCCATGTCGACGGCGGCGGAGGTGAGCCCGTCGGCGCCGTTGCCGGCGATGTTGAGGAACTGCAGCAGCTGTTCCGCCGAGGTGATGCCCTGCGCCTCGATGGTCTGCTTCTCGATGATGGTGATCGGCAGCGCCTGTTCCAGGTCGGTGCGCTTGATGCGCGAACCGGTGACAGTGACCTCCTTGAGTGTCGTGACCTGCCCCGGTTGCGAGGGCTGGCCGGCCTCCTGCGCCGCGGCCGGAACGGCGATCGCGACCAGCAGGGCCGCGCAGAGGAGATTCAATCGGAGGTCGTGCCGAATGTGCATGGTGTGCCCCTCAGGGTAGTGAACGGCGGATCGGGTTGGACGAGTTGTCTGCACGTGAATCGGGTCAGCGGGATGTGGCGTTGGTGTCCTCCATGAAAAGACGGCCGATCGAAACGGCCAGGTCGTAAGGCGTGGGGTCGTTGCGGTTGCTGAGCACGACCACGGTCAGGTGCTGCTTCGGCCAGCGCACGATCGTGTTGCGGAAGCCGATGCTTTCGCCGGAGTGCCACAGCCGGTCGCCGGCAACGCGCCAGCCGAAGCCGTAGTAGGTCGCCTCGGGCGTGCTGGAAACCTGCACCTGGTGGCCGAAGGCCAGCGCGCGCGACGCGTCGCTGAGCAGGCGGTCGTCGTACAGCGCGGCGTCCCAACGCGCCATGTCGGCGATGTTGGAATAGATACCGCCGTCACCGAGCACCGCGCTGTAGGCATTCTGGTCGGTGCGCGTCCAGCCGTCGCAGGTCTTGCTGTAGCCCCAGGCCCGGTGCGGTATGTCGGGCCCGCCGGCCACGTAGGCCAGGGTGTTGTGCATGCCCAGTGGTTGGAAGATGCGCTTGCGCACGTAGTCCGGGAAGCTCATCCCGGAAGCGCGCTCCACCACCAGCGCCAGCAGCGCATAGCCGCTGTTGCTGTAGCGGTACATGCTGCCTGGCGGGAAGTACAGCCGGTTTTCCTTTTCCAGCAGGGCCAGCACGCCGGCATCGCGGATCTGCCCGTCGTAGGGCACCGGCATCAGGTCCTCGTAGTTCAGTATGCCGGCGGTGTGGTCGAGCAGGTTGCGCAGGGTGATGCCGTCGGCTACCGCGGGCAGTGACGGAAGCCAGCGCTTGACCGGATCATCGATGGAGAGTTTGCCGTCCTGCGCGAGCAGCAGGATCGCCGCGGCGGTGAACTGCTTGGTCACCGAGGCGAGACGGTAGTCGGTCGCCGGGCCCGCCTCGGTGCCGCGCGCCAGGTCGGAGCGTCCGTAGCCGCGGCTGACGATGGCCTTGCCGCCCTTGAGCACCAGCAGCGAGACGCCCGGCACGTCGCCGTCATAGGGCTGCACCAGGCGCTGGATCTCCGACTCCCGATCGGTGCCGTCCGGTGCCGTTACTGGCACGTCGTAGATGACGTCCGACGTGGGTTCGGGCTGCAGCGTGTAGTGCCACCACTCCATCGCGTAGTTGCGGAAGCCCTGCGCCTGCATCGCATCGCGCAACACGTGGCGGTTGGCGCGCTGCTCGGCGCTGACCTCGGTCGTGTCGGTGTGGGCGCGGGTACCGAAATAGTCGAAGCCGGTACCCATGTCCAACGGCTCGCACCCGTCATCCTGCACATCGCAGCGCAGCACCGTCAGATCGACGGTGGCGCCGCGGCTGTGGCCGGAAACCGGCGCGATGTAATCGCCCAGCAGCTTGGACTTGTCGAGGTCAGGATAATGCGCGGCCTTGGTGCGCTGGTCGCCGAGGTCGTGTGCCCAGCGCACGAAATGCGCCACCGCGCGCGCCGGGCGGTAGCAGTCGAACACGCGCAAACGCATATGGTGTTCGCGCAGCGCGGCATCCACCCGCGCCAGTGCCTCGGCGGCTTCGCGCTTCAGCCAGCAGCGCGGCGCTTGGTAGCCGTTGACCGGCGCGCCGACGAAGTTGTCGCTGCCGGCATAGGCGATGGCTTGCGAGAGGTCCGGCACCAGGCTGCGGATGTCGACCATCCCGGCCTGTTCCATCGTGGCCGCAGCCGACACGCGCGGCTTTCCGTCGGTTTGCGCCAGTGCCGACACCGATGCCATCCCCAGCACCAGCAACCATGCGGCCCGCATCAGGCCGGGCATTCCACAACGATTCCGAGCGCAGCCGGCAAGCCTGGCGGAAGGGAAATCGAACGTAAAATATCGCGAAACAGAACGCTGGTACGGTCGGATTCGCACAACGTCTCCCGGAAACCGGTTGGATGTGGATGGACAAACAGCGTCCATGCCGGGCCAACAGACCCAGTCTTCGTATCCGCCTCATTTCCTTCGGGCCTCGTCCCGGGTTCCCCACCCGGTACCCTCGATCGCATGGCACGCTGTCGCGGCGCGCGACTGTGCCTGCAATGCCTGTGTAGCACGGCCATTTCGAGAGCGTCAACGAGGCACCGAGGTGGTGTCGCGAGCTGTCCGCGACAGCTTCCAGAACGATGGCATCCGGGCAATCGGTCATCGACGCCGCGCCATCGTTCGACAAAAGATCTTGCGAATCCGCGAGTTGCAGAAACCGTCCGCAACGAGCACAGCAGCAGATCGCGCTCGGGTGTCATGTCATCCGTCGCGACGCCACGACAAAATCCATAACCGGGGGTTGGGGAAGACGCAAATCATTCCATGGACTTTCGATGCTTCCTGCGTATCGGCGAAGCGCCTGACCTCCTTCCCCGGGACTCCGGCAACGACGGGAAAACCGACGAGGCAACAAGAAACATTCGCGGGGAGTGACGGCGCTAATGCTTCTTGCGCGAATCCAGCACGCCCTGCAGCAGGCTGTTCAAGGCATCCTGCTTGCCGGGTTGGCTTGCTGGCTGAGCTTCGGGTGGCGGGCTCCTGCTGCCGGCCCCGCTGCCCAGCAGGCCGGTGACGGCCGAGGGGTCCAGCTTGAAGCTGGGCGCGCTTGCGGTGCCGCCGACATGCACGCCGATACCTTGCCTGGATGCGCCGCCGAGCACGCCGCCAAGCAGGCGCCCGGCATCCGAATTGGCGAGCAGGCCGCTGCTTGCCTGGCTGCCTCCGGCCATCGCCTGGTCGAGCTTGACCAGCATGTTGAAATCGAGCCGCCCGTCGGCGGCCATGCCGCCCTTGCCGGTGAGGCTGCCCAGATCGACGATCTGCGCACTGGCCGGCTCGGCGTGGATGCCGGAGGGTGTGATCTTCAGCGTCGCGGCGGCGTGCCGGATCACCGTGTCCCGCGGCGCCTTGATGCCGGCCAGCGACAGCACCCCGCCGAGTTTCGAGCCCAGGCTGAAGCCGGCCAGGCGCGAGTCGTCCAGCGTCACCGGGCCGCTGATCACCAGCGCATCGAGCGGGCCGCGCGCGCGCAGGTCCACGCCCACGCTGCCGCCGCTGAGGCGCGAATCCTTCGGCAGCACCACGCCGAACACCGGCAGCAACGGCTGCAGGTCGTCGACCGGCAACGCCTTGCCGCGCAGGCGCAGGTCCAGGGCGATCACCTTGCCGCGGTTGTCGAAGCTGCCGTCCACGGCGAGCTTCGCGCCGCCGCTGCCCAGCGTGCTGTTTTCGATGCGGCCGGTGCCGTCGAGCAATCGGTAGCTGGCCTGGTAGTCGATGCGCAGCGGCTGCGGCGACGGCGAACCGGACGCCACCAGCTTGAGCCGGCGCGCGTCGATGCCGCCCTTCGACGCCAGCACGCCCCTGGCCGAGCTGATCCGCGTGTCGATGTCGAGCACGCCGCCGACGCCATCGGCGCTGCTCATCAGGCCGGCGCCGACCAGATCCAGCCCCTGCATCACCAGATGCGCCTCGACCGGCGTCAGCAACGCGTTATTCGCCTCCCACGGGCCGAGCGTGCCATCCAGTTTCAGGTTGCCGCCGCCGGCGATGTCGGCGTTCATCGAGAACGGAAACGCCGCGCCGAGGCCCACGTGATCGGCGCGCATGTCCACCTTGCGATAGCTGAGCACATCGCCGGCCGCACGCTGCAGGTCGATGCGGCCGCCCGTGATCCGCAGCCTGTCGACGCTGAACGCAGGCGGCGGAGCGGACGAGTCGGTGGCGGCGGGTGTCGCTGTCGTACCCGCACCGAAGTTGGCGAAGTTCCACCGGCCGGCGCGATTCTGCAGCAGGCGCACCACCGGCTGGTCCAGCGTCAGCGAGGTGATCCGCACCTGCCGATGCAGCAGCAGCGGCCACAGCTTCACGCCGAGCTGCAGCGATTCCGCGCTCACGAACGGCTGGCCGCCGAACGCCGGATCATCGGCGATGCGGATCTCGTCGGCATCCAGCGAACCGGACCAGATCGACACGTGCAACTGACCCAGTGTCACCTCGCGCCCCATCGCCTGACCCAGGCTGGCCTGGATCTGCGGGCGGAAGTGGTTGGCGTCCACCACCAGCAAGGCACCGACCCCCACCATCAGCACCAGCAGCACCAAACCCAGCAAACCGAGCAGCAGGCGTTTCATGGCGTCACCTCGCGCAAATCCGTGGCGTGTCGATACTATGGGTGTCGAGCGTCGCGTGTCGATTCCGCACGCCTTCATTCGTCGCTTTCACGTATTCCCGACCAGGTATCCCGCGATGACGCTCCAGCTCTACGCCCACCCGTTCTCCTCCTACTGCCAGAAGGTGCTGGTCGCGCTGTACGAAAACGACATCGCGTTCGTATGGCGCGTACTCACGCCGGACGACGCAGCCACCGACGCCGAGTTCACCGCGCTGTGGCCGATCCGCCGCTTTCCCCTGCTGCGCGATGGCGAGCGCACGGTGATCGAATCGAGCATCATCATCGAGTACCTCGACCGGCATTACCCGGGCGCCACGCCGCTGATTCCCTTCGACGCCGGCACCGCGCTGGAAGCGCGCACGATGGACCGGTTCTTCGACAACTACGTGCAGACCCCGCAGCAGAAGATCGTGGCCGACAGTCTGCGCCTCGCCGCCGACCGCGACCCTTGCGGCGTGAGCGAGGCACGCGCCCGGCTGGACACCGCCTACGCCTGGCTGGAGCAGAAACTCGCCGGCCGCCACTGGGCCACCGGCGGCGACTTCAGCCTCGCCGACTGCGCCGCCGCGCCCGCGCTGTTCTACGCCGACTGGACCCACCCGATCCCGACGGAATGCACCAACGTGCTGGCCTACCGGCAACGCCTGCTGGCGCGCCCCTCGTTCGCCCGCGCGGTGGACGAGGCGCGACCGTATCGGTCGTACTTCCCGCTCGGCGCACCCGATCGCGATTGAGCAAGCCCGACCCAACGCCACCCTGTTGTAGGAGCGCACCCTGTGCGCGATGTTTTTCGATCACGCCACGAAGGGCTCGCGCACAGGGTGCGCTCCTACGGGAACAGCAAACCTTCGGTTTACGCGCGGCGTGCCTTGCGCCCCTTCCACGCGTAGCCGATCCCCAGCAGCACGAACCACACCGGGCTGGCGATCAGCGCCTCGCGCGTATCCGGCCGCAGGCTCAGCAGCACCAGCACGAACACGAAGAACGCCAGGCATACCCAGCACATCAGCACGCCGCCGGGCATCTTGTAGATGGATGTTTCATGCAACTGCGGACGCTTGCGCCGGTAGGCCATGTAGGCGAACAGGATCAACGACCACACGAACATGAACAGCACCGCGGACAGCGTGGTGACCAGGGTGAAGGCGGTAACGAGGTCGGGGATCAGGTAGATCAGCGCCGCGCCCAGCAGCAGGCAGAAGCAGGAGAACAGCAGACCCAGCGACGGCACCGCGGCGCGCGAAAGCCGCCCAAACGTCTTCGGTGCATGTTTTTCCTCGGCCAGGCCGTACAGCATGCGGCTGGTGGAGAAGATGCCGCTGTTGGCCGACGAAGTGGCCGAGGTCAGCACCACGAAATTGATCAGGCTCGCCGCGGCCGGGATGCCGGCCAGCACGAACAGCTCCACGAACGGGCTCTTGCTCGGCTCCACCAGACGCCACGGCGTGACCATCATGATCGCCAGCAATGCCAGCACGTAGAAGATGATGATGCGGATCGGAATCGAGTTGATCGCCTTGGGCAGGTTGCGCTGCGGGTTGGCGGTTTCCGCGGCGGTGGTGCCGACCAGCTCGATGCCGACGAAGGCAAACACCGCGATCTGGAAGCCGGCGAAGAAGCCGCTCATCCCCTGCGGAAAGAAGCCGCCGTCGTTCCACAGATTGGCTACCGTCGCCCGATGCCCGCTGGGTGAGGTGAAGCCCCAGGCGACCAGCGCGAAGCCGGTGATGATCAGCGCGATGATCGCCACGATCTTGATCAGCGCGAACCAGAACTCCATCTCGCCGAACAGTTTCACCGTGACCAGGTTGAGGCTGAGCAGCAGCAGCACGCACAGCACCGCCGGAATCCACGGCGCCAGCTCCGGGAACCAGAACTGTGTGTACGCCGCGATCGCGATGACGTCGGCGATCGCGGTGATGATCCAGCAGAACCAGTAGGTCCAGCCGCAGAAGAAGCCGGCCCACGGCCCGAGCAGGTCGGTGGAGAAGTCGATGAAGGACTTGTACTGGAGGTTGGACAGCAGCAGCTCGCCCATCGCGCGCATCACGAAGAACAGCATCACGCCGATGATCAGGTAGACCAGCAGGATCGACGGCCCGGCCAGGCTGATCGTCTTGCCCGACCCCATGAACAGGCCGGTACCGATCGCGCCGCCGATGGCGATCAGTTGCAGGTGTCGGTTGGAAAGGCTTCGGCGCAGGTGATCGGGCTGTTCCGGCGAGACGGTCATGCGGCGGGCCTTTGTGTGCGAAAGGCGACAACATACAGAAAACCGGAGCCCGCGTGCACTCCCGGATCACGCGCCCCGTGCGATCAAGCGAGCGGCCAGCGCCCGAGCCGAACGTGGCGCGTCTTGCCCAGCAGACTGTGCACCAGCACGAACTCGTCGACGCGCCAGCGGATCGGCGACACCGCCTCGGCGGCCACCTTGCGTGCGTCGTAAGCCAGGGTGACGTGGGGTTCGAAACCGATTCCTGCCGGCGCCACGCCCGCCTCGCGCAGCTGCGTTTCGAGATCCGCCTGGAAGGCGCGCAGCGGCGCATTGCCGCCCTCGGCGCGCAGCACGAACGGCAGCTTGTCGCGCCGGCCATCGAAACTGGCCACGCGGTCGAACGCCACGTCGAAAGGCGCGGCCCGTACCCGCGCGGCCGCCTTCATCGTGGCATCCACCACGCCCGGCGGCAGCCCGGCCCAATCGCCCAGGTGAAGCAGGGTGACGTGCAGCCGCTCGGGCAGCAGCGGCTTGCCGCGCAAGCCGTGGCGGGCGCATTGCCCGGCGGCGAGCGCACTCAGTTGCGCCACCGTCGCCGGGTCGGGAAACACCGCCAGGAACAGCCGATCCGTGGCTGCGGCAGGGGCGAAACCCGGGAATGAGGCCTGCGTCGTCATGTCATTCTCGCGTCGACGGAAGAAAGCCCTGCCCGCGCATCGCTAAGGCAACGCCGGAATCGCCAGACTTCGCTCGGGATCGCCGCTGGCGCCGGTGCGCAGGCCCGGCGGGATGTGCCCGACATCGCCCACCGAGATCACCTTGAACGTACCGTCGGCCTCCACCCGGATGCGCGTGATGCTGGCATTGCCCACCGACATCTCCAGCCACGCCTGCGGATCGACACCCAGCGCGCGCACCACCATGTTGCGGATCACGTTGCCGTGGCAGACCATCAGGTCGGTCTCCCCGCTGCCGGTCGCAGGCTTGAAATAGCGGGCAAACAGCCGGTCGAACTGCGCCTTGCAGGCGGCCAGCTCGGCCGGCTTTTCCTTTGCCATGATCGCGGTGCGGCGGGTCGGCGGCGTGCACTCGGCCAGATCGCCGACCACCTCGAAGCGGCGCCCGGGAAAGTTCTCGCCGATCACCGCCGCGGTATCGCGAGCGCGCTGCACCGGGCTGACATACATCGCATCGAAGCGCGTCGGCAATCCGGCCAGGCGCGCACCGGCAAGCTGCGCCTGGGCTACGCCGAGCGGCGCCAGACGCGGATCGGCCTTCGCATCGGGCAGGTAATAGCCGTGGCGCACCAGCACGATAGTGCGGGTCGCCGGTGCCGCCATGTCGGCGGCGTGCAACGGGGTGACCAACAGCATGAAGCACAGCCAGGGGAGCAGCCTTTTCATCACGAATCCTCTTGCGGCGGGCGCTGCATCGAATGGTACCTGCCGCACGTCGTCATCTCCTGCGCAAGCCTCTCCCCGGATTGGCGACGACGCTTCGCTGGACGCCGGCCCTCACAGCGCCACGCTGCGCAACCGCAGCGCATTGCTCACCACCGACACCGAACTCAGGCTCATCGCCAGCGCGGCGATCATCGGCGACAAGGTGATGCCGAACCACGGATACAGCACGCCGGCCGCCAACGGCACGCCGACGGCGTTGTAGACGAAGGCGAAGAACAGGTTCTGGTGGATGTTGCGCACGGTGGCTTGCGACAGCCGGCGCGCGCGCACGATGGCGCCGAGTTCGCCCTTCACCAGCGTTATCTGCGCGCTCTCCATCGCC
>Ga0209916_1000740_pt1 | contig 42212 bp, 38 predicted proteins | sample ThiBio_1000_plan_FD_183956 | JGI IMG/M metagenome (GOLD analysis project Ga0209916, IMG submission 183956) | Wastewater bioreactor microbial communities from Cape Town, South Africa - Thiocy_solids_2 (SPAdes) | ecosystem: Engineered > Bioreactor > Thiocyanate-remediating > Anaerobic-Aerobic ... | reverse complement strand
CGACAAGCTGCAGGCCGACGGTCCCGAAGTGGCCTCGCGCAAGGCTTCGCAGATGAGCATCGAAGCGTTCGCGCCGCTGCTGCCGGAGCTGATCGGCGGCTCGGCCGACCTGGCCGGCTCCAACCTCACCAAGTGGAAGGGCAGCCTCGACGCCGCCAACGGCGACAGCGCCGGCGGCCAGGGCAACTACGTCTACTACGGCGTGCGCGAGTTCGGCATGACCGCGATCGCCAACGGCCTGGCCCTGCACGGCGGCTTCATCCCGTATGACGCCACCTTCCTGGTGTTCTCCGACTACGCGCGCAACGCCGTGCGCATGAGCGCGCTGATCCCGGCGCATGCCATCCACGTCTACACCCACGACTCGATCGGCCTGGGCGAGGACGGCCCGACCCACCAGCCGGTGGAGCACATGGCCAGCCTGCGCTACATCCCGAACAACCAGCTGTGGCGCCCGTGCGACGCGGTGGAGTCGGCGGTGTCGTGGAAGGCGGCGATCGAGCGCAAGGGCCACCCGGCCTGCCTGGTGTTCTCGCGGCAGAACCTCAGGCACCAGCAGCGCAGTGCGCAGCAGGTGGCCGACATCGCGCGCGGCGGCTACGTGCTGTCCGATCCGCTGGACACGAAGTTCCAGGCGATCCTGATCGCCACCGGCTCGGAAGTGGAGCTGGCGATGGAAGCCTCGCGGGCACTGGCGCAGCAGGGCGTGGCCGTGCGCGTGGTGTCGATGCCCTGCACCGAAGTGTTCGACGCGCAGCCGCTGGAATACCGCGAGGGCGTGCTCCCCGGCTGGTGCCGCGCCCGCGTGGCGGTGGAGGCGGCCAGCGCCGACTTCTGGCGCAAGTACGTGGGCCTGGATGGCGAAGTGGTCGGCATGACCACCTTCGGCGCCTCGGCGCCGGCGCCGCAGCTGTTCGAGCACTTCGGCTTTACCGTGGCGCACGTGGTCGATGCGGTGAAGCGCGTCGTCAAGTAAGGCTCCTCGCGGTCACCTCCCGGTGATCGCGGGACTGCCTATGCGAGCGCCTCATTCGGTAGGGCGGGCACTGCCCGCCGCTCTGCCTCATCCAGCGACCGAAACAAAAGCCGGCGGACCGTGTCCGCCCTACGCAGCAGGCGTCGGTGCGAGCAGCAGGGCGGCGAGTTCGTCGGGCGTCGCCGCCACGGCATGGGCGCCGGCCTGCTCCAGTTCCGCGCGGCCGCCGAAGCCCCACAGCACGCCGAAACCGCGCACCCGGTTGGCCACCGCGCCGTCGATGTCGAAGTGGCGGTCGCCGATCATCACCGCATCGGTCGGGTCGCTGCCGAAGTCGGCCAGCGCCTGGCCGATCATCGCGGCCTTCTCGCTGTGGGCGCTGCCCGGGTGCGGACCGTACAGACGCTCGAAGGCCGCGCCGAACGGAAGGCGTTTGACGATCGGCGCGGCATGGCGATGCGGCTTGCTGGTGACCACGGCGAGCCGGTGGCCCGAGCGGCGCAGGTTCCCGATCAGTGCCTCGATGCCTGGATAGACCGCGTGCTCGCGCCAGCCGTGCGTATCGAAGCGCTCGTGGTAGTACGCCACCGCGGCCTCGATGCGTTCGGCGTCGTGATCCAGCAGCGGCGCAAAACTGTGCCGCAAGGGCGGGCCGATCCAGCCGCGCAGCTCCTCATGCGCCGGCGCCGGCACGTCCAGCCGTGCCAGTGCGTGTTTCACGCAGGCGAGGATGCCGTGCTCGGAATCGATCAGGGTGCCGTCGAGATCGAACAGGCAGAGCATTACTTCGCGGCTCGTGCCTTCAGCGCCGCCACCGCGGGCAGCTCCTTGCCTTCGAGGAACTCCAGGAACGCGCCGCCGCCGGTGGAGATGTAGGAGACCTGGTCGGCGATGCCGTACTTGTCGACCGCGGCCAGCGTATCGCCGCCGCCGGCAATCGAGAACGCGTTCGACGCGGCGATCGCGCGTGCCAGCGTCTCGGTGCCCTTGCCGAACGCGTCGAACTCGAACACGCCGACCGGGCCGTTCCACACCACCGTGCCGGCCCTGGCGATCAGCTCGGCGTAGATCTCGGCGGTCTGCGGGCCGATGTCCAGGATCATCTCGTCTGCACCTACCTGGTCGACCGGTTTCACCGTGGCGGGGGCTTGCGCCGAGAACGTCGGCGCCACCACCACGTCAACCGGCATCGGCACCTCGGCGCCGCGGCGCTTCGCGTCGGCGAGCACCTTCTTCGCCGCGTCGATCAGGTCCGGTTCGACCAGCGAGTTGCCCACCGAGTGGCCCAGCGCGGCAATGAAGGTATTGGCGATGCCGCCGCCCACGATCAGCTGGTCGACCTTGCCGATCAGGTTCTCCAGCAGGGTCAGCTTGGTGGAGACCTTGGAGCCGGCCACGATCGCCAGCAGCGGGTGCGCCGGGTGTTCCATCGCCTTGCCCAGCGCATCCAGCTCGGCGCACAGCAGCGGACCGGCGGCGGCCACCGGCGCGTACCGGATCACGCCGTGGGTGGAGGCTTGCGCGCGATGCGCGGTGCCGAACGCGTCCATCACGAAGATGTCGCACAGCGCGGCGTACTTCTTCGCCAGCGCTTCGTCGTCCTTGCCCTCGCCGACGTTCATGCGGCAGTTTTCCAGCAGCACTACTTCGCCGGCCGCCACCTCGACGCCGCCGACCAGATAATCGGCGACCAGCCGCACCGGCTGGTCCAGCTTGCTGCTCAGCCACAGTGCCACCGGCGCCAGCGAGGAGGCGGCATCGAACTGGCCTTCCTTCGGCCGGCCCAGGTGCGACATCACCATCACCTTCGCGCCAGCGTCACGGGCGGCCCGGATCGTGGGCAGCGCGGCGTCGAGGCGCTGGGTGGAGGTGATCCGGCCGTGGTCGTCGATCGGCACGTTCAGGTCTTCGCGGATCAGCACGCGCTGGTCGCGCAAATCGAGGTCACTCATGCGGATGACGGACACGGCGGCACTCCGGATAATGGTCAGGGGATGGCCCGGCATGGGCGGCGGTAACCGCCTATTTTCAGGCCGGTCGGGTGCCGATGCAAACGCGGCGGGCCGGCGACCCGCGTTGCGGCGCGCCATGTGGCCGGCCCACACTGTGGCAAACTGCGGTTATCCATCGGGGGTGGCTCATGGCTAGCGGTCTGGTGCTCTACGGCTACTGGCGTTCCAGTGCCGCATATCGCGTGCGCATCGCGCTGAATCTGAAGGGGCTCGACTACGAGACGCGTCCGGTGCACCTGGTGCGCGACGGCGGCGAGCAGCATGCGGCGGACTACCGCGTGCTCAACCCGCAGGAAATGGTGCCCTGCCTGCTCGACGGCGATCGCGCGATCACCCAGTCGCTGGCGATCATGGAATACCTCGACGAGATGCATCCGGAGCTGGAAACGGCCCTGCTGCCCGTCGATGCGCGCGGGCGGGCGCGGGTGCGCGCGCTGGCGCAGGTGGTGGCCTGCGACATCCATCCGCTGGGCAATCTGCGCGTGCTGCAGCAGCTGGAGGCCGAATTCGGTGCCAGCGAGGAGCAACGCGCGGCGTGGTCGCGGCATTGGATCGGCGCGGGTTTCCAGGCGATCGAGACGATGCTGGGCGACAACGTGGCCACCGGCCGCTATTGCCATGGCGAGGCGCCGAGCATGGCGGACGTCTGCCTGGTCCCGCAGGTCTACAACGCGCTGCGCTGGAAGCTGCCGCTGGACGACTACCCGACCATCATGCGCATCTACCAGTCGTGCAACGAACTGGAAGCGTTCCGCCGCGCGGCCCCGGAGGCACAGCCGGATGCGCCCTGAGCCGGGTATCGGGAGTAGCGAATAGCGGAAGCGTCGAGTGCGCTCCGCCTTTTGACGATTCCCGATTTCCGGCGCTTCAGAATCCCATCCCGTACGGGTCGTTGCCGGCCATCGCCTCGTCGCTGTTGCCGCCCTCGGCGAGGCGGATCTTCAGCGACAGGCCGTCGCGCGAATCGGACTTGTTGAGCGCCTCTTCCAGTTCCACGCGGCCTTCCTTGTACAGCTTGTACAGCGACTGGTCGAAAGTCTGCATGCCTTCCTGCAGGCTGCGGTCCATCGCTTCCTTGATCTCGTGGATCTGGCCGCGGCGGATCATGTCGCGGATCAGCGGGGTGTTCAGCAGCACCTCGGCGGCCGGGATGCGGCGGCCGTCCTTGCCGAGCACCAGGCGCTGGCTGATCACCGCGCGCAGGTTCAGCGCCAGGTTCATCAGCACGTTCTTGTGCGCCGACTCGGGGAAGAAGTTGAGGATGCGCTCCAGCGTCTGGTCGGCGTTGTTGGAATGCAGCGTGGCCAGGCACAGGTGGCCGGTCTCGGAGAAGGCGATCGCCGCCTCCATCGTGTCGGTGTCGCGGATCTCGCCGATCATGATCACGTCCGGCGCCTCGCGCATCGCGTTCTTCAGCGCCTCGTGGTAGCTGTGCGTGTCCAGCCCCACCTCGCGCTGGTTGACGATCGACTTCTTGTGGCGGTGCAGGTACTCGATCGGGTCCTCGATGGTGAGGATGTGGCCGGGCGAGTTGGAGTTGCGCTGGTCGAGCATGGCGGCCAGCGTGGTCGACTTGCCCGAGCCGGTCGCGCCGACCACCAGGATCAGCCCGCGCGGCTCCATGATCAGGTCGCGGAAGATGCTGGGCAGCTGCAGTTGCTCGATGCTGGGGATCTCGCTCTTGATCGCGCGGATCACCATGCCCACCTCGCCGCGCTGCTTGAACACGTTGATGCGGAAACGGCCGGCTTCCTTCACCGCCAGCGCCATGTTCAGCTCCAGGTCGCGCTCGAACTGCGGCACCTGGCCCTCGTCCATCAGCGAATAGGCGATCTTCTTGACCATGCCGCCGGGCAGGCCGGTATTGCCCAGCGGATACAGCTTGCCTTCCACCTTGATATTCACCGGGGCGCCGGTGGACAGGAACATGTCCGACGCGCCCTTGTCTACCATGAGCTTGAGGAAGTAGCCGATATCCACGAATGACCCCTAGTTTGCGAAATGCGCGTTGCAATGATGGATTATGCCCGCCCACAATACGCTGCGACACGCCATGAGGAATGTGATGTACATCTTTTCCCCGCCGGCCGGCGCTCCGCGCCGCCACCGCTCGGTCCTGGCCGCATTGGCCTTTGCCTTGGCGCTGACCGGTTGCGCCTCGGCGCCGCCGCCGAACGACTCGATGAACCAGGCGCAGAACCAGCTGCAGATGGCCCGCGATGCGGGCGCGGCGGACTATGCGCCGGTGGACCTTGGCTTTGCGCAGGACAAGTTCCAGCAGGCGCAGGCGGCCATGGCCGAGCGCAAGTATGCCGACGCGGCGAGCCTGGCCGAGGAGTCGCGGGCCGACGCCGAACTGGCCCAGGCCAAGGCCCGGCTGGGCGCGGCGCGGGAGCAGATCCAGCGCAAGGTGCAGGAGAACACCCGCCTGCGCCAGCAGGGCGAACAGGCCGCGGCGGCCAACCAGGCGGCGCCTTCGCCCAGTGTCCCGCCGGTTGGCGACATGCCGGCGCCATCGTCGTCGGTGCTGTCCGCCCCGCCGGCCGACGGCTTCCAGACCGTGCCCGACACCGTCCCGCAGCCCGCCACGAGCGCCCAGGGAGGCCAGCCATGAAGCGTTTCACCGCCGCCCTGGCCGCCGTCGCGCTGGCGCTGGCCGCATTCGGCCCGGCGCACGCCCGCCAGGACGACATCGACATCAGCCGCCTGACCGGCAGCCTCAACCAGCTCGCCAACGATCCGGGCATGGGCAGCTACGCGCAGGCCGAACAGGCGCGCGCCCGCGACGCGATCAACCGGCTGGCCCAGGCCAGCTCGCGCGAGCGGCCGCACGCGCTGTACCTGGCCGAGCGGCGGGTCGACCTGGCCAAGACCGCCGCGCAGCTGCAGGACGCCCAGATCAAGCTGACCCAGCTCGACCGTGAGCACGACCAGATCCTGCTCGACAACAGCCGGCGCGATGCGGAACTGGCGCGACGCGAGCTGGAACGCCAGCGCCTGCAGTACCAGCTGGCGCAGGAAGAGGCCGCCCGGCTGCAGGCGCAGGGCGAGGAATACTCGCAGGCGGCCGAGCAGGCGCGCGCCGAGGCCGAGCGGGCGAAAAAGCTGGCGGCGGCGCAGAGCAAGGTGGCCCGGGCCGCCAAGCGCCAGGCCGAGCTGGCCGCCCAGGCGGCCAAGGCGATGCGTTCGCAGCTGCAGGACGCCGACAAACCCGCCGAGACGACCCCGGACACCTCGAAACAGCATCGCTGAGCGGTCCGCCGGCAGGGTGCGCAGGCGCCCCGCCGGCGCGGCGGGGCGCTTCGCCGAGGCTGCCGTCGGCCGAATGTAAAAGGCTGTTTTGACAGCTTTTTCACGTGGACTCCCGGTTTTCGCGATGCGCCTGCGAAGGCTCTTGCGACCCCTGCGGCGGCGGAGTAGGGTCAGAGTCCCATGAGGCATCCAGGCCTCGTGGGCTACTGACCCGAACCATGCGCTCATCCCACGGTTACATGCTTCCCCTGCGTCCCGGTCATCCGGCGTGGGCGGCGGGGTGCGCGCGTGCGTTCACCGTCTGCGGACGCTTCCTGTCGCATCCGCACGTCAACTCGCGAGGAGGTCGGATCATGTTTGAAAACCAGCAGCGTGACGATGTCGAGGCATTGATGAAGGCCGACGCCGAATTCCGGCGCCTGTACCAGCATCACCGCGAACTCGACAGCAAGGTGCACGACGCCGACATCGGCGTGCTGCCCATCGACGATGTCACCCTGGCCGGCATGAAGAAGGAAAAACTGCTGGCCAAGGCGCGGCTCGAACGCATGTGGGCGAATCGGGCGCACCTCATCCACTGACCCGCTGCTTCACGCGAACGCGGCCCCGGGCCTTTCCTGCACGGCGGGAAGGGTGCCGGGGCCGCCGCGTTTGCGGCGTACGGCCGGGCCGAGCGGTTATCATGGCGGTCCTGCCGCCGCGGCATCGCCCGCGGCTGCCCCAGCGACGGAGTCCCCATGACGGTCCACCAGAGTGTCCTCGAACTGATCGGACGTACCCCGATGGTGCGCGCGCAGCGCCTGGACACCGGGCCGTGCGGGCTGTTCCTCAAGCTGGAGAGCGCCAATCCCGGCGGCTCGATCAAGGACCGCATCGGCCTGTCGATGATCGAGGGCGCCGAGAAGGACGGCCGCATCCGTCCGGGCGACATCCTGGTCGAGGGCACCGCCGGCAACACCGGCCTGGGCCTGGCGCTGGTGGCGCAGCAGAAGGGCTACCGGCTGATCCTGGTGGTGCCGGACAAGATGAGCCGCGAGAAGATCTTCAACCTCAAGGCGATGGGCGCCGAGGTCGTGCTGACCCGCTCCGACGTGGCCAAGGGTCACCCCGAGTACTACCAGGACATGGCCGAGCGGATCGCCCGCGAAACGCCCGGCGCGTACTTCATCAACCAGTTCGGCAACCCCGACAACCCGGCCGCGCACATCGCCAGCACCGGGCCGGAAATCCTCGAACAGATGGATGGCAAGGTGGATGCCGTGGTGGTTGGCTGCGGCTCGTCCGGTACGCTGAGCGGCCTGTCGAAGTTCTTCGCCGAACACTCACCGCAGACCGAGCTGATCCTGGCCGATCCGGTCGGCTCGATCCTGGCGCAGTACATCAACGAGGGCACGCTCTCGACCAAGTCCGCCAGCTGGATGGTCGAAGGCATCGGCGAGGACTTCCTGCCCTCGATCAGCGACTTCACCCGGGTGAAGAAGGCCTACGCGATCCCCGACAAGGAGAGCTTCCTCACCGCGCGCGAGTTGCTGGCGAAGGAGGGCATCCTGGGCGGCTCGTCCACCGGCACTCTGGTGGCCGCGGCGCTGCGCTACTGCCGCGAACAGACCAGCCCGAAGCGCGTGGTGACCCTGGTTTGCGACACCGGCAACAAGTACCTGTCCAAGCTGTACAACGACTACTGGATGCTCGACAACGGCTTCATCGAGCGCGAGCAGCACGGCGACCTGCGCGACCTGCTGCTGCGCCCGTTCGCCCAGCGCGACACCGTGGTGGTCGGCCCCAACGAGTTGCTGATCACCGCCTACAACCGCATGAAGCTGTACGACGTGTCGCAGCTGCCGGTGATGGACGGGCGCAAGCTGATGGGCATCATCGACGAGTCCGACGTGCTGATGCATGTGCACGCCGACGAGACGCGCTTCCGCGACCCGGTGTCCACCGCGATGATCACCAGCCTGCAGAAGCTCGACGTGCGCTCGCCGGTCGAGTCGCTGCTGCCGGTGTTCGAACGCGGCCACGTGGCGATCGTGGTCGATGGCGACGACTTCCTCGGCCTGATCACCCGTATCGACCTGCTGAACTGGCTGCGCCGCAAGGTCAACTGAACCCTCCCGCGAGGGGTGCGAAAGGCGGCGGTCAGGTGGCTGCCGCATGATCGCGTCCCGGCGACGGGCCGCCGGCCCGCCACCCCACCCAAGGAAACAGCCCCGATGTGCGGAATTGTTGCAGCCGTAGCCCAGCGAGACGTTGCCCCGCTGCTGATCGCCGGCCTGAAGGCGCTCGAATACCGCGGCTACGACTCCTCCGGCGTGGCCGTGCTCGATGGTGGTGAAATCCACCGCGTGCGCGCCAAGGGCAAGGTGCGCGAGATGGAGGCGCTGTACCTGGCCGACCCGCTGCCCGGCGGCACCGGCATCGCGCATACCCGCTGGGCCACCCACGGCGTGCCGAGCGAGGCGAACGCGCACCCGCACATCGCCGGGCGGGTGTCGATCGTGCACAACGGCATCATCGAGAACTACGCCCGCCTGCGCGCCGAGTTGGAGGCGGCCGGCCACGCGTTCACCTCCGACACCGACACCGAGGTGATGGCCGCGCTGATCGACCGCCACCTCGACCAGGGCCTGCACCTGCGCGAGGCGGTGCTGGCCACCGTGCGCGAGCTGGAAGGCGCCTACGCCATCGCCGTGCTCAGCCGCGACGAGCCCGGCCGCGTGGTCGGCGCGCGGCGCGGCGCGCCGCTGCTGGTCGGCGTCGGCATCGGCGAGAACTTCCTCGGCTCCGACGCGCAGGCGCTGGTGCAGGTCACCCACCGCATGGTCTACCTCGACGAGGGCGACGTGGTGGAGATCACCCGCGACAGCGTGCAGGTCTACGGCCTGGACGGCACGCCGGTGGAGCGCCCGGTGCACGAGAGCGAGCTGTCCACCGATGCGGTGGAGCGCGGCGAGTACCGCCACTACATGCAGAAGGAGATCTTCGAGCAGCCGCGCGCGGTGGCCGACACGCTGGAGGCGCGCCTGGGCCCGCACGGCGTGCTGCCGAACATCTTCGGCATCGACAGCGACGCGCTGCTGCAGGCCACCCGCGGCCTGCACATCGTCGCCTGCGGCACCAGCTACCACGCCGGCCTGGTGGCCAGGTACTGGATCGAGGAATACGCGCGGCTGCCGGTCAGCGTGGATGTGGCCAGCGAATACCGCTACCGCGAGACGGTGGTGCCCGAAGGCACGCTGTTCGTGGCCATCTCGCAGTCCGGCGAAACCGCCGACACCCTGGCCGCGATGCGCGAAGCGCGCCGGCGCGGCTACCTCGGCACGCTGGCGATCTGCAACGTGCCCGAATCCTCGGCGGTGCGCGAGGCCGACCTCAAGCTGATGACCCGCGCCGGCCCCGAGATCGGCGTGGCCTCGACCAAGGCCTTCACCACCCAGCTCGCCGCCCTCGCCCTGCTGACGCTGGAGCTGGCCCACCGCCGTGGCCTGGACGAAACGCGTTACGCGGCGTTGTGCGCCGAGCTGGCGCGCCTGCCGCGGGCGATCGAGGAGACGCTGCAGATGGAGCCGGCGATCATCGCGCTGGCCGGCGAGTTCATCCACCGCCAGCACGCGCTGTTCCTCGGCCGCGGCGTGCAGTACCCGGTGGCGCTGGAAGGCGCGCTGAAGCTCAAGGAGATCTCCTACATCCACGCCGAGGCCTACGCCGCCGGCGAGCTCAAGCACGGCCCGCTGGCGCTGGTCGACGAGCACATGCCGGTGATCGCGGTGGCGCCGAACGGCCCGCTGCTGGACAAGCTCAAATCCAACCTGCAGGAAGTGCGCGCCCGCGGCGGCCGGCTGATCGTGTTCGCCGACGGCGCCGCCGGCATGGACGACATGGCCGGCACCGGCAGCATGCTGCGCGTGGCCTCCGGCGGCAGCTTCATCGCCCCGGCGGTGTTCACCGTGCCGCTGCAGCTGCTCGCCTACCACGTCGCCGTGCTGCGCGGCACCGACGTCGACCAGCCGCGCAACCTGGCCAAATCCGTCACCGTGGAGTAACCGGCCAACGGCCAGGCTCTCCGCGCACGGCCTTTGCACGCCGTAGTTGATCGAGGTCAAGCCTGCGGTCTGCGGCATCGCTAGATTGTCTTCCGTGTGAGGAGGGCAGCGACATGCGGGACATCCTGGCCTACACCGGCAGCTACGCCGCCTGGTCGCGGGGCCCGGCGTACGCGGCGCACCTCGCCGCTGCGCTGGACGCCGCGCTGACGGGTCTCTACGTCGCTCCGTCGCCGATGGCGCTGATGCAGGCGTACGAGACGCCGGAGCTCACGACCTACGTCCTGGAGGGTATCCGCGACTTGGTGGAGAGCGCTTCGGCCGCCTGCCCCGCGTTCGTCCGCTGGGCTGGCGAGCACGGCGTGACGAAAGCGGCCTGGCAGGTGGCCGCCGGCGACGTGCCGAGCGTGCTCGGGCACATCGGCAATTGGCACGACCTGCTGGTGCTGGAACGCACGTCGGCGCCCGAGGCGAGCGTCGCGGAACTTGGCCGCATCGCGCTTTCGGTGGAGATCCCGTGCCTCGTCGTTCCCCCGCAAGGAGCGCTGTCATCCGCGCCCGAATGCATTGCCGTGGCGTGGAACGGCTCGCCGGAGGCGATCCGGGCGATCCATGCGGCGCGGCCGCTGCTGGCGCGCGCTGACCGCGTGGTGGTGCTGAGCGGAGCGCAGCGAAAAGCCCTCACCGAAATAGACTGGAAGCCGGAGTTCGATCTCGGCGTCTATCTCCGGCAGCACGGCATTTACGCCGAAGAACGCCCGCTGCTCGCCAGCGACGAAGAGGCCGGTGCGGCCCTGCTCGCCGCCGCGGCGGAGGTCGGCGCCGGCCTGCTGGTGATGGGCGCCTATGGTCGTACCCGTTTCAGCGAGTGGTTCTTCGGCGGCGCCACCCGCCATGTCCTGAACCATGCCGGCATTCCGGTGGTGATGCGGCATTGATGCCGGCATGGCCGTCTTGCGCACGTGCGCGGGAGGTTCGATATGTCGAACGTGATGGTCGTCGTCGCCGATAGCGTGAGGGCGCGATGCTTCGAGGCGAACACGAAGCCTGCGGGGTGGAGCGAGGTCGCCTGCCTGGTCAATCCCGATGGCCGCGCGCTCGGCCGCGACGCGCCGACCGAGCGCCTGCCGCGCACCAACGAGAGTGCGGGGCCGTCGCGCCATGCCATCGAACCGCACACGAGCCTGCCCGAGAAAAGCCTCGATGCGTTTGCGCGCAGCATCGGCGAGACACTGGAGCGCGACCGCCGCGCCGGGCGCTTCGAGCGGCTGGTGCTGGTCGCGGCGCCGCATCTGCTCGGCGTACTGCATGCCCGCCTGGGCAAACCCGTGCGCGAGTGCATCGTCGGCGAGCTCAAGCTCGATCTCGCCGGGCTGACCGCCGAGGAGATCCATGCGCGACTGCCGCGGGAATTCCTCCGCTAGGCAGAGGTCCCCACCCGCTTTCGCTCGTCCCTGGCGCGGCTGCCGTCCGCCGGCTCATGCCAATGGGTTGCGCTCGGCGGCATCCATGAATCGCCGCTTGGCCAGTTCGACCAGCAGCAGGTAGGTGGCCGTCGCTGCCAGCAGGAACACGAAGAAGGCCGCCGGCAGCGGTGTCATGCCGAGCCGGGGCGCGAGCGGCGTCCAGGGCAGCGCCATGCCGATGCCGAGCGCCGTCAGCACGGCGACCGCCAGTGCCGGGCTGGGGCGGCTGCGCAACGGATGGCCGGCGGTGCGGATGACGAACAGCACCAGGGTCTGGGTGGCCAGCGATTCGATGAACCAGCCGGTGTGGAACGCCGCCTCCGACGCGTGCAGCCAGTGCAGCAGCACGTAGAAGGTGGCGAAGTCGTACAGCGAGCTGATCGGTCCGACGCCGAGCATGAAGCGCCGGATCACGGCCACGTTCCATCGGCGCGGCCGGCGCAGCTGTGCCTCGTCCACGCGGTCGGTGGGAATGGCGGTCTGCGCCAGGTCGTAGAGGAAGTTGTTGAGCAGGATCTGGGTCGGCAGCATGGGCAGGAACGGCAGGAACAGCGTGCCGGCGGCCATGCTGAACATGTTGCCGAAGTTGGAGCTGGTGCCCATCAGCAGGTACTTCATGACGTTGGCGAACGCGCGGCGGCCCTCGATCACGCCGGCGTGCAGGATGCCCAGATCGCGCTCGCGCAGCACGATGTCGGCCGCGTCGCGGGCCACGTCCACCGCGTCGGCCACCGAGATGCCCACGTCGGCGGCATGCAGCGACGGCGCGTCATTGATGCCGTCGCCGAGGAAGCCGACCACGGCGCGGCGCGCCTTGAGCGCCAGCACGATGCGGTGCTTCTGCGCAGGCGACACCCGCGCGAACACCTGGGTGCGCTCGGCCAGCGCGCCCAGCGCGGCCTCGCCCAGCCCGTCGAGCTGCGCCCCGGTCACCAGCTGGCTGGCGTCGATGCCGACCTCGGCGCACACGTGCCGCGCCACCTTCTCGTTGTCGCCGGTGAGGATCTTCACCGCGATGCCGTCGCGTGCCAGCGCGCGCAGGCAGTCGGCCACGCCGGGGATCAGCGGATCGGCGAAGGTGACGAAGCCGGCCAGCACCAGCGCGGTTTCGTCGGCCACCGTGTAGCGGTCCTGCGCCGGCACGTCGCGCCAGGCCACCGCCAGCACGCGTAGCCCCTGTTCGCCGAACGCCTCGTAGCAACGCGTGCAGCGCGCCGTGGCATCGTCGTCGAGCGGCCGCAACGCGCCGCCCGCCTCGTACTGCGTGCAGGCGGCGAGCACGGACTCCGGCGCGCCCTTGACCACCAGCAGCCGTTCGTCGCCATGCTGCAGTACCACGCACAGCCGGCGCCGCTCGAAGTCGAACGGGATCTCGTCGAGCTTGCGGTACTCGTCGGGGGCCAGCGTGGCGTGGCGCAGGATGGCCGCATCGAGCGGGCTGCGGATGCCGGTCTCGAACGCGGCGTTGAGCCGGGCCAGCAACTGCGTGCGGACGGAGGCTGCGCCGAACGGGTCGACCGTGGCGGCGACTGCCGTCTCGCTGCTGGTCAGGGTGCCGGTCTTGTCGCTCAGCAGCACCGTCATGCTGCCGAAGTCCTCGATGGCGGCAAGGTGCTTGACGATCACCCGCCGGTGCGCCATGCGCACCGCGCCGCCGGCCAGCGTGACGGTGGTGATCATCGGCATGAACTCGGGCGTGAGCCCGACCGCCAGCGCCAGCGCGAACAGCAGGGTCTGCAGCGGCGGGCGGTGCAGCACGACGCCGGCGAGCAGCACGCCGAGCAGCAGAAACACCACGGTGCGCATGATCAGCCGGGAAAAATCCGCCAGGCCGCGTTCGAACTCGGTCGGCGGCGGACGCTCGGACAGCGTCTCGGCGACGTCGCCGAAGGCGGTGCGGCGCCCGGTCGCGAAGACCAGCGCGGTGGCCGTGCCGGCCACCACCGAGGTGCCGAGGAAGACCAGCTGCCGTGCGTCTGCGCCGCCGGCCGCGGGGTCCGCGTCGGCCACGGCCTCCTTGGCCGCCGGTGCCGATTCGCCGGTCAGCGCGGCCTGCTGCACGTGCAGGTCGCGCGCGTCGATCAGGCGCGCATCGGCAGGCACGCGGTTGCCGGCGCACAGCCGGATCACGTCGCCCGCCACCAGTTCGCGGCGCGGGCGTTCCTGCCAGCGGCCGTCGCGGCGCACCGTCGCCATTGGCGCGATCTCCTCGCGCAGGCGGTCGGCCGCCTGCTGCGAGCGGTAGCTGAGGGTGAAGTTGAGCGTCACGCTCAGCAGCACGATGGCGACGATGATGGCGGCGCCGGCCCAGTCGCCGAGGAAACCGGAGACGCCTGCCGCCAGCAGCAGGATGACCACCAGCGGGTTGGCGAACAGGCCGCGCACGGTGGCGAGCACGCCATGGCGGCCAGCCGCGCGCGCCTGGTTCGGGCCGTCACGCAGCAGCCGGCGTGCGGCCTCCGGTGCGGACAAGCCGTCCGCGCGGCTGTCCAGGGCCTGGAACAGCCCGGCCAGCGGGATGGCCGCCGGCTGCCCGGTCGGGGAGAAGGTTGGGCCGGTGTCGTTCATGCTGCCGGCGACTTTGCGGCGCGCGCCGTGGCGCCGTGTTGATGCCGGTCAACTGGCCCGGCCATTGCCGGGGCGGCCCGGCACGAGCGGCCGGCGCCGCCCGTTCAGCCGGCGGTGCCAGGGTCGCTCAGGCGCGACCGTAGACGTCGTCGTAGCGCACGATGTCGTCTTCGCCGAGGTAACTGCCGGACTGCACCTCGATCAGTTCCAGCGGCAGCTTGCCGGGGTTGCGCAGGCGGTGCCGGCTGCCGAGCGGAATGTAGGTGCTCTGGTTCTCGCCGAGCAGGAACACCTTGTCGTCGCAGGTGACCTCGGCGGTGCCGGAGACCACGATCCAGTGCTCGGCGCGATGGTGGTGCTTCTGCAGGCTCAAGGCGGCGCCGGGCTTGACCACGATGCGCTTGACCTGGAAGCGCGAGCCTTCCTCCAGCGAGTCGTAGCTGCCCCACGGCCGGTACACCACGCGATGCAGCGAGTGCTCGCTGCGGCCGGCAGCCTTCAACCGCTCGACGATCTTCTTCACGTCCTGCGCCGCGTCGCGGTGCGCCACCAGGGTGGCGTCCGGCGTGGTCACCACGATCAAGTCGTCGACGCCGACGGTGGCGAGCAGGTGGCGCTCGTGCGAGCGCAGCAGCGAGTGGCGCGTGTCCACCGCCATGGTGTCGCCTTCGCACAGGTTGCCGTCGGCGTCCTTGTCACCGGTCAGCCACAGCGCCGACCACGAGCCGATGTCGCTCCACGCGCAGCTGACCGGGATCACCGCGGCGCGCCTGGTCTGCTCCATCACCGCGTAGTCGATCGACTTGTCCGGCGCCTGCGCGAACGCATCGCGGTCGATGCGCACGAAGTCGAGATCCACGCTGGCTTTCGCGTGCGCTTCGCGCACGGCGGCCAGCATCGCCGGCGCGTGCGCGTCGAGTTCTTCCAGGTAGCGCGCGGCCTTGAACAGGAACATGCCGGAGTTCCAGTCGTAGCCGCCGTCGGCCAGGTACGACGCGGCCGTGGCCAGGTCGGGCTTCTCGACGAACTGCTCCACGCGAAAACCGTGGCCGTCGATCGCCTCGGCGCGGCGGATATAGCCGAAGCCGGTCTCCGCGCGATCCGGGCGGATGCCGAAGGTGACCAGCCAGCCCTGCGCGGCCAGCGGCAGCGCCTGCGTCACGCCGTCGACGAAGGCGGCGGTATCGCCGATCAGGTGATCGGCCGGCAGCACCAGCAAGGTGGCGTCGGGGTCGCGTTGCAGGGCGCTGAGCGCACCCAGCGCAATCGCCGGCGCGGTGTTGCGGGCCAGCGGTTCCAGCACGATGGTGGCGTCCTTCACGTCCGCTTCCAGCAACTGGTCGGCGGCGAGGAAACGGTGGTCCTCACTGGCCACCACGACCGGCGCGGCGACGTCCGGCAACTGCCGGGTGCGCGCGATGGTCTGCTGGAACAGCGTGCCCTTGCCGGCCAGGGCCAGGAACTGCTTGGGCAGGTTCTTGCGCGACACCGGCCACAGGCGCGTACCGCTGCCGCCGCTGAGGATGAGGGGAATCAACATGGGTCCTTGTCCTGATTCAGTTGGTCGATGTGATGAGTTCTTGCATGGTTCCGCGCAAGCCTTGCTGCCAATCGGGGAGTGGAAAAGCGAAGTGCCGCTGGAACTCGGCATTATCCAGCAATGACCACGCGGGGCGTACGGCAGGGGTAGGGAACTCAGCGCTGCCAATAGCGACCACGCGGGGAGCGCGCGCCAGCAGGCCGAGCGCCACGGCCTGCTCGAAGATCGCGCTGGCGAAGCCATGCCAGGTCGTGGCGCCGCTGGCGACCAGATGATGCGTACCGATGAGCGTTCGGCGCCGCGTGGCGTCGTCGGCAGCTTGCCAGGCATCCAGCGCGGCGAGCGTGCCGGCCACGATCAGCGCCGTGCTGGTGGGTGCGCCGTGCTGGTCGGTCACCACGCGCAGTTCGTCGCGTTCGGCGCCAAGGCGCAGCATGGTGCGCAGGAAGTTGTGGCCGTGCGGGGCGTACACCCACGCGGTGCGGAAGATGAAGTGGTCGGCGCCGCTGGCACGCAGCGCCCGTTCGCCGGCGAGCTTGCTGCGGCCGTAGGCGCCGAGCGGACCGGTTGGCGCATCGACGGCGTACGGCTGTGATTGCCTGCCGTCGAACACGTAGTCGGTGGAGTAGTGGATCACCAGCGCGCCGTGCGCCGCCGCCCAGCAGCCGAGCACGCCGACCGCCTCGCCGTTGACGCGGGTAGCCAGTGCTTCTTCCTGCTCCGCGCGGTCCACCGCGGTATACGCGGCGGCATTGATGATCACGTCCGGCTGTACGCGGTCGAGCAGGGAGGGCAGTGACTCGGGGATCGACAGGTCGGCGATCGCGCCATTTCCGCCGGCGGCCAGCACGCCGTCACGGCTGGCGGCGAGCAACTCGCCGCGCACGGCCAGGCCACCTTGATCGAGGAAACTGCGGCCGAGCTGGCCGTTGGCGCCGAGCAGCAGGATCCTCACGGCAGGTAGGCCGGCAACCGTTCCGGCGGCACGTCCGCCAGCAGCGGCGTGCGGCCGTCCTTGTCCGACAGCAACGGCGCGCTGATCGGCCAGTCGATGCCGAGCGCTGCGTCGTTCCAGCGGATGCCGGCGTCGGCCTTGGCGTCGTACAGCGCGGTGCACTGGTAGCTGAAAGTGGCGAACTCGGAGACCACGCAGAAGCCGTGCGCGAAGCCCTCGGGGATCCAGAAGTGGCGGTGGTTCTCCGCGGTGAGCATCACGCCCACCGATTGCCCGAAGCTGGGCGAGCCGCGGCGGATGTCCACCGCCACGTCGTAGACCTCACCCTCCAGCACGCTGACCAGCTTGCCCTGCGGGTTCGGCCACTGGTAGTGCAGGCCGCGCAGCACACCGCGCGCGGAGCGTGAGACGTTGGATTGCACGAAGTCGGCATCAATGCCGGCCGCGATCCACCTGGCCTTGTTATAGCTCTCGTAGAAAAAACCACGGGCGTCGCCGAACACCTGCGGCTCGATGATTAGTGCGCCGGGCAGGGCCGTCTCGATCACTTTCATCGTATGGAACCTTGCCGGGTCAGCTGCTGCAGGTACTGGCCGTAGCCGGTCTTGGCCAGCGGCGCGGCCAGCGCCAACAATTGCTCGGTGTCGATCCAGCCACTGACGTAGGCGATTTCTTCCGGGCAGCACACCTTGAGGCCTTGCCGGTTCTCGATCGTTTCGATGTAGTTGCCCGCTTCCATCAGCGACTCGTGGGTGCCGGTGTCGAGCCAGGCGAAGCCGCGGCCGAGCTGCTCCAGGTGCAGCGAGCCGTCGTCGAGGTAGCAGCGGTTGAGGTCGGTGATCTCCAGCTCGCCGCGCGGCGAGGGTTTCAGCGCGGCGGCGTAGTCGCATACGCGGCCGTCGTAGAAGTACAGGCCGGTGACCGCGTAGTTCGATTTCGGTCGGGCCGGTTTTTCTTCCAGCCCGACCACCTTGCCGGCGGCGTCGAACTCGGCCACGCCGTAGCGCTCAGGGTCCTTCACCCAATAGCCGAATACGGTGGCGCCGTGCTCGCGCGCGGCGGCGCGCCGCAGCCGTTCGGTGAAGCCGTGGCCGTAGAAGATGTTGTCGCCCAGCACCAGGCAGCTCGGCTTGCCGTCGACGAAATCGCGGCCGATGGTGAACGCCTGCGCCAAGCCGTCGGGCGAGGGCTGCACCGCGTAGTGGATGGCGATGCCCCACTGCGAGCCGTCGCCGAGCAGGCGCTGGAACATGTCCTGCTCGTGCGGGGTGTTGATCACCAGCACCTCGCGGATGCCGGCCAGCATCAGCGTGGCCAGCGGGTAGTAGATCATCGGCTTGTCGTACACCGGCAGCAGCTGCTTGCTGATCGCGCGGGTGATCGGGTGCAGCCGGGTGCCGGAACCGCCGGCGAGGATGATGCCTTTCTGCGTGCTGTTCATGCGCCGAGCCTCTCCATGCGGTAGCTGCCGTCCAGCACGCGCTGCACCCACGGCTGGTTCGCCAGGTACCAGTCCACCGTGGCGGCGATGCCGCTCTCGAAGGTCTGCGAGGGCTTCCAGCCCAACTCGCGCTGCAGCTTGCCGGAGTCGATCGCGTAGCGACGGTCGTGGCCGGGGCGGTCCCTCACGTAGGTGATCAGCGACTCGCGCGCGCGGCCGTCGGCCAGGGGCCGGCGTGCATCGAGCAGGGCGCAGATCGTCTTCACCACGGTGATATTGGTGCGCTCGGCGTTGCCGCCCACGTTGTAGGTTTCGCCTACGCGGCCGGCTTCCAGCACGCGGCGGATCGCGCTGCAATGGTCGCCCACGAACAACCAGTCGCGGATGTTGAGGCCATCGCCATATACGGGCAGTGATTCGCCGGCCAGCGCCTTGGCACTCACCAGTGGAATGAGCTTCTCGGGGAACTGGAACGGCCCGTAGTTGTTCGAGCAGTTGGTGGTGAGCACCGGCAGGCCGTAGGTGTGGTGGAACGCGCGCACCAGGTGGTCGGAGGCGGCCTTCGACGCCGAGTACGGCGAGTTCGGCGCGTACGGCGTGGTTTCGGTAAACATGCCGGTATCACCCAGCGAGCCGTACACCTCGTCGGTGGACACGTGCAGGAAGCGGAAGGCCTCGCGGGGAGTGCCTTCGAGACCGCGCCAGTAATCGCGGGCGCATTCCAGCAGGCCCAGCGTGCCGACCACGTTTGTCTGCACGAACTCCGCCGGACCGTCGATCGAGCGATCGACATGCGACTCGGCGGCGAAATTCACGATGGCATCGGGCTGGTGCTCAGCCAGCAGCTTCGCCACCAGGGCGCGGTCGCCGATGTCGCCCTGCACGAAAACGTGACGCGCATCACCTTGCAACGAGGCCAGCGTGTCGAGATTGCCGGCGTAGGTGAGCTTGTCCAGGTTGACCACGCACAGGCCATCGGCCACCGCCTGCAGCACGAAATTTGCGCCGATGAAACCGGCGCCGCCGGTGACCAGCAGTGTCTTGTTCCCTGTGGATGATTCGTTCATCGGTACGTCCTTGGTTCAAGCAAACGGGGCCTGTGGGGGCGGTTCAAACGCTGCGCGAGGCAACAAATGATGCCGGTTCGGGGCGTGATGACCAAGCGTCTGCCATACCCATCACGACACCGGAGCGAGGAAGATATTGAAAAGCCGACAGTTTGCTCACCTTGAGATGAACGTGCTCTTCATCCGCCTACTCGGCGGTTGCCGTTTAACGGTTAGAATTGCTGGCTTGATCATCAAGCCAGATGGTTCGTCCGGCGGGCTGGGAGAAACGAAGCGATGAAAAGCGGCAAGCAAGGCAGTGAACAAGGAATGGGCACCCGCGCGATCCACGCCGGCCAGCATCCCGATCCCAGCACTGGCGCCATCATGACGCCGATCTACGCGACCTCGACCTACGTCCAGGAGAGTCCGGGCAAGCACAAGGGCTACGAGTACTCGCGCACGCAAAATCCTACGCGCATGGCCTACGAGCGCTGCGTGGCGGACCTGGAAGGCGGCGTGGCCGGCTTCGCGTTCGCCTCCGGCCTGGCTGCCGCGGCGACCGTGCTGGACCTGCTCGACTCGGGCAGTCACGTGATTGCGATGGACGACCTCTACGGCGGCACCTACCGTCTGTTCGAGCGGGTGCGCCGCCGCTCGGCCGGGCTGGATTTCAGCTTCGTCGACCTGAACGACATGGCGGCGCTGAAAGCGGCATTGAAGCCGAACACCCGGATGATCTGGGCCGAAACGCCAACCAATCCGATGCTGAAACTGGTCGATCTGGCCAAGGTCGCCGCGTTCGCGAAGAAGCACGGCTTGATCCTGGTGGTGGACAACACGTTCTGCTCGCCGATGGTGCAGCGCCCGCTGGAATTCGGCGCGGACCTGGTGCTGCATTCGGCCACCAAATACATCAACGGCCATTCCGACATGGTCGGCGGCATTGTGGTCGCCGGCGACCAGGAACTGGCCGGGCAGATGGGCTTCCTGCAGAACTCGGTGGGCGCGGTGGCCGGACCGTTCGACGCCTTCCTCGCCATGCGCGGCCTGAAGACCCTGCACCTGCGCATGCGCCAGCACTGCGCCAGCGCACTGGAACTGGCCACCTGGCTGCAGAAGCATCCGGCCATCGAGCGGGTGATCTATCCCGGCCTGAAGAGCCACCCGCAGCACGCGTTGGCGAAGCGCCAGATGCACGGCTTCGGCGGCATCGTCACCATCGAGGTGAAGGGCGGCCTAAAGAAGGCGCGGCGCATGCTGGAGCGCTGCGAGCTGTTCGCGCTGGCCGAATCACTCGGCGGCGTGGAAAGCCTGATCGAGCATCCGGCCATCATGACCCACGCCTCGGTACCGCCGGCCAACCGCAAGCGGCTGGGCATCAGCGACGGGCTGATCCGGTTGTCGGTGGGCGTTGAGGATATTGATGATCTACGCGCAGAACTCGTACGCGCGTTGGCGGCGTGAAAATGTGTCTGAAGGCACTCGCGCCACTTTGGCGAATCGGGGGTGTGGCCGTGAGCCGCGGTTTTGCCAAGGGCATCATCGGTAAGGGAGGCATACTGCTACTCAGTGTGGCTGCTCGGATCCGTCGGCAGGGGTGGCTTCGAAGCGTTTATCGACACGTTCCACAAGGCTTGCGCAATCGCCTGTCGCTGGCGCTTGCAGCGTCGACTAGGCGGCGTGTCCGGTTCGTGCGAACGTCCGCGTGGGATCGAATCCCCGAGATTATCCCTGTGTTGTCACAGTCGAGTCTGGCGTTGCGTCCAATTTGCGGTACTACACCGGGTGTCAACATCTTTGCGTATTTCCGTGGCCAGTTCGGTCTGGGCGAAAGTGCTCGCTTGTACACACGTGCACTGATCGATTCCGGCTACCCGGTGGCATTGCAGGATATCGACCTGCAACTTCCGCACAACCTCGGCGATCGCAGTCTGGATGAGTATCTTTGCTCGAGGATGCCATACACGATCCATCTGGTATTCGTGAATCCGGATCATTTGGATGAGGCGATCCACAAGATCGGTCGAGCCAAGTTGGCCGGGGGCTATTTGATTGCCTGCTGGTTTTGGGAGCTGCAAGACATTCCGCGAGACTGGCTGCCCGCGCTTGACCTGGTCGATGAGATCATGGTCGCCTCGAAGTTTGTTGAGGACGCCTTTCGAAAAGTCACCGACAAGCCAATTCTGCGGGTGCCGCCGCCGTTAAGCAGCGTACTGGGCAGTGATCTGACCCGCGCCGACTTCGGTTTGGCGCCGGACAAGTTTGTGTTCCTGTATATGTTTGACTTCAATTCATCTTTGCACCGCAAAAATCCCTTTGCGGTCATCGATGCGTTCCGACGAGCGTTCGAGCCCGGTCGGCCTGATGTGCAACTGCTCGTTAAGTCAAGCAACGGACATCGCTATCCTGACAAGCTCTTGCAGCTGCTGAAGGCTGCCGGTGCCGACGCGCGCGTGCTAGTTCGTGACGACATCATTGATCGCAGTCATGCTCACGCGTTACAGCACTGCGCTGACGCCTATGTGTCGCTGCATCGCGCTGAAGGTTTCGGGCTGGGATTGGCCGAGTGTATGGCGATGGGCAAGCCCGTCATAGCCACTGGTTGGTCCGGCAATCTGGAATTCATGACTGCTGAGAACAGCTTGCTGGTTGACTATCGACTGGTAGCGGTGGGTGAGGGCGAATATCCGCATTTGTCGGGTGCCGTGTGGGCTGATGCTGACTTGGATGACGCGGCCCGCGCGATGCGGCGGCTAGCCGACAACCGATTTTTTGCTGCGGAGCTCGGGGCGCGGGCTGCTTCAGATGTACGTAATATCCTGTCTCCACTGGTAGCAGCGGAGGCGATTGCGTTACGCCTGAGCGAAATTGCTGTCAACGCCCAGCGGCCGCCCTTTTCAACCCTAAGCGATAAAGCAACTACGGGTGTCAACTAATGCGAGACTTGTGGCGAGCCGTTCTCAATTACCGTTATTTTATATTGTCTTCGATCAAGAACGATCTGTATACCCGCTTTGTGCGCAGCAAGCTTGGCGGGTTATGGATGGTCATCAATCCGCTTACGCAGGTGCTGATTTTTGCATTGATTTTGTCTGAAATCCTCTCAGCGAAACTCCCGGGCGTAAATAACAAGTATGCGTATGCCCTCTACCTTATGGCTGGTACTCTCTGCTGGACTTTATTCGCCGAGACGATCTCAAAGTGCCTTGTGTTGTTTATAGATAACGGTAATTTGATGAAGAAGATGGCGTTCCCGCGCATTTGTCTGCCATTAATAGCGGCTGGGACAGCGTTGGTCAATAATCTATTATTGGCGGTGGCGATATTCTGTGTATTTGCTGCGCTCGGACACTACCCAAGAACGGAAGCATTATGGCTGCCGATATTGATCGGATTGACGATGTTCTTGGGCATGGGCATAGGGCTGATACTTGGAGTATTCAATGTTTTCATGCGTGACGTTGGCCAGGTGGTGCCGGTAATTCTTCAAGCGCTTTACTGGTTCACGCCTGTTGTGTACATGATGAGTATCCTTCCGCTGGAAGTGCAGCACTGGTTCAAAATGAATCCACTCTACCCCCTTGTCACTAGCTTCCAGAACGTTCTCGTGTTTGGTAAGCCGCCGGTCTGGGGTGCGTTGGCCGGCGTGACGCTGGCGTCCTTCGCACTGATGGGCGTCGCGCTGGTAGTCTTCCGAAAGGCGAGCCCCGAGATGGTGGATGCGCTATGAGCGGAGAACTTGTCGTCAGAGGGCTGGGCAAGGCATATCGTCAGTGGCGTAGCGAGTGGCTGCGCGCAGCGTCTTGGTTTGGTTTTGCTGTGCATCCAACTGAAGAGCACTGGGTCTTGCGCGGTATCAGCTTTTCGGTTGGTTCAGGCGAGAGCATCGGTATCATCGGCCAGAACGGTGCAGGCAAGAGCACGCTTTTGAAGCTCATCACCGGCACGGCACGGCCGACCGAGGGCGAGGTAAGGTGCACCGGTAGGGTTGCCGCTATCCTTGAGTTAGGCATGGGCTTCAACCCCGATTTGACCGGGCGCAGGAACGCATATCATTCGGCCGGTCTGATGGGTTACAACCAGGATGACATCGCGCGGGCCATGCTGCAAATCGAGGCGTTCGCCGAGATAGGTGATTATTTTGACGAACCCGTACGCACTTATTCCAGTGGCATGCAGATGCGCGTAGCTTTTAGCGTCGCAACAGCGTTCAGGCCCGACCTGTTGATTGTCGACGAGGCACTGTCCGTTGGCGATACCTATTTTGTGCATAAGTGCTTTGACCGGATACGTGAGTTCCGTGAAGCGGGCACCACGTTCATCATCGTGTCGCATGATCCCGGAGCAATACAGGCATTGTGTGATCGTGCGATCGTGATCGAATCGGGCAGGATGATTCTGGATGCTGAGCCAAAACAGGCAATGGATTTCTACAACGCGTTGATCGCCGAGAAGGAGCAGGGAGGAGGCATACGTCAGTCCCGTAATGGTGATGGTGGTGTTGTCACGGAATCCGGGACCGCCGAAGCCACAGTCCGACAAGTGCAACTCCTGGACGGGAAAAATCAGCCGACCGAGTACGTAGTCGTCGGAGATATGTTGAGTTTGCGAGTCGAAGTTGACGTCAAGTCCGATATTGACAAGCTAGTTTTCGGCTACATGATTCGTGACCGCCTCGGCCAAGTCATCTTCGGAACGAATACTCACCATACGGAGCAGGTGTTGCGTGCCGTCGCCGCCGGCGAAGCGATTGTCTTCACAGCCGATTTCGCTGCGAGGTTGGGGCCCGGCACTTATTCGGTATCTGTAGCGTTGACCGATGCACAGGACCATCTTGGCAAGAACTATCAATGGCGGGATATGGCTCTGGTGTTTACGGTGGCGAACGTGGGAGATCCCTATTTCATTGGCTCTACGTGGCTACCGCCGTTGATATCAGTGACGAGGGTCGCACCAGCGGGACCGTAATGCATCGCGGTGCTAACAGATCAGACGCCATTGAGCAGCAGGAAAAATCGAGTAGAGCATGAGTTCAACCAACGAAAATCTGATTACGGCGGAAGAGGTAATGCGGCGTATTCGCGGCCGCTTGGGCATGGGTGTAGGTATGGAGCAGGTGCCGTTAAGCATCGCCAGGGTCGCCGCGCCGGACTCCGCCACCAGTGCCATGTTCCTGCCGCGTGTGTTACCTCTACGTCCACCACTTGACATGAAACAAGCGTACTCACTGGGTGAGTTCCTAATCTATGACGATATCGATTTCGTAAATAACGCCTATCAAGCGCTGTTCCATCGCGCGCCTGACGAAGCCTCGGTCGATTTTGTTTATGCACTGCGTCAAGGCCGCCTTGCGAAGGTGGAGGTGCTGGGTCAGTTACGATTCTCGCAGGAGGGCATGCGCCATGGAGTCCATGTCGATGGCTTGCTGCTTCCCTACAAGCTGCGAACATGGCGGAAGAAGCGTTTCGTGGGCCCAATGCTAGGCTGGTTAATCTCGCTTGGCCGAATCGGAGCGCTGTTTGATCGTCATGCTGACCATATGGCAATGGCAAGTGCCGAGATACAGAGCAACCGCGACACCGTCAATGCTATGGCTGAGGGCTTGGAGGATCGGCTGTCGTCGATCGAGCGTGCTGTTTCGTTGTTGCCCAGCTCGGCATCGGTGCAACAGTTGCGTTCAGAGCTGGATCAGCATTTCGAGCGAATTTCGCTGCTGGAAGCAGGCGCAGAGAAGCATCGAGAACAGATAGATGGAATCCTGAGTGAAGGGCATCAGCAGCGTTCGAAGCTGGATCAGTATTTCGAGCGAATTTCGCTGCTGGAAGCCAGCGTAGAGAAGCATCAAGAACAGCTGGATGGGATACCAGTTGAGACGCACTACGATGGGCATGATCTCGATCAGCTGTACGCGGCGTTCGAAGATCAGTTCCGCGGCTCACGCGAGCTGATTCGCCAGCGCATCGCCCCTTATCTTGATTTCGTGGAATCGGTTGGCGCTGGCAAGCCCGCAACACCAATAGTCGACTTGGGCTGTGGTCGCGGAGAATGGCTGCAGCTGCTTCGCGAGCGCGGATACATCGCGCGAGGGATTGAACTGAATCGGGTGTTTATCGACACCTGCCGCGGCCGTGGTCTGGAAGTTATCGAAGGGGATGCAATCACCACCCTACGGACGCTGCAGGACAACTCGGTTGGCGTGATCTCCTTGATGCATCTCGCCGAGCATTTGCCATTCACCGCTCTCATTGTGCTGCTCGATGAAGCCCTGCGGGTGCTGATACCCGGAGGGGGGCTGATCATGGAAACGCCCAACCCAGAGAACGCACTTGTCTCACGATGGGCGTTCTACATGGACCCAACGCATCGCAATCCATTGCCGCCCGAAATGCTGCGCTGGATGGTGGAGGCGCGTGGCTTCATGTTCGCTGAGATCAGGCGACTGTTTGAAGGGCGGCCGGTCGACGCGGCGGCATATCTGCAGGACGATATTCCTGGCGCGCATGCTGTGAACGAGTTGCTTGCTCCATCGCATGCATCGCTCGACTACGCGATCCTCGCGCGGAAACCGGACGCTGCATCATGACGCCGATTCGTTTGCTGCTCACTGGCGCAAACGGTTTTGTGGGCAGTTATGTGTGTCGTGCCGTGGAGGCGGGCGAATTCGTGGCCAACGAAATAGTTGCGCCGCCGGTCGGTTGGGAGATTCGCGACCAGGCACAGGTTGCATCATTGGTTGCGCAAGCACGGCCACACATGGTGCTGCACCTGGCTGCCCAAAGCTTCGTCCCGCGTTCGTTCGAAGACCCGCGTGAGACGTATGAAATCAACGTACTGGGAACGCTGAACCTGCTGCTTGCGCTGAAGCAGGAGAAGTTCTCCGGGCGGATGGTGTACGTGAGTAGCGGCGACGTTTATGGCCAAGTGCTCGACACAGCGCTGCCGGTGAATGAAAATCTGCTTCCAGAGCCGCGCAGTCCTTATGCCGCCAGCAAGATCGCTGCCGAGGAATTGTGCCTTCAGTGGCGACGCAGCGACGGGCTGGACGTAGTTATTGCTAGACCATTCAACCATGTCGGCCCTGGTCAGAGCGAACGCTTCGTACTGCCATCACTTGCAAAGCAGATCGTGGCCATCAGACGGGGGACACAGCCACCGCGTATCGAAGTGGGTGACATTGATACAACCCGGGACTTCACGGATGTTCGCGACGTCGTCGCGGCTTACGACGCCATCTTCCGCAAGGGCGCATCGGGAAGTAAATACCTGATTGCTTCTGGGCAAGAACGCTGCGTGCGCGACATCCTTGTGCAAATGATGGATATCTCCGGCACAGATGTAGATATCCACCAGGACACGACGCGGTTTCGCCCGGCTGAACAACGACGCATGGTCGGCGATGCTTCGCTGCTGCGTGATGAAACTGGCTGGGCGCCACGGATCCCCTTTACCCAAACTGTTTCCGATCTAATCGAATACGCGAAGAGCAAAATATGACCAATAAAAAATCTGCTTTGATCACCGGCGTCACCGGCCAAGATGGTGCCTACCTGTCGAAGTTCCTGTTGGAGAAGGGTTACACGGTTCATGGTCTTCTCGCGCGCCGCAGCACCGATACCCTATGGCGTCTACGCGAACTCGGCATCGATGGTGAGGTAACCTTGATCGATGGCGATATCACCGATCTATCCTCGTTGGTCCGTGCGTTACGTAAATCAGACGCAGACGAAGTCTATAACCTCGCGGCGCAAAGTTTTGTCGGTACATCCTGGCAGCAACCGACGTTGACAGCACAGGTCGATGGTGTGGGTGTAATCAATATGCTGGAGACACTGCGGATCATAAAGCCGGACGCTCACTTCTACCAAGCGTCCACCAGTGAGATGTTCGGCCTGATTCAGGCGGATAAGCAGGCGGAAACGACACCATTTTATCCACGCAGTCCTTATGGTGTAGCCAAATTGATGGGCCACTGGGCTACGGTGAACTACAGAGAAAGTTTTGGCATGCATGCGTCAAGTGGCATCCTCTTCAACCATGAGTCACCATTGCGCGGCATCGAGTTCGTTACCCGCAAGGTCAGCCATGGCGTCGCATCGATAAAGTTGGGAATGCAGAAGCGGTTGAAGTTGGGCAATATTGATGCGAAGCGAGACTGGGGTTTTGCAGGGGATTACGTCGAGGCGATGTGGCTAATGCTGCAGCAGGACGTCGCCGACGACTATGTCGTAGCCACCGGCATCACCACAACGGTGCGCGACATGTGCAAAATTGCGTTCCAGCATGTGAGTCTCAACTATCAGGATTACATCGACATCGACCAGAAGTTCTTCCGGCCGGCCGAGGTGGACGTGCTGCTCGGCAACCCCGCGAAGGCGGAGCGCAAGTTAGGGTGGAAGCCTAAGACAAGCCTGGAAAACCTCATCGTGATGATGGTCGATGCCGATATCCGTCGCCTCGAGCGCCGAAATGTGGTGACGGCTCTGCCTTTCGGCTAGTTCGCGCGGTGACGCGCACTGTTGGACGTTGATTGAGCAATACATGGAGTTGGTTGAATGAAAGCTGGGGGTTACATACGCGTTGGTGTTCGCCTTGTCGCACATCAATCTATGCGTAGCTCACGGATTATAGCTACCACATTATTAGTGTTGGCGCTGGCGACATGGTTGCTGTCCGTCTACAACACACAGCCGGCTAATGGCACGAAGTTGACCGCCTCGTCAGTCAAGTATGAGGGGTTCTCCTATGCTGATGGCAGCTTTAGGGCAGTGGCTTCTGATGACCACTTGCATATGGTATCCGGAACCCTCCTACTTCGGCAGAACACTCGATATCTGGTTCGGTTCGAAGTGGTTCGTGCACCAACCAGCCCGGCAGAACTTTTCGTCGATCTGTATGCCCCCGGGTATGACAATCCAGAACAAGAGATCGGTTTTAAGTTAGGTTACGAAGCACTACCCAACGTACTGACAGGCGGGTTCAGTACCGGTACGGCAGTGCCTGAACAAGCCGAACTACGATTGTTCTATTTTGGACAGCCGGGATTGGAGGTGCGTGGTATCTATATCGCGCAGGTGCCGAGTTGGCGACTATGGTTGCAAAACACGCTCTTATGTCTTGCTTTGGTTACGCTCTTGGCGCTTCTTGTCGTTTTTGCGCGATGGGTCTTTGACGCCATCAAAGAAGAGAAATCATCAAGTGCGGTATCGACGCGAACGGCAACGAGTATGGGTTGCCTTTACGCAGTAATTGTTTTGGTTCGTTTTGTTGTCGCGTGGTTGCAGCCGTATTGGTCGGGTGACGAGTACGTCTACAAAGCCATTGCTTCGGGCATTTGGGCGTATGGGCACGCGGGGAGAGTATCGCCAGACCAATTGCTGCAGTCGCTCAACCTGCCCAACCTACTCTATCCTTATCTCATCGCTCCGGCGTTTGCCTTCGGTTCCGAGTTCTATACCGCGGTCAAATTGATCAATGCCTTGGTGGTGAGCGCGGCACTGATTCCGGTTTATCTAATCGCAAGGCGCGTGATTGGACATCGAGCATCGCTAACAGTCGCGGTAATTTCCTGCCTGCTGCCTTCGGTCAATATCGCCGCTTACGCGGTAACTGAGGTTCTTTACTTTCCGCTTTTCCTCTTGTGTGTATGGCTGGCGGTGCGGGCGCTCGAAAGTCCGTTGTCAGCGGTCCGGAATTTGTTACTTGGAATCGCCATTGGCGTGCTGTTCAATGTCAAGCTCAATGCTATGGTGGTCATGCCAGCCTATTTGATGGTGCTCTTGATAGTTGCAACACTTGACCGAAACCTGAGTTCGTTGGTCCGTCGTCCGATGTGGATCGTAGCGCTGTTAACTATGGCGATTACATACTTCATGTTGCGAGCGGTTCTCGGCAGTGGTGAGGTCGAAGATTTAGGCATCTATGAGAGTCAATCTGGTGGATGGCTCTCCAGCTCCCTCAGAACAGCCATCGCGGACCCTACAGGACTGTTGCGGTTGATATCCGGACATCTTACGATTCTGGCGATCCCGTACTCGGTGGGTATTGCTTCGGCGGCACGGATACTTTCCGACAAGCCCGTAAATGTTGATGATCGGGCACGCGTAAGGGTTATTTTGTTGCTTAGCCTCGTCTTTCTTTCCACTGTTGCTCTTACGATTCTATTTACACTAAGTGTATCCAGCCATGACTTGGGTGGGCTCGGGCGTTGGCACAGTCGCTATTACTTCATGGCACTCCCATTGGTACTTATCTGCGGATTTGCAGTGCCTAGCGCCAGGTCCTCGTCATTGGCAACGAAGGTCGTTTACTGGTCCACTTTTGGAGCGCTCGTCGTCGGCTTCCTCTATTTCCTCTTGGCTGCCAACGGGCTGGATGACCCTTGGTTTGGGTCGGCCGTGGACAGCATGGAGGTGCAGTGGTTTCGCCTTAGCTCGACCCTGCTTTATGTGGGTCTCGCGTTGACGATAATGGTTGCTTTCACACAAATGCGAACACGCCATCGATGGCCTTTGTTGGTACTCCTCATTGTCTGGCTGTTGATAGCTAACTATGGCGCTTTGACTGTGATGCATCGCTCACCAACTGCAGACGCACCGCAATGCGGATCCTTGGCATACCGTGTGCTGTCTCAGTCCCCTGGGCGGGTTGCATTGGTCGTCCGGAGCAGGGCAGACCTGGTCGACACCGCTTTCTGGCTACCGGTTGCACCCGACAAAGCGATCATGCTTGAGGCTTATTCTCGAGAGTTCGACGCCAGTAGCCTCAAGAAGATTGACTATATATTAACGGAAGATGGCGTTGTGGTGTCCGGTGCATCCAAAGTCGTCGAGGCCGGTAATTGTCGCATCTACAAGTTAGAGTGATGATGCTTACCAAAGTAAAAATGATCGGGAACGACATGACTTCTATGCAAAACCAGCGCCCACCTGTCTCCGTGGTGGTGCTTACGTGGAATGGCTTGGAGTACACCAAGCCATGCTTGAACAGTGTGCTCCGAAACACGAGTCCGAGCGATGCCGAGGTGGTAGTCGTGGACAACGGTAGCACCGATGGAACCGTTGAATACCTCCGTTCAATGGAGGGCATCGTTACGCTGTTCAACGCTGAGAATCTCGGTTTTGTAAGGGGCAATAATGCCGCTCTTCGTCGTATAGATTCTGACCGTGATGTCATTCTTCTGAACAATGACACGGAGATCGACGACCCTGCCTGGATCAGGAAACTGCAGGCGACCGCGTATGCCGGTGAGGATGTTGGTGTGGTTGGCTGCCGGATACGCCGACTCGATGGCGACATGTTGCAACACGCGGGCACTTATATTCCCGACATCACCTATTGGGGGCAGCAGCTGGGAGGTGGTGAAACCGACATCAATCAATACAACATCGATAACCAGGTCGAGGGTGTTGTCTTTGCATGTGTTTACATTAAGCGTAGTGTGATCGATGCGGTTGGCTATCTCGATGAGGATTTCTTCTCCTATTACGAGGACTCGGACTACTGTCTGAAGGCCCGGCGTGCAGGCTTCAAGGTAATGAATTGCGGCAGCTTGACCGTGCGCCATAGGGAGCACGGGTCGACGTCAGCAAACAAGGTCAGTTTCAGCGATATGTTCCTCCGTTCGCAGGAGACCTTCCTCGGAAAGTGGAAAGTTGCACTAGACGCGCGGTGGCCCTACCAAGTGCACCTGCATTCGACTTACTTTCACCCAGTCGGATACGCAATGACGGCACGGCAATTGTCCCTTGGTCTGGACGAACAGGGCGTATCAGTCTCCTATGAATACCTTTATGGACCGGGTACCGTTTATCCGGTTGCCGAGCTGCGTGACAAGAGCAGTGGCGTCTACCGGATCGAGGTGATCAAGCAGCGTCCCATCCCAGGCCCCAGGGTTCCTCGGCTCATCTACGGCCAAGGGGACGCTTTCGACGCGGTGACCGAGGGTTATCGGATCGGTTACACCATGCTCGAGACTACGGGTGTACCGGCTGAGTGGATCGAGCAGTGCAACAGGCTGGATGAGTTGTGGGTGCCTACACCGTTCAACGAATGGACGTTCCGCCGTAGCGGAGCCACTGTGCCAATGCGCGTGATGCCGCTTGGACTGGTGGATACGAATTACTTCAATTTGGGAATCAAGAGCGCCAAGATCGATGGCGTCTACACGTTTTTGTCCGTATTTGAATGGGGCGAGCGGAAGTCCCCCGAGATTCTGCTGCGAGCCTTCAATCGGGCCTTTAGAAGCAATGATCCGGTCGCGCTCATTTGCCGCTATTCCAACCGGGATCCGGACGTCAATCCTGCCGAAATCATCCGCTCGCTGAAGCTGGATCCCAACGGTGGCCGGATCGTCTACTCTGAAAACGAACCTGTGCCGTACTACCAGATGGGGCAAATCTATCGCTCTGTCGACTGTTTCGTGCTGCCAACTCGTGGTGAAGGCTGGGGCATGCCGATCATTGAGGCTATGGCCTGCGGTATCCCAGTGATCGCGAGTTACTGGAGTGCGCAGCAGCTTTTCATGAATGACAGCAACAGCTATCCATTGCAGGTCAGCTTGATTGATGCGGAGGCCAAATGCCCTTACTACCTAGGGTACAAATGGGCACTTCCCGACGAAGACCATCTCGTTCACCTGTTCCGGCACGTATTCGCCAACCAAGAGGAGGCACGTGCCAAGGGCGTGCGTGCTGCAGCCGATGTGTTGAATCACTGGTCCGTAAAGGCATCGACGCTGCGGATGAGGGACAGGATTGCCGAGCTGACGGATGGTCAGGCGAACCATGTACACACGGCACCAAAGCGAGTCGCATTGCCTAGGATTGGTATCGACGTTTCGCGCACCGTAGGTCAGGTGTCGGGGGTGGGGCGCTTTACCGCTGGCTTGGTTACCGGCTTATCCCGGCTAGGCACGGATAGCCCCGCATTCGACTATCTGTTGTTTCCGGGTTTTGGCGACTTTGTTCATCCTGAATACTCGCCGGCTGTCGGTCCACTAGTGGACGTTCATTCGACCACTACAATAACTGTCTTCCGTGGCCCGCTCCCTGCGTTTGCCGACGATGACCGCCACGTACCGGGACTCGATCTGGTGTACTGCACCGCAAACGCGTTCCCGTTGAAGCTTTCAGGGCGGACAGCGATGGTCGTCCATGACACGACGTTCCTATCACACCCGCAGTTTCACACTCAGGAAAACATTGATCTGTGCAGCCGCAACTTCGAACGAGCTGTACGTTCAGACTGCCATTTCGTGGCTGTTTCGGAGAACACGCGAGATGACTTCATTCGCTATTACAGCATCGAGCCTTCGCGCATCGACGTGATCCACTGTGGGATCGACTTGACATTCTTCCGTCCTGCATCAGCGCTCAAACGAGTCAGTGTGCAGCAGAAATATCGTCTTCCTGATAATTTTTTCCTATACGTTGGCAGTCTCGAGCCACGCAAGAATCTAAAGGCGCTGTTGCTGGCGATGATGCACTTCGAAGGCAGCGAAAAGCTCGTCATCGTGGGCGCGGCAGGATGGATGAACTCCGAGGTACACGATCTGATCGTGGCAGCCGGCGATCGTGTCCAGACGCTGGGTTACGTGCCACTGAGTGATCTGCCAGCGCTTTATTCGGCGTCACGCGCATTTGTCTATCCGTCGCTGTATGAAGGCTTTGGCCTTCCGGTGATCGAGGCTATGGCCTGTGGAGCAGCAGTGATCACGTCGGACAACAGTTCGCTGCGGGAGATCGCGCAAGGTGCTGCGGTACTAGTGGCGGAACCTGAGGATCCGAACGAGATTACGAAGGCTTTGCTGCGGCTTTCGGATGACAGTAGCATCGCGAAAGGGTTTATCGAGGCCGGTTCGCAACGCGCATCGCGCTTCGGTATTCAGCAGCAGGCTATCAAACATGTAGAACTATTCAAACGGATGATCGAAACATGACCATGATGAAAAGCGTACGGTTTGGGGTTGTTTCTCTGCTCCTCGTAGTTGGCGTCGCCGGTTGCTCGCGAGATGCAGCCCCGGGCGGCGAGTCGAGTATGCAGCCAACCAAGAAGAAGGTCACGGACAGCACGATCGCGGTGCAGCCTGTTGTCACTGTCATGGGCGAGGTTCCGGTTTGGGCTGGCGCCGCCACCGTTGAACCCTCCTTGGCTTGCTACGGAGACACCCTTAACAACCAGGGCGGTTTGCCGGCTGGCAGCGTGCACCAGATCACCTCGGGCAAAACGTTCACTTTCTCTGGCTGGGCGGTGGACAAGTCGCTTCCGGCGGGGACATCACAAGCGCCAGCACTGTTCGTGTTGACGCCACAGAATGGAGATGGAAAAGCACAGTATTTCCAAGCGAACCGTAACGAGCGTTCGGACGTGACTGTTGCCTCCGAATTTGCCGCAATCAAGCCTACGATGGCCGGCGTGACCATAAACGCCGGAACGTCGGGCGTGCCGGTTGGCACCTATCAGGTTGAGTTCGTAGTTGGCAATGCTTCCGTCGCAAAGAAGTGCTCGCTCGGGCCGGCTTGGATCATTGAAATCACGCCGAGTTGAGCGATGGACTTCACGACGCACGGTAATCCCCCACTTTAACTGACACCAAAAATGGAGCCAGCCGGCGAGTGTCGACTCCCCGTAAATCAGTGCCAGGCAAATTAGAGGTTGCCGGGTCGTTCTGAAGTCGGAATTCGGCGCGGGTGAGGTCGCCGAGGCTGTCATGAAGAATCTCGTTGTCGTGGTCGGCCAGCCACTGTTCGGCGCGCTCGCGTACTTCGGTGAGATTGCGGAAGACATGCATGTCGAGCACGCCGCGACGGAAGCTGCCGTTGAAGCGTTCGATGAAGCCGTTCTGCATCGGACGACCGGGCTCGATGAAGTCCAGGACGATGCCCTTGCGCTCGGCCCGACGTCCCCCCGCTTTCAGTAGCGGTCGGGTTTAGAGTCCGGGGCTGATCGTATCTGTCTTTGCCAAGTGCTGTGCATAGGCAGCTGGCGTCATCCCGCTAAGGGCGGCCTTTGGTCTCTCTTCGTTGTATTCGCGTCGCCAGGTCTCGATCACGGCTCGGGCGTGCAGCAGGTGCGTGAACCAGTGCTCGTTGAGGCACTCATCGCGCAGGCGGCCGTTGAAGGACTCGACGTAAGCGTTCTGATTGGGTTTGCCCGGCTCGATCAGGCGCAACTGCACGCCACGCTCGTGCGCCCAGACCACCATGGCCTTGCCGCAAAACTCCTTGCCGTTGTCGGTGCGGATCACGTTAGGCAGGCCACGGCTGAGCGCCAGGCGATCGAGCACCCGCGTGAGCATGTGGCCCGAGATCGCCCGCTCAACCTCGATGGCGACCGCTTCGTGGGTGGCGTCATCGACGATGGTCAGGCACTTGATCACCCGCCCCTCGGCCGTGCGGTCGAAGACGAAGTCCATGGACCAGACCTCGTTAGCCGCCAAGGGCCGCAACAGCGGCTGACGCTCGCCTACCGGCACCTTCTTGCGCTTGCGCCGCCGCACCTGCAGCTTCGCTTCCTGGTACAGCCGCTCCACGCGCTTGTAGTTCACGAGCATCCCTTCCTGCCTGAGCTTGAGGTAGATCATCCCGACACCGTAGCGCTTGTGCCGGTGCGCCAGGGCTAGGATGCGCTGGCGCAACTCGACGTTGCGGTCCGGACGCGGCGCGTAGCGCAAGGCGCTGGCGCTCATGCGCATGACGGCCAGCGAGCGCCGCTCGCTTAGGCCCCGATCGATCATGTGCCGCACCAGCCCACGCCGGGCTGGCGCGGTCACCACTTTTTTCGCAGGGCGTCCTTGATGACCTCGTTCTCGAGGACCTGCTCGGCCAGGAGCTTCTTTAGCCGGCCGTTCTCCATCTCGAGTTCCTTCAGCCGCTTGGCGTCCGGCACGCTCATGCCGCCGAACTTGCTGCGCCACAGGTAGTAGGAAGCCTCGCTGAAGCCGTGCTTGCGGCACAGGTCCTTCACTGCCAGGCCGGCCTCCGCCTCACGCAGGAAGCCGATGATCTGCTCTTCGGAAAAGCGCTTCTTCACGTCCAATCTCCTTCGGATGGGGGATTGGACTCCAAACCGATGTGCTACTCAAAGGCGGGGGACGTCGCGGGTCTACAGCTTTTTTGCGATGAGATCCCTCAGCGCGTGGTTCTCCATCGTCAGCTCGGCATACATCCGCTTGAGCTTGGCGTGCTCCGCCTCAACGTCGCGCAGACGCTGCACGTCGGACGCTTTCATGCCGCCATACTTGGACTTCCAGACGTAGTACGTGGCGTCAGAAATGCCTAGCTCGCGGCGCACATCCTTGACTTGCCGACCGCCTTTGACCTGCTTCAGGGTCGCGACGATCTGACTCTCGGTGAACTTGCTCTTGCGCATCTTCGGTCTCCTTGCGGGCTAGTTTGCCCGGAGACCTCCAGTTATGCCTGGATCAAGATTACGGGGAGTCGACACTACCGCAACCGTCCTGCCAAGGGCTGCCGGGTGCGATGAAGGCGGGGCCGATCGCCGCGTCGCGCAACCAGCACATGACCTTGACGGCAGTAAACTCCGCGCCGTTGTCGGAACGCACGAACGCCGGCTCTCCGTAAGCCGCATCAACCGCGACAATGTCAGGGATTACCGTTGATGAAACGGCGGCGGATTTTAAGAGGGCCGCCTTGCAACTACATAGAGGTTGTCGCTACGGTTGTTCGCGTCCCCCCCTGCTGACGCTAGTGCCTCTCTCAGCTGAGATCCCGTCCAAGGAAGCTTCGTTTGTTCTTCATAGCTATCGACAATCATAGGGCTGATGTCATAGTTATATCGATCCAGAGTGACGGCTTTCTCAATCTCAAAACCCTCAGCCTTCAGGAAATGAGTGACCTCTGTAAGCGTAAACTCTCGATTGTGACGGCCGTATATGCCATTGTTTGGATGATATCTATCAAAGAAGTTTTTCCCGGCTAACATGTGTGCAAAATTGATAAGCCGCACGGCGTTCGGTGTGGTCAACACCATAATGCCACCGGGTTTTAATACACGGTAAAGTTTTTTAAAACACTGAAGCGGATCCACCACAATGTGCTCAAGCACTTCACAAAAAAATACGGTGTCGAAAGTTTCATTATCAAACGGGTATTCAGACAATTCTACGTTTAAGCCATAGTATTCAAATGAATAGTTCTCCATGAATTTTTCGCTTTTTATTACCTGACACCCCTTAGTTATATCCTTATCGTAAACAGATTGGTTGAAAAAATTGGTTACAGTTAAATTGATGTCGTACAAATTTTTTAGTAGGATACTGATAAGGTATGGATTTCCTCCTATTTCCAGCGCGCGCTTAGGGGTGTGACCAGCAAGCATGTCAATGGTGTGAAGGAAGCGTGGTAGTGCATCATCCACATATGCTTTGATAAACGAGCTATCTGAGCCAATAATTTCGAAGGAGTATAGGTAATCGCGCACTCGGTCCGCATTCGCCCAAAGAAGTGCGTGGTGTTCCTCTCAGCCGCCAAGTTTCGCGACTTCTTTTAGCCGGAAAAATACGTCATGGATCGATGCTTCGATATCGTTTGACATGGTCTTGAAGCTCTCCGAGTAGATATCTGGCGCGGATTAAGATTAACGTTCTAAGAACGTTCTGATCTATTGAATTTTGGGCGGACGTCTATACGGTTTTACGTAAAGTTCGGTAGCCTTGCCCTCGTAAAGTGTGTCTCGGGTCAGACTCTGAGGTTTCTCCACAAATCTTCGAGTCCAATCAACACGTTGTGCGCAGGCTGAAGGAACGGGCGCGCATGATGGGTCATTCCCCACGGGTTACAAAGCCGGAGGAAACCACATCATATGCGCCACCGAAGTATCGCAAAAGTGTCTGGGCGATGCATTGGGCGCGATGTATGCCCTGCGTAGTCGCCGCTTGCTGCACGCGGTCGAAGCACTGATTCACGCCGTCGTTTGACCCTGGTGGATCTGGCACGTTCATGGCCCGGCGCCGAGCGCATTCGTGTACCGATCAAGGCACTCGATCGGTTGTTGGGCTATCGCCATCTGCACGCCGAGCGCGAGCACATCTATGCCGCGATGGCGCGCTGATTGGTGCGTAGCAAACGACCGGTGATCGTCATCGACTGATCGGATCTGAGGGAGCAGGTCACGTGGACTCCATCGCCACGCCGACCAGCTCGTCCCGATAGGGCGCAAGGTTGCTGAGCAGTCGCGGCAAATCGTTGGGGCGCCGATACCGCAGCACTGGTTTGCCGTCGCCATCCATGACGGCCAACATGCTGTTGCTGGAACGCAGATCGATGGCTGCGTAAAGTGGCATGGCTGCCTCCTGTCGCTAGGCGATGCTGAAACTGTGGTAGCTCCAACGTACCGCCAAGCGCAGGAGGTGGCGACATGGGTCTTCAGAGCTCTACTTGCAGTAATCGGGCAACACGATCAGCGTTGGCCATGATCGTCAAGGTGTGAGCTTTCGCAGGAAGTCGTGGTAGTGCAGCACCATCAATGACATATATGCCTGGTAGCCCGGCCAATTCACCATTCATTCGGCATTCGTGCGCGGAAGGATATTGGCTGATTGGGAGTGTGGCTGCGTAATGAAGATCGGCGCCAGCAGGGCCAACGACGAAGCTGCCAGGCAAGACCCAGCCGCCTGTCTTGCGAAAACCACGCGTCAGCTTCGTGCGGGCGTCAGCCAGTGCAGACCCCAATCGTGGATTACTGCCGCCCACGATGTGCATTGCGCCATTCGCATCCAAGCTGACCATATGCGCCGAGAGTTCACCGGGTAGGAACAGGTTGCCGACTACGCAGGAGGAGAGCAGCGCTCGCAGCAGGGGCAGGCCAGCGCGCCGTGAGATGGGCAAGTGGTCGAGGAACTCGCTGACCGGCAGGCCAACGGTAGAGAACAAATTGCCGAAGGTAGGCGCAGCATTGGCCCCGGCGAGTGCAAACGAGAGTTGCGCCAGTCCGAACGAGCGCTCACGTGGCGCACCGAGCATTGCAGGCAACCAGAGCAGGAAGGCTGCCATGGGGTTCGACTGTAGGCGCAATTGTGCTGGACGTTCTGGCAACGCCGCCAGCACGAGTCGAGTAGTCGCCAAGGTGCCAGTCGCGAGCAGTACTTGCCTAGTGCGATATTGACGCGGGCCGTCTGAAGTATCTGTTTCTATCCACCAGCCACCCGTGTCGTCCGGACGCAAAGCATTTACCCGAACGCCCGCGTCAAATTGCACTCCCGGGTCGCGCTTCAGAGTCTCGACATCAAATGCCGCAGACCATGTCGATCGGCGCGAGCAACCCCACAAGCACATCCCTGACAAATTGCAGGCCAAGCGCCCCTCACGCGCTTCATTGAGCACGGCGACTCGCGCACGACCGATTCGCAACGTATCACCTGTTCGTCCGCGGCGTTGCCATAGGTGCTCATGCAATGAGTCGAGGGGCAAGGCAGGTGCGCTGATTCCATCTAGGCCAAGGTAATCGCTGAGGGCGTCCTGACAGGAGCCACTCAATCCCATCCGCTGCCCGACGTGATCATATGAGGCATTTAGCGCTGTGCGATCAGCGGCTAGATCACCCAGTTCGGTTGGGTCGAAGCGGGCGACACCGCAACCCCACGCATTGGTTAGACCACCAGCGGCGAGCGCGCCAACCAAATGAAAATTTGCGTCTGGGTATATTTGGTTGGCGTCAGCGAAGCCCTCGAAGATCGATCGCAAACCGGGTACACGAAATTTGGGCGAGGCTTGTGCGGGTGCCACCAAGCTCTCGCCACTAGTGCCTATCTGCCAACGCCACTGCTGTGGATCTCCGAAGCGCAGGCTGAGTACGTCCCCTGCTGGCGGTAGGCTAATTTGGGCCGTGCCAGCATCAAGCATATGCACTGGTACACCGCGCTCGCGCAGGGCCAGTGCGGCACTAGTGCCAGCAGGGCCAGCACCGATAATAATCACCGGCTCTCGCATCGTGCTCACAAGATGCCCTTGGCCAGCTGCCGCGCCAAGGGTCCAACGAGACGGGTCTGTAGTTCGCGCATGCCTGCACTCGCAAAGCCTCGCAGCGCCATGAACCATCCGGCTCGGTTCGGCACCATTAGGTACAAGTCAGCCAACGTAGGTTCCGCTTCAGCGAGCCGCATCACGATGTTCATGCGCCAAGCGAGTCCACCCGGCGGTGCGGTTTGTCGCCGTAATGGTGTATCGAGGGCGGCCAGCCACGCGGGCCTACTGAGCAGTGACGGCGGCAAGGGCAGCGCCTCATCCTGTCCCAGCGTTTGCAGCAGGCGTACATAGCGACGCGGCAACGAGAAGGGTGGTGCTGTACCGATCATTGCCCGCGTCAGTACATGGCTCTCGATCAACAAGCGACGGGTGCCGCGTCCGCGCCGATCCAGCGCGTTGGTCAGCGGGCGCAGCACCACGCCGAGCATGGTGAGGTCAGGGAGGGCATCGAGAAGCGGTAGCTTAATCAGTGAATCAAGACGAGCCGGCGACAGCCGTGCACCGAAGAATGGTGCGACCAGTGTTAGTGCGCCGCGCAGCAAGGGTAGCGGCACGGGTATACGCCGTCGCTGTATGCGCAGACGATGGCGTGCTATTCCGGCCAGCAAATCATTGAAAGTTATGGGGGGACCGGCTGCGGCAAGAACGCGCCCCGAGAGGTCCGGTCGCTTGCAGGCCGCCAGTAACGCAGCAGCCAAGTCGTCCACATGGATGGGTTGTACCAGGGGGCGAGGCCGCAGGTCAGGTAATAACGGCGAAACGCGTACCAGCGTCACCAGCAGGCCAAACAATCCGGCCTCGCGACCACCAATTACCAAGCCTGGGCGGATCACCAACGCACCTTGGGGGAGTACCTGTTGCTCGATGGCAAATTTGGTGCGACCGTAATCACTGGGTGCATTGGCGGCAGCGGCTTGACTGGAGATGAAAACCATCGGTACTCCAGCCCCGGCGGCCTGTGCGGCGAGATTGCGAGCAAAAGACAGCTCCGACGCAGGCGAAAGATCGTCGCCGTTCGTATTCGCGGCAAGATGCAACAACGCGTCAAGACCATCGACCAGTCCGTCGGGTGGCGCGATAGTGAGGTCAGCAAATCGCCATGTCTGCGCCCCTTCAACTGGGTGTCGTCCAATGGCTACGACCTGCCAACCGCAAGCACGCGCGGCTCGCATGACCGTTTGCCCGATGTAACCGGAGGCTCCGGTAAGGCCGAGTACACCACTCACGGTGACTCCACCGAGCGCGTGCGAGTGAACACGAGATAGCGCGAAAGCACAAAGGTTAGACCGACGCACGCCGCGTCGCTGACAAGCTTCGCCAATGCGGCCGGGGGCGCCAACCATGGCAACAACAGAGCAAGCAGGCCGCTACTCATTGGAATATTCAAAGCCAGCAACAATGTGTACTTCAGTAATTGTGTACGTCCATCGCTGTGCCCGTGAACCTTGAACGTGACTCGTCGGTGCGCAACGAACGCGAAAATGCCTGCTGCAATCTTAGACAGTACATTCGCCGATAGCGGCCCCAGTAGAGCGTTCAACAGCAGAAAGCCGCCCATGTCGATGCCATAGGCAATGACTTGGACACCCAGGTAGCGGCTGAATGTGCGAATCATGAGGGCATTGCGCGCTTGCGCAGGACAATCACTCGGTGCAGGCCGAGGACACGCCGCAGAGGGGCGATCACATGTTCGAGCACCTTCAGTAGCCCGGCACCCGCAGAGGGGAAAATCGGCCGAAAATTGAGGCCGCCGCTGAGCAGGTAACGTGGCCAGTTGCTCAGCACGTCGCGGTACACGACTTCGAGCGTGGGATGTTCGGCCTGAAAACGGGCGAGATCGCGATCAAACACTAGGTGACTCAGTGCCTGGTTGGCGCCGCTCATAGGGCCACTCACAGGAGTCTCCCATCCAGCCGCATGCTTGTCGTAACCCTCAGTGGCGAATAGACGGGGATACAACAGAGCTGCCAGCGGCCCGCTCGCTGGTTCGATCAGGATCGCGCCGCCTCCGGGCACCAGTGTTCGTTCGAGTTCGACGAAGAAGCGCGAAGGTTGCGGAAAGTGATGAAAAACATTCTGCAAGTAGAAGGCGTGGACACTGGCATCGGGCAGCTCCATTGCCCCGGCATCAAGCACGCGATCAAGGTGGGCTGCCGGCACTACATCAGTAGCAAGCACTCCCGGCACAGTTTCCCGGACCGGGTAGACGCCTGCGCCGAGTTCAATTACCGAGCCTGCGCCGGCAAAGTAGCGAAGATCTAGTTGTGCGAAGGTCTGATGAAACTCATCAAACACACCACGAATCAGCGCCTTTCGTCGCAGCACAGAACGATGCGCCTCAAAGCGAGCGAGACCATCCACCGGGCAGTCAGCGACTTCTGGTTCCTGCAGGCGGTCCAGTAGGCGACTCATTGTGGTTTTCCTGCCGGCGGCAGCCGGTGATCAAGGCGAGGATGCAAAGGTAGGCGAGGCACGCTGGCAACGTCATAGTTGAGAAATGCCAGCGCCAGTTGCATGCCGAAGACCAGAGCGAGGGATGGAATCATCACCGTTCCAGTAGAGGCAGCCATGCCGGTATTTGATGACAGCCACCAGTGCCAGCCGCCGAACACCAAGCCGAAACCGAGCAGGCCGATCGCCAACAGAAGTTCAATCGACGCTATAGGGAGGTCGCGCAGGAAATAATTGTAGAAGATCCGCTTGAAGAAATTGCGCAGATGCTTGAATGCGAATTCACCGAGAATTCGCGACATCTTCAGGCCGCTGACTTCGTTGCCATACTTTGCATCCATAGGTACATCCCCCGCCGCGTCAGACTAGTTGTCGTCTCCTTACAATCCCCCTGAAGGCGGCACTGGAGAACGCACGTGGCTCGATACGGACAACGATTCAAAGAGAGAGCGGTGGCACGATTGCTGCCGCCGGAGA
>Ga0209916_1000739_pt1 | contig 42242 bp, 43 predicted proteins | sample ThiBio_1000_plan_FD_183956 | JGI IMG/M metagenome (GOLD analysis project Ga0209916, IMG submission 183956) | Wastewater bioreactor microbial communities from Cape Town, South Africa - Thiocy_solids_2 (SPAdes) | ecosystem: Engineered > Bioreactor > Thiocyanate-remediating > Anaerobic-Aerobic ... | reverse complement strand
TCAGCGAGCCGCCGTTCTGCTCGGCGTTCAGACGGCCAAACGCCATGTAGCGCTCGTCCAGCACGTAGTCCGGCGTGGGGCACAGCAGGGTCACGTCCATGCCCATCTTGGTGGCGATCAGCAGCGCCGAGTTGGCCACCGCGGTGTTCAAGGGCTTCGGGTGATACGTCCAGGTAAGCACGTACTTCCTGTTCTGCAGGTTGCCCAGGTGCTCCTTCAGCGCCAGCGCGTGGGCCAGCTCCTGGCAGGGGTGGGTAATCGTCTCCATGTTGATCACCGGCACCGTGGCGTACTGCGCGAACGCCTTGATCACCTTGTCCTGGCGATCCACCGCCCAGTCCTGGAACTTCGGGAACGCGCGCACGGCGATCAGGTCGACGTAGCGGCTGAGCACGCGCGCCACCTCGGCAATGTGCTCTTCGGCGTCGCCGTCCATCACGCTGCCCAGCTCGAACTCGATCGGCCACGCGTCCTTGCCGGGCGCCAGCACGATGGCGTGGCCGCCCAGCTGGAACGCGCCGAGCTCGAAGCTGGTGCGGGTGCGCATCGAGGGGTTGAAGAACATCAGGGCGACGGATTTGCCGGCCAGTTGTTGGCCGTGCCTTTCCCGCTTGAATGCGGCGGCCTGCTCCAGCAGCGCGTCGATCTCGGCGCGGCTGTAATCCTGGGTGGTGATGAAATGGCGAATGGTCATGCAAAACTCCCAACCCGAAAACAAAAAAACCCGGCTCAAGAGCCGGGTTTATCGTCGATGCACATGAAACGCGTGCGACTGCCTACCCGGCCGAATGTTCGTCCAGCGGTCGACGCGCACGCGACGTCATGCCAGCAGCCGCGCGGGCGCTGGTCAGTACGGTAGCGGTATAGACGGCTGTGGACATGCGGGTTCCGGGTGGCGAGTGCGCATCATGGCGGCAATTTCGCTGCCATGCAACAAATAAATCGAACCTCCGGAACGACAACGCCGCCAACGGGTGGCGGCGCTGCTGCCGACAGGCGACGGGCGGATCAGTCGGCCGGCTCGACCCGCACGCGCACGCGCAGGCGCTCGCCGGGGTCATAGCTCAGGCGCGAGGTATAGACCTCGCCGCGATAGCGGTATTCCACGTCGTAGCCGATGATCCGGCGCTGTTCGCTGACCGAGCTGACCTGGCGGCATTCGGTCTGGGTGGATTCGTACTCGCCACCGCGGCTGGCGCGGTTGCCGATGGCGCCGCCGGCCACGGCACCGGCGACGGTGGCGGCCTTGCGCCCATCGCCCTTGCCCACGGTGTTGCCCAGCACGCCACCGATCACCGCGCCCAGCACCGTACCGGCCGTGCTGTTGCCCTCGCGGCGCACCACCGGCTGCTCGTAGCACTCCTGGCGCGGCACTTCGGTGCGGGTGACGCCCTGCACGGGGTCGACCCGCAGCACGTCGGCCCAACCGTAGTGGGCATTGTCGTCGGCGTTGGCGTAACGCCCATCCTGGGCGTAGGCGCCGGTAGCCATCACGGCGAGTACCAGAGCGCAGAGCCATGGCTTGGTCATGGTGACCTCCAAAATTCGAGAACTGCGGGCACGCTTGCACCCGTATTGGTCGCATTCCAGCAAATTCACGCTGAATACACCCTTAGAACCCACTCCGCGGGCGCTTGCGCGACCCGGCGGTTGCACCTTGTTAAGATGCAGGGCTGGCCGTGCTGCCCTCGGCCGGCTCCCTCGTTGCGGATCCCGCCGATGCCGATTTCGCTCTACAACAGCCGCACCCGCCGCACCGAAGCGTTTGCGCCGCTAGCCCCCGGGCGCGTGACGATGTACCTGTGCGGCCCCACCGTCTACAACTACGTGCATATCGGCAACGCGCGCGGGCCGGTGGTGTTCGACGTGCTGGCAAGCCTGCTGCGGCGGCATTACCCGCAGGTGGTCTACGCCCGCAACATCACCGACGTCGACGACAAGATCAACGCCGCCGCGCACCAGCAGGGCGTGCCGATCGGCACCATCACCGAGCGCTTCGCGCAGGCCTATCGCGAGGACATGGCCAGGCTCGGCGTGGCGCCGCCGGACGTCGAGCCGCTTGCCACTACCCACATCGGCCCCATCATCACGATGATCGAGAGCCTGCTGGAAGGCGGCCATGCCTATGCCGCCGAAGGCCACGTGCTGTTCGACGTCGGCTCGTTCCCGGCCTACGGCGAGCTGTCCGGCCGCGACCCCGAGGAACTGCTCGCCGGCGCCCGCGTGGAAGTGGCGCCGTACAAGCGCAATGCCGGCGATTTCGTGCTGTGGAAGCCGTCCACGCCGGAGCTGCCCGGCTGGGACAGCCCATGGGGCCGCGGCCGCCCGGGCTGGCACATCGAGTGCTCGGCAATGAGTGCGGCGCACCTGGGCGAGACCATCGACATCCACGCCGGCGGCGTGGACCTGTTGTTCCCGCACCACGAGAACGAGATCGCCCAGTCCACCTGCGCGCACGGCGGCAAGCTGTTCGCGCGCTGGTGGCTGCACAACGGCATGCTCACCTTCGACGGCCGCAAGATGTCCAAGTCGCTGGGCAACGTGCTGCTGGTACACGAGCTGCTGAAGCTGCACCCGCCGGAGGCGCTGCGCCTGCGCCTGCTGAGCGGCCACTACCGGCAGCCGCTGGACTGGTCCGAAGCCGCCATTGCGCAGGCGGTCAGCACGCTGGACGGCTGGTACCGCGTGCTGCGCGAGCTGGCCGCGGTCGAGCTGCCGGCCGGCGAGCTGCCGGTGCCCGAGCGCGTCGAGGCGGCGCTGTGCGACGACCTCAACACGCCGCAGGCGCTGGCCGAGCTGTCCGTGCTGGCCGACGCGGCGCGCCAGTCCGGCAGCGCCGAGGCCAAGGCCGCGCTGCTCGGCGGCGGCGCCCTGCTCGGCCTGCTGCAGCAGGATCCGCAGGCCTGGTTCCGCCGCGGCGAGGATGCGGTCGACGCAGCGCACGTCGAGGACTTGCTGCAGCAGCGCCAGGCCGCCCGCGCGGCCCGCGACTTCGCGCGTGCCGACGCGATCCGCAACGAGTTGGCCGCCATGCACATCGCGATCGAGGACAGCGCCCAGGGCACGCGCTGGAGCGTGCTGAAAAACTGAACGCCGCCGATTCAGCCCATCCGCGCGATAATGCGCGCATGAACGCCACCGCCACCTCCAGCGCCGAGCAGGCCCAGCAGGAAATCGCCGACGAATTCGCCTTCCTCGGCGACTGGACCGAGCGCTACCAGTACCTGATCGACCTCGGCAAGCAGCTGCCGCCGTTTCCGGACGAGTACAAGACGGAGGCGTACCGCGTGCACGGTTGCCAGTCGATGGTCTGGCTGGTGCCCAGCGGCGATGCGTCGGGCATGCACTTCGAGGCGAGCAGCGACTCGGCAATCGTGTCCGGCCTGATCGCGCTGGTGCTGCGCGTGTATTCGGACCGTCCCGCAGCGGAGATTCTCGCCACCGAGCCGGCCTTCATCGGCACCATCGGCCTGGCCAAGCACCTCTCGCCGACCCGCTCGAACGGCCTGGCCGCGATGCTGACCAAGCTGAAGGACTACGCCGCCGCGGCAAGCGCGGGTTGATCCCGCGGAGCGAAGACGCCAGACGCCTTCCCCGCTCGGTGCCGTTGCCTGCAACCCGCAACCGGACGCGTCGCGTACCGCACATGGCCATTCGATGCGGTGTTGACGCCTCTCATGGAAATGAGAATAATTCGCAACATCTTGCTGACCGCTCCCGGCCGGCAACGATGAAAGCGATCCATCCGTTCGCCGCGGCCTGAGCCAGCCAGCGCCACGCCGGCCCGGCGCCATCCCTCAAGTGCTCATCGCGCCCCGCGAGGGATGCGTGTGGCCCCTTGCTGCCCAGGATTCCTTCATGCGCCTGCCGCTCTCTCTCGCCCTGCTCGCCATCCTGGGTTCGCCCCGGGCCTTTGCCGACGCTTCCGCCGACCAGGCCAAACTGCTGCCCGGCGTCAACGTGCAGGCCACCCATCCCGGCGACTACCGCGTAGCGGACGCTACCAGCGCCACCAGGATCGACGCCGCCCTGCGCGACGTGCCGCAGACGGTGAACGTGGTGCCGGCCAGCGTGCTGCGCGACCAGCACGCCACCTCGATGCAGGACGCGCTGAAGAACGTGCCCGGCGTCGGCTTCTCGACCGGCGACGGCCAGCGCGACCAGGTGTCCATCCGCGGCTTCACCGCGATCGCGGACCAGTTCGTCGACGGTCTGCGCGACGACGCGCTGTACTTCCGCGACCTGTCCAACGTCGAGCGCATCGAGGTACTGAAGGGGCCGGCGTCGGTGCTGTACGGGCGCGGCTCGTCGGGCGGCCTGATCAATCGCATCACCCGCCAGCCAGGCACCGACGGCGGCCAGGTTGCGCTCAGCTACGGCAGTTGGGCCGATCGCCGCGGCGAGTTGGACATCGGGCGGCGCTTCGGCGATGCCGGCAGCGCGTGGCGCCTCACCGGCGCGATCGAGGACGCCGACGGCTATCGCGACCCGCAATTCCTCCAGCGCCGCGCCGTCGCTCCCTCGCTGCTGCTGCACCCTGGCCGCGACACCACGCTGCTGCTGCAGGCCGATTACCTGAAGGATCGCCGCGTCACCGATTTCGGCATACCGGCCTGGCGCGGCCGCCCGGTCGACGTGCCAAGCGGCACCTATTACGGCGCGGCCAACGCCCGCGACGTCGACACCAGCCAATCCACCGTGAGCTCGACCACCGCGACCCTGACCCACGCCTTCAGCGACGACCTGACCCTGCGCAATGCCACGCGCTGGTACGACTACCGGCTCGACCGCAACAACACGCTGCCGGGCAGCGTCGACGAAAGCGCGCAAACCGTTTCGCTCAACCGCTCCAACGTGGATCGGCACGAGCACGGCTGGTTCAACCAGACCGAACTCCACCAGCACCTGGCCGGCGACACGCTCAGCCATGACCTGCTCTACGGCCTGGAATTGGGCCGGCAGGACAAGGCCCTGCTCAATCGCAGCGCCAGCGGCGTGGCGGTGGTCGACCTGTTCCATCCCGTGCTGCCGGTGTTGCCGCTGCAGGTGTCTCGCGCGCCGGCCGCCGACAACCTCGGCATCTTCGACACCAGCGCCGTCTACCTGCAGGATCTGCTGAGCCTGGGCTCGCAGTGGAAGGCCCTGCTGGGCGTGCGCTACGACCGCTTCCGGCAGCGGACGGAGAATCACCTGCCGGGCCAGCGCAACCTCGCCCGCACCGACAAGGCGCTGAGCCCGCGCGCGGGCGTGGTCTGGCAGCCTTCCGCCACGCAGTCCTACTACCTGTCCTGGAGCCGTTCGTTCCAGCCTTCCGGCGAGGCGTTCGCGCTGGCCGCGAGCAATGCGGACATCGCGCCCGAGCGCACGCACAACACCGAGGTCGGCGCGAAATACGACTTGCTGGATGGACGCGTCACCTTCAACGCCGCGCTCTTCGAGCTGGAGCGCAGCGGCATCAAGGCCACCGATCCGGTCACGCAGAAAGTGCTGCCGATCGGCACGCAACGCACGCGTGGCGTCGAGCTCAGCGCCGCCGCGGACCTGGCGCACGGCTGGCGCCTGCTCGCCGGCTACGCGTGGCTGGATGCGCGCGCCATCCGGTCCGTGGCGATGGATGCCGGGCGTCCGGTCCAGGGCAAGCGCGCCACCCTCACCCCGCGCAACAGCGGCAACCTGTGGATCACCCGCACGTTTGCGCAGCGCTGGCAACTGGGCGGCGGCCTGAACCTGGTCGGCGCGCGACAGGCCAACCCGGGCAACACGGTGACCCTGCCCGGCTACGTGAGCGCCGACTTCATGGCGCAATACCGCACCGGGCCGGTCTCGCTGCAGCTCAACCTGACCAACCTGTTCGACACGCACTACATCGTGTCCGCCCACGGCACCAGCCCGAACCTCAACCTGCCGGGCGCGCCGCGTGGCGCGAACCTGACCTTGCGCTACCAGTTCTAGCGCCGGCTGCGGCGGGCACGAGTCCGCCCCCGGAAAAACGAGACCCCCGAGCCGCGAGGTTCGGGGGTCTTGTCGATGGTGGATACGGGAAACGACGCCATCCCCGACCGCAGGGATGGCGCGGCGATCAGTCGCCCATCTGCTTCTGCAGGTGCTCGCGACGCTCCTGTGCATCCAGCGACAAGGTGGCGATCGGGCGCGCATCGAGACGGTCGATGCCGATTTCCTCGTCGGTCTCCTCGCAGAAGCCGTAGCTGCCTTCCTCGATCCGGCGCAGCGCCTTGTCGATCTTCGAGATCAGCTTGCGGTAGCGGTCGCGGGTGCGCAGCTCCAGCGAGTTCTCCGTCTCGCGCGTGGCGCGCTCGGCCTCGTCGCCGACATCGCGCACTTCCTCGCGCAGGTTGTCCATGGTCTGGCGCGACTCTTCCACCAGCTGATCGCGCCAGTCGCGCAGCTTGTTGCGGAAGTAGGCCAGGTGCATCGGGTTCATGTACTCCTCGCTGAGCGAGGGGTGGTATCCCTTGGGCAGGTTGATGATGCTGGTGGACGGCAGCGCATACCGGCCATCTTCGCGGGTAATGCCGTTGTCGAGTTTCGTTGCAGCGGATTTATTCATTGAGGACGACGAATTCTTCGGGCTTTTGGGGGGAGAGGCATGACCTGCGGCACCTTGGGCTGCGCGCGAGGTCACCATGGCGGTTGCGCTCGCCACCTTGCCCTTGAACAGGGTGCTGGCGGGCGCCGGGGATACGTGGTTGACGGCGGCCGCTGCCGGCTTGGCAACGGATTTCGCAGCGGATGCGGGTTTCGCGGCGGGTTTGGCCGGCGGGTTCGGTCGGGCCGCGGGCTTCGCGGCGGGTTTCGCCGCCGGTTTGGTCGGCGCCGCCTTCTTGGCGACCGCCCTGGTCGCCGGCTTCGCTGCCTTCTTCACCGCTGCGCCGCTTCCGGGTTTGCTGCTGAGGACAGGCTTCTTCGCGACAACCTTCTTCACGGCAGGCTTCTTCACGGCAGGCTTCTTCACAACAGCCTTCTTCACGGCGGGTTTCTTCACGGCGGGCTTCTTCGCGACGGCTTTCCTCGTCGACGCGTTCTTCACCGCGGGTTTCTTCACCGCCACCTTCTTCACGACGGGCTTCTTCGCTGGTGACTTGGCGGCGGCTTTCCTGGCCGCGGGTTTGGCGGCCGGCTTCTTCGCCGCCACCGGCTTGGCGACGGCCTTCTTCGGCGCGGCCTTGGCGGCGCTCTTCACGGGCCGTTCCCGTACGGCGGCCGGCTTCGACCTGGCGCCCTTGCTCCCTGTCGAAGACTTGCCTTTCTGTGCCTTGGCAGCGGTCGAACTACGCGTCGTTTTCGCCATATCCCTTCACCGTTTTTGGCCGTGGCGGCCGGGTGTTATAGCCCATGTGTCCTACACCAGCAAGCTCGCATCTGGAATACTTGTACCACTACCTGTCGCTGTCCGCTCCGGTACCGTGAATGCCCTGACCCGATTGATACTGTGGATGCTGCGTTTGTACAAGCGCTGGCTCAGCCCCCTGCTCGGCCCGCGCTGCCGCTTCCACCCCAGTTGCTCCGATTATGCACGGATCGCGGTCACCCGCTTTGGCCCGTGGCGCGGCAGTCTGCTGGCGGGGTGGCGCGTGCTGCGCTGCCAGCCGCTGTGCGACGGCGGCGAGGATCCGGTGCCCGAGCATTTCCATTTTTCGCGCTGCCGCCACCACGGGGATTCCCCGGAGGCGCACTGACGCTGCGGAAGGCGGCGCCGTTGCCGCAAGGCCGCCGCTCCCACGTCTCGGGTGACGCGCGGTTATCTCGGGATGGTCACCGACACCGGGCCGGCGCAAGGGGCGGCGATCGTCACGGCGTGGAGCCGTAACCGCCCTCCACGCCCTTGCTCGCATAGGCCACGGCATCGTGCGGGTGCAGGCTTTCCTGGTGCTCGACACGAATGTGGAAATCGCCGAGCGCGGCGTCAGCGTCGAGGGCCTTCTGGATGCGCCGGGCGGCATCCTCGCAGAACATCAGGTTGCCGCCGTTGGCCAGCGCGAAGGCCTGTTCGTCCTCGCGCTTCACCGCGGTTTGCACCGGCGTGCCCAGCGCATGCTCGACGCGATCGATCAGGCCGATCAGGTGGAAGTCGGCGCCGGGCACGAGGCGGATGCGCAGCCGCGCCACGCTGCGCTGGGCATGCGCGGTAGCGACGATGCCACGCTCGCTGCCGAGCCAGGCCAGCACCGCCGCATGGTCGAGCGGCTGGCCGGCCTCGAAGTCGCGGGCGAACTGGTCCTGGATCAGCTGGCGCGACAGCGCCGCCGAGGCCGGGCAGGTGGAGGAGTAGACCACCTCGGTGCCGAACTCGAGCAGGAACTCCTCGCCGGTGAGGCTGGCCTCGATGCTTACCGGGTAGGCGCGCCAGCCGCTGTTGGCGCTCTTCAGTGCGGGGCGACGCACCAGGTGCTCGAACTGGATGCTGAGGCAGGCCCGGTCGGACAGGTCCTTGTGCGAATCGAGGAAGCCGCGCAGCAGCGCATGCAGCATGTCGGCACTCAGCGTCTGCGTGCTCAGCGCCTGCTCGACCTGCAGGTACAGCCGCGACATGTGGATGCCGCGCTTGTCCGGCCGGTTCAGGTTGACGAAGGCGCCGACCCGGGCGCTGGAACGCTGCGCCTGGCCATCGCCGGCATCGAACAGCACCGGCACCTGGATCTCGGCCATGCCGACCCAGTCCAACGCGCCGGCAAGATGCGGCTGCGCGTGCACGGCGACATCGGGCAGCAGGCGGGCGGTGTTTTCCTGGTTCGGCATGGGCGAGGTCCTGGCATCGGCGAGCAGGTCGCCGCAAAGCAAGCAATCTTGGGGCAAGCTGGCCGCCGCGCAATAGTGGCGTGAAGGAAACACTGCGTCCTGGTCGTTTTACGCCATCTGCCGGCGCCAGGCGCGGGCGGCCTGCCACGCCTGCAGGGCGGTTGCCAGCCCGGTGCGCGAGTGGCCGGCCTGCAACACCGCCAGCGCATCGCCGGCCCGCGCCGCACGCTGCGCCAGCCTGTGCGCATGCCGCGATTCCAGCGCACGAAACACGCTGAGCGGCCCGGCCAGCGTGGCCGACTCCGTCCAGCTGGCCAGCAGGTCGTCCAGCTGCGCCTTGACGGCCTGCTGCCGCGCCGCGCCCTGGCTGCGCAATTGCGCGCGGCTCAAGCCATGCCGTGCCAGCTGCGCCATCGGCAGCGGCAGGCGATCGCGCTCGGCATCCTGCTGCAGCCGCAGCAGCGCATACAGCAGATGATTCAGCACGGCGACCCGCGACGCCCGCGCCGGCGACGCCTCGGCACCGTACCACCAGGCGGTTTCCAGCGCGGCCAACGCGCCGTGCAGCGGCATCGCCGCCTCGATCTGCGCGGCGAAGTCCGTCGCGGTGCCCTGCTCCAGCTGTGCCATGGCCGCCAGTACCGGAGCCAGCCACAGCTCGCTGGCGATGGCATGCGCGCGCTCTTCGTCGAACAGCACCTGGCTCAGCGGATGACGCCCGCCGCTGGCTGGCGCACCGGCCAATTCCTCGGCCCACCAGTTGAGCTTGGCAGCGGCCACCTGGGGTTCGCGGATGCCATAGGCGGCGCCGAGCAGTTCCTGTTCCAGCGCCGCCAAGGCAATGTGGCCCGGATAACGCCGGCCATCGACGAAGGCCAGCGCCACGCGCTGCTGCGGCTGCACCGCCAGCCACTTGTCGATGAAGCCTTGCAGGACGGCGTTTTGTTCGATCAGCTCGATCATGCCGCGACCGGCTGCAGCTGCAGCAGTTCGGCCAGTTCGGCCGGATGATCCAGTACCTTGTCGGCACCCCACGCGTGCGGATCGCCGCCATCGAGATAGCCCCAGCTCACCGCCACCGTGTACAGGCCGGCGGCGGCGCCGGCCAGCACGTCGCGGCGGTCGTCGCCGACGAACAGGCTTTGCGCAGGCGCGATGCCGGCGCGTTCGCAGGCCAGCAGCACCGGTGCCGGATCAGGCTTCTTCACCGCCAGCGTATCGCCCGCAACCACCGCGCTGGCGCGCTGCGCCCAGCCGATGCGGGCGACCAGTTCGTCGGCAAGAAAGGCCGCCTTGTTGGTGACGATGCCCCAGCGCAGTCCGTGTCCCTCGATCCGCGCCAGCAGCTCGTCGACGCCGTCGAACGAGCGCGTCTGCTGCGCCATCACATCCTGGTACAGCTGCAGGTAACGCGGCACCAGCGCCTCCAGCGCCGCTTCGCCGCGCTCGGCAAACGCACAGCGCAGCACGGCACGCGCGCCGCGCGAAACCACCTCGCGCACCGGCGCGTACGGCGGCAGCGGAGCGCCCTCTTCCGCGCATTGCGCCAGCAAGGCGGCGTAGAGATCGGGAGCGCTGTCGAGCAAGGTGCCGTCCAGGTCGAACAGCACGCCCTGGATGTTTTCGGGCAAGGGCCTCATGCCGGCTTGCGTGCGCTGAGCACGTAATTGATGGCGGTGATCGTGCTCAGCCAGGCCTTGCGGTTGAGCGGGTTGTAGGCGAGCCCGGAGACATCCTCCAGTTCCAGCCCGGCATGACGCAGCAGGCGGCCCAGCTCGGACGGCTTCAGGAACTGCGCGTAGTGATGGGTGCCGCGCGGCAGCAGGCCCATCACGTATTCGGCCCCCACGATCGCCGCGCCGAACGCGGCCGGCGTGCGGTTGAGGGTGGACATGAACAGTCGCGCGCCCGGCTTCAGCAGCGCGGCCAGGTCATTCACCAGTGCCTGCGGATCGGGTACGTGCTCGACCAGCTCCATGCAGCACACCGCGTCGAAGCTGGCTGGCTCGGCCGCGGCCAGTTCGCTCGAGGACTGCACGCGATAATCGACGCTGAGGCCGGATTCATGCAGGTGCAGCTTCGCGACTTCGATGACCTTCGCGCCCAGGTCGATGCCGGTGACCTTCGCCCCGGCGCGCGCCAGCGCTTCGCTGAGCAGACCGCCGCCGCAGCCAACGTCGGCGACCTTCGCCCCGCGCAGGTCGGTGCGGGCGGCGACGTAGGCCGCGCGCACCGGGTTGAGATCGTGCAGCGGGCGCGATTCGCCATCGGGGTCCCACCAGCGCGCCGCCAGGCTGTCGAAGCGGGCGATCTCGGCGGGATTGACGTTGGCGGTGGTCATGTTCGAGTCCACGGTGAGCCCATGAGTTTATTGGAAAGTGCGGCCATGGATGACCGCCTCTTGATTCTCCCGCTCAGATCAAACCACCTGCCATTCGTGCACCGTGATGTCCCAACCGCCGCTGAGGTGGGCCGGATCGCGGTGCACCAGCGCCATCGCCTCGGTCAGGTCGCTCGCCCGCAGCAGGTAGGCACCGCCGGACTTGTCGCTGAAGCCACCGGACAGCTCGACCCTGCCCTCCTTGCGCAAGTTCTGCAGGAAGGCCAGGTGCAGCGGCACCACGGCGGGATCGAGCTGCGGGCGGCGAATCAGCAGCACCAGGTAACGGTTCATCGAGAGACTCCGGTTCAGGCCGAGGCAATGCGCTCGCGCCAGGCGCGCGTGCGCTCGAGGATCGCGGCGGTATCCATGCCGACCAGTTCGCGCGCGGCCAGCTTGCGCCGGCCGGCGATCCACACGTCGCTGACCTGGTGGCGGCCAGTGGCGTAGACCAGCTGCGAGACGACATGGAACAGCGGCTGGGTCTCCAGCTCGCTCAGCCGCACGGCGGCGAAGTCGGCCTGCTTGCCGACTTCGATCGAGCCGATCGTCGCTTCCTGCCCGATCGCTTTCGCGCCGTTGAGCGTGGCCGCGCGCAGCGCGAACGCCGCATCGAACGCGGCGGCGTCGCCGGCCACCGCCTTGGCCAGCAGTGCGGCGGTGCGCATCTCGCCGAACATGTCCAGGTCGTTGTTGGAGGCGCAGCCGTCGGTGCCCAGCGCCAGGTTGACCCCGGCCGCGCGCAGTTTTTCCGCCGGGCAAAAACCGGAGGCGAGCTTGAGGTTGGACTCCGGGCAGTGCACCACCGACACGCCGGCCGCGGCGCAGGCGGCGATCTCGCCGTCGGTCAGCTGGGTCATGTGCACGGCGATCAGGCGGTCGTTGACCAGGCCCAGCTTCTGCAGTCGCTGGAACGGGCGCAGCCCGCTCTTGGCCTTCTCCTCCTCGACCTCGTGCGCGGTCTCGTGCGTGTGCAGGTGCACCGGGATGTCGAGCTGGTCGGACAACACGCGGATGCGCTCGAAGCTCTCGTCCGATACCGTGTACGGCGCGTGCGGCACGAATGCGGTGCTGATCAGGGCGTCGCCGCGGAAGCTGTCGTGCACGGCGCCGGCGCGCTCGAAGTACTCGTCCTGGCTCTTTGCCCAGGCGGTGGGGAATTCGATTACCGGCAGGCCGACCACCGCGCGGAAGCCCAGCTTGCGGTAAGTGGCGCCGATCACGTCGGGGAAGAAGTAGTTCTCGTTGGCGCAGGTGGTGCCGCCGCGGAGCATTTCGGCCACCGCCAGTTCCACGCCGTCGCGCACGAACTCCGGTCCCAGCACTTTCGCCTCGGCGGGCCAGATGTACTGCTGCAGCCACACCATCAGCGGCAGGTCGTCGGCCAGCCCGCGCAGCAGCGTCATCGGGTTGTGCGTGTGGCTGTTGACCAGGCCGGGGATCAGCGCATGCTCGCCCAGTTCGACGCGCTCGCGCGGCACGTAGGCGGCGCGCGCGTCGTCGATCGGCAGCAGCGCCACGATGCGGCCGTCGTGCACCGCCACCGCGTGGTTTTCCAGCACCACCGCGTGCGGTTCGACCGGCACCACCCAGCGGGCTTCGATCACCAGGTCGACAGGCTGTGGGGCGGCGTGGCTCATCGCTCACTCACTCTGCTAAGGAATGGATACGAGATGGGGCGGTCCGCCTCCCGGCGCCCGCCCCATGTTTCGACGATCCCGGCAGGGCCGGAATCGTACGGACTCACTTGACGCGGCTGACGTACTCGCCGGTGCGGGTGTCGACCTTGATCACCTCGTCGGTGCCCACGAACAGCGGCACGCGCACCACCGCGCCGGTCTCCAGCGTGGCCGGCTTGCCGCCGCCGCCGGAGGTGTCGCCGCGCACGCCGGGGTCGGTCTCGACGATCTTCAGCTCGACGAAATTCGGCGGCTGCACCGCGATGATCTCGCCGTTGAACAGCGTGACCACGCACTCTTCTTCGCCCTTCAGCCACTTCGCCGCGTCGCCGACGCCGGTCTTGCTGGCCTGGTGCTGCTCGAACGACTCCTGGTGCATGAAGTGCCAGAACTCGCCGTCGGAGTACAGGTACTGCATGTCGGTGTCGGTGACGTCCGCCACCTCGAACGAGTCGCTGGACTTCATCGTCTGCTCGGTGGTGCGCCCGGTCTTCAGGTTGCGGATGAAGATGCGGGTGAACGCCTGGCCCTTGCCGGGCTTGATGAACTCGGCTTCGGTGATGATCCACGGATCGTTGTTGTGAAGGATCTTCATACCCTTCTTGACGTCGTTGAGACCGGCGGTGGCCATGCAATGAGCTCCGAGAAATGAATTTCAATGTTCAAGGGCCCGAAACGGGCCCCTGCGCCGCTGCCGGCGGCTAAAATAGTCGGTTTGACGGGCCGGCCGGCCCAGACAAGGCCACACATGATAACCGCAAGCCCTGCCGCCCGCATTACGCCGGACGCACCGGCCGCCGACTGGCGCCAGCTGTGGCGCGAGGCCGTCACCGATGCCGGCGAACTCCTCCAGTTGGTCGGACTGCAGCACCTGGCCGGCGAGTTGCCGCCGGCAGACGCCGGTTTCCAGTTGCGCGTGCCGCGCGGCTTCGTGGCCCGCATGCGCCGCGGCGACCCGCGCGATCCGCTGCTGCTGCAGGTGCTGCCGCAACTGGCCGAGCTGGACGAGGTGCCCGGTTTCGTCGCCGACGCGGTGGGCGACATGGCCGCGCGCGAGGCGCGCGGTGTGCTGCACAAGTACCACGGCCGCGCGCTGCTGATCGCCAGCGGCAGCTGTGCGGTCAACTGCCGCTACTGCTTCCGCCGGCACTTCCCGTACGGCGAAGAGATGGCCGCGTCCGGCCAGTGGAAGCAGGCGCTGGAGCATCTGCGCCAGGATCCCTCGATCAGCGAGCTGATCCTGTCCGGCGGCGATCCGCTGTCGCTGGCCACCAGCAAGCTGGAGGAACTGGGCCGCGGCCTGGCCGACTTGCCGCAGGTCATCCGCCTGCGCATCCACAGCCGCCTGCCGGTGGTGCTGCCGGAGCGCATCGACGACGCCTTCATCGGCTGGCTGGGAGCGCTGCCGCTGCAAAAGGTGGTGGTACTGCACGCAAACCACGCCAACGAACTGGACGCCAGCGTCGACGCCGCCTGCGCCCGCCTGCGCGCGGCCGGCGCCACCGTGCTCAACCAGTCGGTGCTGCTGCGCGGGGTCAACGACGACGCCGACGCGCTGGCCGAGCTGTCCGAACGGCTGTTCGCCGCCGGCGTGCTGCCGTATTACCTGCACCAGCTCGACCGCGTGCAGGGCGCCGCGCACTTCGAGGTCGACGACCGCCGCGCCCTGGCTCTGGTGGAAGCGCTGCGCGGCCGCCTGCCCGGCTACCTGGTGCCCCGGCTGGTGCGCGAGGTGGGCGGCGACGCCTCCAAACGGCCGCTGTAAAAGCAGGCAGTGGGGCTCGTTGCATGATTTCCCCGCTGGCGGCTGCCGGCGGAATCCGTTACAAACAGTCATCGCGGCCGAGTGCGCCAGCCGCCCCGCACCGCCCGCGGTGATCAACGGAACAGCTTCACGCCCCATGAAAAAAGATTTCGTCATCAAGATCCTCTTCGTCGAAGGCTCGCTGGAGGAGGCTGAGCAGATCATCAGCCTGCTGCGCAACACCGGCATTGCCGTACGGCCGGCCCGCGCCACCAACGTGGAGCAGATGCAGGCCGCGGTGAACGAACTGGAGCCGGACGTGGTGATGTTCGATCCGGCGATCACCGGCATCAGCCTGGAAGAGGCGGTCAAGGTGCTCGATGCCTATGGCCGCGACTACTCGCTGCTGGGCCTGGTCAACGCGATCGACAACCAGATCGTGGCGGACCTGTTCGTGCACGGCGCCCGCGGCGTCGCCTCGCGCAGCCAGCCGAAACAGCTGATCGCGGTGCTGCAGCGCGAGTTCGAGTCGCTGCAGACGCGCCGCCAGGTGCGCCGCCTGGAAACCGCACTGCGCGAGTCGGAGCGGCGCTGCGACGCGCTGCTCGACTCCTCCACCGACGCGATCGCCTACGTGCACGAAGGCATGCACGTGCGGGCCAACCACGCCTACCTGGAAACGTTCGGCTACGACAGCTTCGACGACCTGCTCGGGCTGCCGGTACTGGACATGATCGACTCGACCCATGCCGACGAGTTCAAGGCCCTGCTGCGCGGCCACGCGCGGCAGGAGAAGACGCCCTCCCAGCTCACCCTGCACGCGCGCCGCGCCGACGGCAGCCAGTTCGACGCCACGGTGGAATTCGCGCCGGCCACGTTCGAGGGCGAACCCTGCCTGCAGATCGTGTTCCGCCGGCAACTGGTCGACCAGGCCGTGCTGGAGCAGCTGCAGCGCGATCCGGTCACCGGCCTGTTCAACCGCGCCCGCATGCTGGAGTCCATCGACGATGCCGTCACCGCGGCGGCGAAGGGCAAGAAGGGCCAGTCGCTGCTGCTGATCGAGCCGGACAACTGGACCTCGCTGGTGGGCGGCATCGGCCTGGGCAAGGCCGACGAATTGCTGGCCGGTTTCGCCGACCGCATCCGCATGCTGCTCGGCGCCGAGGACGTCGCCGGCATGCTCGCCGAGCACACCCTGGGCGTAGTGCTCGATGCGCGCCCGGACGAGGCGATCAAGGAGTGGATCGCCAAGCTGCAGCACAGCGTCAGCAACGAGATCTTCGATGCCGGCTCGCGCTCGATCACGGTCACCGCCAGCATCGGCGGCAGCTTGCTGGGCGAAAAGAACGCCAATACCGAACTGCTGCTCAACCAGGCCAGTCAGGCCCTGCGCACCGCGCAGAGCCTGGGCGGCAGCCAGGTGGAGCTGCATGACCCCGCCGCGCGCGAGAAGGCCGACGAGGAACGCGAACGCTACTGGCTGGAACTGCTGCGCAAGGCGCTGGTCGGGGAAGGCCTGGTGCTCTACCACCAGCAGACCATCAGTCTGCAGGACGCCGAGGGCGACTATTCGGAGATTCTGCTGCGCATGAACGGCCCGCAGGGCGAGGTGCTGCCCGGCTTCTTCATGCCGATCGCCGAAAAACACGGTCTCACCGGAGCGATGGACCGCTGGGTGCTCGAGCAGGCCATCAAGGCGCTGCAGGAACGCGAAGGCCAGGGCCAGCAGACCACGTTCTTCATCAAGCTCACCGCCGCCTCGCTGCAGGACGACACGCTGCTGGCATGGCTGGGCGACCGGCTCAAGCAGGCCGGTTTGAAGCGCGGCCAGCTGGTGCTGGAGATGACCGAGAGCAAGGTGATGACCTTGCTGCGCCCGGCCCAGGAGTTCGTCAACGGCTGGAAGAAACTGGGCGGGCGCTTCGCGCTGGAGCAGTTCGGTTCGGGGCTGAATTCATTCCAACTGCTCAATCACATCGACGCGGACTACCTGAAGATCGACCGCAGCTACATGGCCGACCTGCCGCAGCACCCGGAAAGCCAGAAGAAGGTGGCCGAGATCTGCCAGCAGGCCCACGAGCTGAAGCGACTGACCATCGCCGAGTGGGTCGAGGACGCCACCAGCACCTCGCTGCTGTTCGCCTGCGGCGTGGATTTCGTGCAGGGCAACTTCCTGCAGCAGCCGCAACGCCTGGAGTGACGGCAGGCGGCCAGACGCGCCGCCAGCCGCTCCGCAGACACGAAAAACCCGCGGATCGCTCCGCGGGTTTTTTCATGCCACGGCGAACGCCGGGCGAATTACTCGGCAGCGCCAGCCTTCGCGTTGGCCTTGGCGGCGGCAGCGGCGGCGACGTCTTCCTTGATGCGGGCGGCCTTGCCTTCCAGACCACGCAGGTAGTACAGCTTGGCGCCGCGCACCTTGCCCCGGCGCTTCACGGTCACCGAGTCGATGGCCGGGCTGTGCGCCTGGAACACGCGCTCCACGCCGGTGCCGTGCGAGATCTTGCGCACGGTGAAGGCCGAATGCAGGCCGCGGCTGCGCCGGGCGATGACGATGCCTTCGAACGCCTGCACGCGCTCGCGGTTGCCTTCCTTCACCTTGACGTTGACCACCACGGTGTCGCCGGGGCTGAATTCCGGCAGCTGGCGGGTGATCTGCTCGGATTCGAACTGTTCAATGATCTTGTTCATGGCGCACCTGTCGGTTCACGTAAATCGATATCAATGCTGCGGTCGTCATCCGGCCGCATCGTCTTGCCGCAACCGCCCGGCCCGGGCGTGTTCACGGCGAAATTCATCCAGCAAGGCCCGGGATGCCGCATCCAGCCCACGCTGTGACAACAAATCCGGGCGGCGCAACCAGGTCCGTCCCAGCGACTGCTTCAGGCGCCAGCGGGCAATCGCCGCGTGGTCGCCGGAAAGCAGCACCTCCGGCACGCTACCCAGTGCATCGTGCACCGGTTTCGCATAGTGCGGACAATCCAGCAGGCCGGCGGCAAACGAGTCCTGTTCGGCCGACTGCGCGTCGTTCAACGCACCTTCCTGCAAGCGCCCCACCGCATCGATGACCACCGCCGCGGCAAGCTCGCCGCCGGACAGCACATAATCGCCGATGGAAAGCTCCTCGTCGACCTCGTGCGCCAGCAGACGCTCGTCCACACCTTCGTAACGCCCGCAGAGCAACGCGATGCGCGGCAACTTCGCCAGCGCTTCCACCCTGCCCTGCGTCAGCCGCGCTCCCTGCGGACTGAGATAAACCAGATGCACCGGTTCCGGTGCCGCCGCACGCATGGCCGCCAGGGTCGTGCGCAACGGCTCGATCATCATCACCATGCCCGGACCGCCGCCGTACGAGCTGCTGTCCACGCTGCGGTGCTTGTCGGTGGCGTAGTCGCGCGGGTTCCAGGTTTCCACCTGCAGCAACTCGCGTTGCTGCGCGCGTCCCACCACACCGACGGCGGCGCACTGGCGCACGAAGTCGGGAAACAGGCTGACGACATCGATGCGCATGATCCTCGACCCTTCCAGCCCGCAACCCGGCGACGTCAGAACTCGGGATCCCAGTCCACCACCATGCGCCCTGCGGACAGATCCACCGAACGCACATACGAACCCTGGACGAAGGGGATCAGCCGCTCGCGCTCGCCGTCCCGCACCACCACGACATCGTTGGCGCCGGTGGCGAACAGGTGACTGACCCGCCCCAGCTTCACGCCTTCCGTGGTGACGACCTCAAGTCCTTCGAGATCGACCCAGTAATACTCGCCTTCCGCGGGAGCCGGCAGTTGCTCGCGGGCGACCTGAATGTCGGTACCGATCAGTGCCGCTGCCTGTTCCCGGTCGTCCACTCCGGGCAGATGGGCCACGATGCCCTTGCCCTGCGAACGACCCTTGACTCCGCTGACCTGCGTCTCCGTGCCGGGCGCTGCACTGAGCAGCCACGGCTGGTAGTCGAAGATCCGCATGCGCGGCTCGGCCCAGGATTCGATCTTGAGCCAGCCCTGCACGCCGTACAGCCCGACGATGCGCCCGATCAGGACGCGCCGACCGGCTGCCGCCACGTTCAGGCAGCCTGCTGCTTGCCGGCTTCCTTGACCAGGGCGGCGACCTTGTCGGTCAGCTGGGCACCCTTGCCGACCCACTCCTGCACGCGCGCGACGTTCAGCTCGAGGCGCTTGTCCTTGCCCGACGCGACCGGGTTGTAGAAACCCACATTCTCGATGTTGCGGCCGTCGCGCTTGTTGCGCTGGTCGGTCACGACGACGTGGTAGAACGGACGGCCCTTGGCGCCACCGCGCGAAAGACGAATCTTGACCATGGTAGAACTCCAGAATTGCCGAACCGGCGGCAGGCACACGAGAGCCGTGCGCGGTAAACGCGGCATTTTAACGGATTTTGAGGAAAAGGGAAGGCCTGACGGGAAGGAGTAAGTGGCGAGAGTGGCGGCACCGGCCGACTCCCTTGCCCCCGCGCTCAGCGCATCGGCGGCAGTCCGCCCATGCCGCCCATGCCCTTCATGGCGCCACGCATCTGCCGCAGGAGGCCCTTGCTGCCGCCCTTGGACAGCTTGGACATCATCTTTTCCATCTGCATGTACTGTTTCAGCAGGCGGTTGACGTCGGCCGGCTGGGTGCCCGAACCGCGCGCCACGCGGGCGCGGCGCGAGCCATTCAGCAGATCCGGATGACGGCGCTCCTTCTTGGTCATCGAGCTGATGATCGCGATCATCCGCTTCATCTCGCCGTCGTTCACCTTCGATTTGACGCTGTCCGGCAGGCTGGACACGCCCGGCAGCTTGTCCATCAGCCCGGCCAGACCGCCCATGTTGCCCATCTGCTCCAGCTGGTCCTTCATGTCGTTGAGATCGAAGCGCTTGCCCTTCATCACCTTCTGGGCCAGCTTCTGCGCCTTGTCCTGGTCGACCTTGCGTTCGACCTCCTCGACCAGCGACAGCACGTCGCCCATGCCGAGGATGCGCTGGGCCAGGCGATCGGGGTGGAACGGTTCCAGCGCGTCGGTCTTCTCGCCGGCGCCGAGGAACTTGATCGGCTTGCCGGTGACGTAGCGCACCGACAGCGCTGCGCCGCCGCGCGCGTCGCCATCGGTCTTGGTGAGGATCACGCCGGTCAGCGGCAACGCCTCGTTGAACGCCTTGGCCGTGTTGGCGGCGTCCTGGCCGGTCATCGAGTCGACGACGAACAGCGTCTCGATCGGCGTGATCGCGGCGTGCAGCGCCTTGATCTCGGCCATCATCGCCTCGTCCACGTGCAGGCGGCCGGCGGTATCGACCAGCAGCACGTCGACCACCTCGCGCCGCGCGGCGGCGATCGCATCCCTGGCGATCTGCACCGGATCCTGGCCCGCTGCTGACGGGAAGAATTTCACGCCGACCTGCTCGGCCAGCGTGCGCAGCTGCTCGATGGCGGCAGGACGGTAGACGTCGCAGCTGACCACCATCACCTTTTTCTTCTTGCGCTCGGTCAGCAGGCGCGCCAGCTTGGCCACCGTAGTGGTCTTGCCGGCGCCCTGCAGGCCGGCCAGCAGCACCACCGCCGGCGGTTGCTGGGCCAGATTCAGCTCGGCGTTGGCGCTGCCCATCACCACGGTCAACTCGTCGCTGACCACCTTGATCAGCGCCTGGCCCGGCGACAGGCTCTTGAGCACGTCCTGGCCGACCGCACGCACCTTGATGCGCTGGATCAGCGCCTGCACCACCGGCAGGGCCACGTCCGCCTCCAGCAAGGCGATGCGCACCTCGCGCAGGGCCTCGCGGATGTTTTCCTCGGTCAGCCGGCCGCGGCCGCGCAGGCGGTTGACGGTGGTGGCAAGGCGTTGGCTGAGCGACTCGAACATGGCGGAACCGGCAAACGGGAAAGTGGCCGATTATAGCGGACGGATCGTTCCGCTCCGCATGCAGGCCGGCACGGCCCTGTGCGACACTGCACGGCCATGACCCTTCACATTCTCGCCTTGCTCGCCATCGCGCTCTACCTCGCCGCCGCCGGCGGGCTGGCGCGGCCGCTGCTGGGCGGCGGGCAGCCGCTGAACCGGTTGGCGCTGGCGCTGGCCAGCGGCGCCGTACTGATCCACGCCGGCACCCTGCTGGGCATGCATCGCGGCGCGCTGGACCTGCACTTCTTCGCCGCACTGTCGCTGGTCGCGTTCGTCGTCTCGGCGCTGACCCTGCTGGTGAACGCCTCGCGCCCGGTCGCCGCGCTCGGCGTGATCGTGTTCCCGCTGACCGCGCTGCTGGTGGCGCTGGACAGCTTCCTGGCGCCGCCCACCCTGCCGCAGCCGATGGACTGGCAGATCAAGCTGCACGTCACGATCGCCCTGCTCGCATTCGGCGTGCTGTCGATTGCCGCCGTGCTGGCGATCGGGCTGGCGATCCAGGAGCGCGCACTGCGCCACCGCCGCTTCAGCCCGTGGCTGCGCGCGCTGCCCCCGCTGACCCTGACCGAAACCCTGCTGTTCCGCCTGATCAGCGCCGGCTTCGTGCTGCTCACGCTGACCCTGCTCACCGGCGTACTGTTCGTCGACAACCTGTTCGGCCAGCACCTCGCGCACAAGACCGTGCTGTCGATCGGCGCCTGGCTGGTGTTCGGCGTGCTGCTGTACGGCCGCTGGCGGCACGGCTGGCGCGGTGCGCGCGCGGTCAACCTGACCCTGATCGGCATGGCCGTGCTGGTGCTGGCGTTCTTCGGCAGCAAGGCGGTGCTGGAGCTGATCCTGCATCGCGGCGTATAGCCGCGCGTTCAGCGGCAGGCGTCGATCGCCTCGCCCAGGCGCTCCACGCCGACCACTTCCATTTCGCCGACCTTGCCCTTCTTCGGCGCATTAGCCTTCGGCACGATGGCGCGGCGGAAGCCGTGGTGGGCGGCCTCCTTCAGCCGCTCCTCGCCGTTCGGCACCGGGCGGATCTCGCCGGACAGGCCGACTTCGCCAAAGGCGATGGTGTGCTCCGGCAGCGGCCGGTCGCGCAGGCTGGACAACACGGCCAGCAGCACCGGCAGGTCAGCCGCGGTCTCCTGCACGCGGATGCCGCCGACCACGTTGACGAACACGTCCTGGTCATAGGCTGCCACGCCGCCGTGCCGATGCAGCACCGCCAGCAGCATCGCCAGCCGGTTCTGCTCCAGGCCCAGGGTGACCCGCCGCGGATTGCCCAGCGAGGACTGGTCCACCAGCGCCTGCACCTCGACCAGCAGCGGCCGGGTGCCTTCGCGAGTGACCATCACCGCACTGCCCGAGGTCGGCCCCGCGTGCGTGGACAGGAAGATCGCCGACGGATTCGGCACCTCGCGCAGGCCCTTGTCCGACATCGCGAACACGCCCAGCTCGTTGACCGCGCCGAAGCGGTTCTTGAACGCGCGCAGCACGCGGAAGCGCGAACCGGATTCGCCCTCGAAGTAGAGCACCGCGTCGACCATGTGCTCGAGCACGCGCGGACCGGCGATGCCGCCCTCCTTGGTAACGTGGCCGACCAGGAACACCGAGGTGCCGGTCTCCTTGGCGAAACGGGTGAGCTTGGCCGCGGACTCGCGCACCTGCGACACCGAGCCGGGCGCGGCGGTGAGCAGTTCGGTCCAGATGGTCTGGATCGAGTCGATCACCAGCACCTGCGGACGGCTCGCCGCCGCCTGTTCGAGGATGCGCTCGATGCAGGTTTCGGCCAGCGCCTGCAGCGGCTCCAGCGGCAGCCCCAGGCGCTGCGCCCGCGCGGCCACCTGCGCCAGCGACTCCTCGCCGGTGACGTAAACGCTGGGCAGTTGCCCGCCCAGCGTGCCCAGCATCTGCAGCAGCAGGGTCGACTTGCCGATGCCGGGATCGCCGCCGATCAGCACCACCGAACCCTGCACGAGGCCGCCGCCGAGCACGCGGTCCAGCTCGCCGATGCCGGTCAGCGTGCGTGCCTCGGTGGTCAGCGCCACTTCGGTCAGCGGCGTGATGCACGGCGCGCCGGCGGCCGCGCCGGCGTAGCTGGAACGCTGCGCGCCTGCCGACGGCTTCGCCGCCGAGGCCGGCGCCAGCACGATCTCGCTGAGCGTGTTCCATGCCCCGCACTCGGCGCAGGCGCCCTGCCACTTCGGATGCTCGGCACCGCAATCGGTGCAGACATAGGCGGTCTTGGCTTTGGCCATGCGGGGCTGTCCGGCTGGATACGTGGAAGAGGCGAGCTTGGCACGCGACCATCGCAGGCGGCGAGACGCATCGACACGAAAAAGCTGTCGGCCTTCGCCGCGCGATTTGCTTGCGCTCAGTCGAACGAGCCGACGAACGAATCCGAGGCGTAGTTCACGAACTGGGTGTAGTGGCCGAGGAAGGTCAGCTTGCAGGTGTCGGTGGGGCCGTTGCGCTGCTTGCCGATGATGATCTCGGCGACGCCCTTGTCGGGCGATTCCTTGTTGTAGTACTCGTCGCGGTAGATGAACATGATCACGTCGGCGTCCTGCTCGATGGCGCCGGACTCGCGCAGGTCGGACATCATCGGGCGCTTGTCGGCGCGCTGCTCCAGCGAGCGGTTCAACTGCGACAGGGCGATCACCGGCACGTTCAGTTCCTTGGCCAGCCCTTTCAGCGAACGCGAGATTTCCGAAATTTCGGTGGCGCGGTTTTCCTTGTTGCCGGGGACCTGCATCAGCTGCAGGTAGTCGATCACGATCAGGCCCAGCCCGCCGTGCTCGCGGTGCAGCCGGCGCGCGCGCGAGCGCAGCTCCACCGGCGACAGGCCCGGCGTGTCGTCGATGAAGATCTTCGCTTCGGACAGCAGCGCGATCGCATTGGACACGCGCGGCCAGTCCTCCTCCTGCAGGTCGCCGTTGCGCAGGTGCTGCTGGTGGATGCGGCCGACCGAGGAGATCAGGCGGAACGCCAGCTGCGAGGAGGACATTTCCATCGAGAACACCACCACCGCCTTCTTGCCGCCCAGCGCAGCAGCCTCGGCGATGTTCAGCGCGAAGGCGGTCTTGCCCATCGACGGGCGCGCCGCCACGATGATCAGGTCCGACGGCTGCAGGCCGGAGGTGAGCCTGTCCAGGTCGGTGAAGCCGGTGCTGACGCCGGTGAGCTGGCCGCGGTTCTCGTAGCGCTCGGTGAGCAGGCGGAACGCATCCTTCACCGCCTCGCGCATCGAGACCGAATCCTTCTTGCCGCGCGCGCCGGATTCGGCGATGTGGAACACGCGCTGTTCGGCGCTTTCCAGCACCTCGTGCACGCTCTTGCCCTCGGGCCGGTAGCCGTCCTCGGTGATCGAGGTGCCGGCGTCGATCAGCTGGCGCAGCACCGATTTCTCGCGCACGATCTCGGCGTAGGCGGCGATGTTGGCCGCGCTGGGCGTGCTGTTGGCCAGCTCGATCAGGTAGCCGGCGCCACCGACCATCTCGGCCAGGCCGTTGCTCTCGAACCAGTCGCCCAGGGTCACCGCGTCGCACGGCATGCCCTTGTTCGCCAGCTCGTTGATCGCGCGCCAGATCAGTCGGTGGTCCTTGCGGTAGAAATCGTCCTCGCCGAGGCGGTCGGCCACCTTGTCCAGCGCCTCGGGCGCCAGCATCAGGCCGCCCAGCACCGCCTGCTCGGCCTCGATGGAATGCGGCGGCACCCGCAGCGCCTCGATGGCGGACGAGGCGGGTTTGCGTTCGGGCACGAAGGACATCGACTTAACCTCTGGGGAATGGGCCCACGAGCGACGCGCCATGCGCCGACGGGTCACGGGTAGCCATGCGGACACCATGATGCGCGGCGGCGTCTCAACTTTCGATACAACAACCCTGTGGATATGTTGGGGACGGGTGGGGATAAATGCGGGATTCGGACAAGCGGCCTGCGCAGACCTGCGGCATCCGCTTTCAACGAATCCCCAATCCCGGCCCCAAAAACAAACAGGCGCCTCGCGGCGCCCGTTCGTCCCATCATGGATGGCGTACGGCTTACTTGTCGCCGACCACGATCACCTTGACCGTGGTCTGCACGTCGGCGTGCAGGCTCACCACCACGTCGTACTCGCCGACGTTGCGCAGCGGGCCCTCGCCCAGGATCACTTCGTTCTTGTGGACCTCGTGGCCGGCGGCGACCAGCGCCTCGGCGATGTCACGCGGGCCGACCGAGCCGAACAGCTTGCCTTCGGCGCTAGCGTGCGCGGCGATGGTCACCGCGACCTCGGCCAGCCTGGCCTTGCGCGACTCGGCATTGGCCAGCATGGTGTTGGCCTTCGCCTCGTACTCGGCACGACGCTGTTCGAACGCAGCCAGGTTGGCGGCATTGACGCGCACGGCCTTGCCCTGCGGCAGCAGGTAGTTGCGGCCGTAACCCGGCTTCACCACGACCTTGTCGCCGAGGTTGCCCAGGTTGCGGACTTTCTGCAGAAGAATGAGTTCCATGATGCTTTCCTGTTCGTTAGCACCGGTGTGGCCCGATGCAGCCAGAGGACGGTTGTCCGAAGGATGCCCGATGTCCCGCCCGACCGAAGCCGGACAGGGCCATTCGCCGCAGCGCCGGGCTGCGGACGGTCACGCTCAGACGTCGTGGTTGTCGGTGTACGGCAGCAGCGAGAGGAAGCGCGCGCGCTTGATCGCGGTGGCCAGCTGACGCTGATAGCGCGCCTTGGTACCGGTGATGCGGCTCGGCACGATCTTGCCGTTCTCGGTGATGTACTGACGCAGCGTGTTGAGATCCTTGTAGTCGATCTCCTTCACGTTTTCGGCCGTGAAACGGCAGAACTTGCGGCGGCGGAAGAACTTGGACATGAGTGTGCTCCTGATCAGTCGTCGCTGTCGCGATCGTTGTCGCGGTCACGGCCGCGGCCCTCGCCATCGCCCTCGTCGTCGCGGCGACGGGTGGACTTGGCGTCGTCCTTTTCCTTCGACTTCAGGATGAAGGACGGCTCGGTGTCGGCCTCGTCGCGACGGATCACCAGGTGGCGCAGCACGGCGTCGTTGAAGCGGAAGCCCGACTCCAGCTCGTTCAGTGCATGCTGGCTCACTTCGATGTTGAGCAGCACGTAGTGCGCCTTGGCCAGGTTGACGATCGGGTAGGCCAGCTGGCGGCGGCCCCAGTCTTCCAGGCGGTGGATCTTGCCGCCGTCGGTCTCGATCAGCGCCTTGTAGCGCTCGAGCATCGCGGGGACCTGCTCGCTCTGGTCCGGATGGACCATGAACACGACTTCGTAATGACGCAGGGTCATCGTGGTTTGACTCCTTGTGGGTGCGGCCTTGCGGCCTCGCAGCCTCCCGCCGGTGCGGTGAGGCAAGTGTCCTGCCGGCGCCGGTTTGGGCGCGGACAGAAGCGGAATTCTACGTGGAATGCGCAATGCCGCGCAAGTGACTGAATTCGAAGAGTACGGCCGGGGATGGCCGCCTTTGGATTTTTGCGCTCGCGGACGAGCGCACAGGCCTCGGAAGGTGCGGCCCATGGATGGCCGCCGTTTGACCTTCGCGCCCGGGGATGAGCGCACCAGCACCACTCCGTTCAACCCACCGTGAAGCTCTCGCCGCAACCGCATTCGCCGGTGGCATTGGGGTTGTGGAACACGAAGCTGGCGTTGAGGCCCTGCCGCTGGAAGTCGATCACCGTGCCGTCCACCAGGGCCAGGCTCTTGTCGTCGACGATCAACGGCAGCCCGTCCACTTCGACCAGCCGGTCGCTGGCGCCGACGGCGTCGGCCAGGTCCACCACGTAGGCGAAGCCGGAGCAGCCGCTGCGCCGCACGCCGAAGCGCACACCGGCCGCTGTCGGCGTGCCGGCCAGGAAATGACGCATGCGTTCGTTGGCGGCGGGGGTGATGGTGATGCTCATGGCGTTGGATCGACCTCGACAGATGGCCCGGAAAGTCGCAGCGCGGGCGACAGCTACATTATCATGCCGGTTTGGCCTTGCGGCGGCGCCGCGCGAGCCGTTCATCATCCTTGCCCGCCGGCAGGCGGCGCACCAGCAGGAGTTTCAAGCGATGGCCGTGGTCAGTGTGAAGCAGGCTCTCTCCGGCAAGCTCGATGCCGGCAGCGCGGTGACCGTGCGCGGCTGGGTGCGCACCCGCCGCGACTCCAAGGCCGGCCTGTCCTTCGTCAACGTCACCGACGGCTCCTGCTTCGACCCGATCCAGGCGGTGGTGCCGGCCACCCTGGCCAACTACGAGAGCGAGGTGAAACACCTCACCGCGGGCGCCGGCGTGATCGTCAGCGGCACCCTGGTGCCGTCGCAGGGCAAGGGCCAGGCATTCGAACTGCAGGCCGAGAGCGTGCAGGTCACCGGCTTCGTCGACGACCCGGAAACCTATCCGATCCAGCCCAAGCAGCACACCATGGAATTCCTGCGCGAGGTGGCCCACCTGCGCCCGCGCACCAACCTGTTCGGCGCGGTGACCCGCGTGCGCCACACCATGATGACGGCGATCCACCGCCACCTCACCGAACAGGGCTTCTTCTGGATCAACACGCCGATCATCACCACCTCCGACGCCGAGGGCGCCGGCGACATGTTCCGCCTGTCCACCCTGGACCTGGCCAACCTGCCGCGCCTGCCCGACGGCAAGATCGACTTCCGCAAGGATTTCTTCGGCCGCGAGGCGTTCCTCACCGTATCCGGCCAGCTCAACGTCGAGGCATACGCGCTGGCGATGAGCAAGGTCTACACCTTCGGCCCCACCTTCCGCGCCGAGAACTCCAACACGCCGCGCCACCTGGCCGAGTTCTGGATGGTCGAGCCGGAAATCGCGTTCGCCGACCTCGCCGCCGACGCGGACTGCGCCGAGGCGTTCCTCAAGGCGATCTTCAAGGCAGTGCTGGACGAGCGCCCGGACGACATGGCGTTCTTCGCCGAGCGCGTGCAGAGCGACGCGATCAGCCGGATGGAAGCGTTCATCGCCAAGCCGTTCGAGCGCATCGACTACACCGATGCCATCAAGATCCTGCAGAAATCCGGGCAGAAGTTCGAATACCCGGTGGCCTGGGGCATCGACCTGCAGACCGAGCACGAGCGCTACCTGGCCGAGAAACATATCGGCCGCCCGGTGGTCGTAATGAACTACCCCGAGGCGATCAAGGCGTTCTACATGCGTCTGAACGACGACGAGAAGACCGTCGCGGCGATGGACGTGCTGGCGCCGGGCATCGGCGAGATCATCGGCGGCAGCCAGCGCGAAGAACGGCTGGACTACCTCGACCGCCGCATGGTGCAGTTCGGCCTCGACCCCGCAGCCTACGGCTGGTACCGCGACCTGCGCCGTTACGGTACCGTGCCGCATGCCGGCTTCGGCCTCGGCTTCGAGCGATTGCTGGTCTACATCTGCGGGCTGTCCAACATCCGCGACGCCATCCCCTACCCCCGAGCCGCCGGAACCGCCGAATTCTGAGCCCACCCTTGCCCATGCCGATCCGACTCCCCGCCACCGCCGCCGCCCTGGCCCTCGTCGTCCTGCTGGGCGGCTGCCACAACGCCAAGGTCCTGCTGCCGCCGAACCTGCGCCCGCCGTCGGAAAACACCGGCGACGCACTGAAGCTGGCCCAGCTGCAGCTGATGCAGGCCAGCCCGTGCTGCAGCAACTTCGCCGACTTCTCCTATCGGAGCATGCTGCCGTGGCAGCCGCAGAAGTTCGTGCTGGGCAGCGGCAGCATGGTGGCCAACCTCAACGGCACGCAGAGCTACTTTCTCGCCTTCCGCCTGCCCACCGAGGCGAAACTGCCGTACCGGATCGCCATGAAGTCGGAATTGAACGGCCGCTGGCTGCACGCCAGCTACCTGTTCGCGCCGACCGTGGTGCTGCTGGACGCCGGCTTCCAGCCGATCCGCTCCGAGGACATCGGGCTGTGCGAGCACATGGGCTGGAGCGACGAGACCACCGGCGCCTTCGGCAGCCTGCGCATCGACAGCGCGCAGGCGCGCTACCTGCTGGTCTACAGCTCGGCCGAGCAGCAGTCGGGCAAAACCTACTGGGAACAGTCGCCGGCGTCGTTCTCCAGCTCCAGCGCCGCCTCGTTGCAGATGAATTCCGCCGGCAGCTTCAGCATCCCGCACGGGCCGGACGGCACGCTGTGGGTGGGCATGATGAACAAGACCTACGAGAAGGCACTCGACAACGCGATCTGCAAGAAGGCGGCGAAGGGCGACGGCGTGCTCAACACCCTGCGCACCGCCTTGCCGCTGCCCTGGAGCAACGGCAGCGCCGGCAAGAACGGCCATAGCCCTTCGCCATGATCGTCCTTTATCTCGCCCTGCTGGCGAGCGGCGTCGGCCTGTTCGTGCTGTCGTACGTGGCGCCGTTCCGTGCCGCCGCGCTGCTGCGCACGCGCTACCCGCAGCACTGGCAGGTCATCGCCACCGCTGCGCAGGGCCGGCTCTCCGGGTTCCGTGTATGGGCCAACATGCAGCAGGTGCTGCGCTCGCCCGCCCTGCCCGCGTTGGGCGACGCCGCGATCAACCGCTGGCGCCTGGTGTGGCGCTACAGCCAATGGCTGGGCTGGCTGTGCTGGCTCGCCGCGCTGGCCATGCGGTTGTGGGTGCACTGAAAGGAGCCGACACATGCAACTGGATCTGGGCGGACGTCATGCGCTGGTCTGCGGCGCCTCGCAGGGCATCGGTCACGCCAGCGCGATCGAGCTGGCCGAACTCGGCGCCAGCGTCACCCTGCTGGCACGCTCGGGCGAGCAGCTCAAGGCTGCCGCCGAGAACCTGCCGCACACGCGCGCCGGGCAGCGGCACGACTGGTGCAGTGTCGACATGCTGGACACGGCTGCCCTGCAGGCCATCGCCACCGACATCGCTGCCCGCACCCCGGTGCACATCCTGATCAACAATAGCGGCGGTCCTCCGGGCGGCCCGGCGCACAGCGCGGAGCCGGCAGCTTTCGAGACCGCGTTCCGCCAGCACCTGCTGGCCGGCCAGGTGCTGCTGCAGGCACTGTTGCCCGGCATGCGCGCGAGCGGCTACGGCCGTATCGTCAACGTGATCTCCACCTCGGTGAAGGAACCGATCGCCGGACTGGGCGTGTCCAATACCGTGCGTGCCGCCGTCGCCGGCTGGGCCAAGACGCTGTCCGCCGAACTGGCCGCCGACGGCATCACCGTCAACAACGTGCTGCCCGGCTACACCCGCACCCGGCGCCTGGACAGCCTGCTCGCCGCGCAGGCCGCGGCCAGCGGACGCGACGAGGATGCCATCGCCCAGGGCATGCTGGCCTTGGTGCCCGCGCGCCGTTTCGGTGAAGCCAGCGAAGTGGCCGCAGTGATCGCCTTCCTGTGCACGCCCGCCGCCGCCTACGTCAACGGCGTCAGCATCGCGGTGGACGGTGGCCGCACCCGCGCGTTGAGCTGAGCGCGGGTCTGTTGGCGGCCGGTTTCCCGCTGGCGCATACGCCGGCGTCCGGTGCAATTGCGGCACGCTGGTTCTAAGCTTGCCGGGATGTCCACCCCGCGCCTAGCCAACCTGATCGATGGTCGCCCGCAGGCGCCACGTCTCGATGCATGGCTCGACGTGCACGAGCCGGCGACCGGCCAGGTCTTCATGCAGTGCCCCGATTCGACCGCGGCGGATGTGGCTGCCGCGGTGGATGCCGCTCGCCACGCCGCGCCGAGATGGGCCGCCACGCCGGTCGAGCAGCGCGCGCATTGCCTCAACCGGCTGGCCGATCTGGTCGAGGCGCGGCTGGAGGAATTCGCCGCGCTGGAATCGCGCGACAGCGGCAAGCCGCTGGGCCTCGCACGCCGGCTCGACATCCCGCGTGCAGTCAGCAACCTGCGTTACTTCGCCGCCGCAATCGTCGGCTGGGGCAGCGAATCGCACGCGATGGAAGCCGGCGCCGGTGGCATTGGCGCGATCAACTACACCTTGCGCCAGTCGCTCGGCGTGGTCGGCTGCATCAGCCCGTGGAACCTGCCGCTGTACCTGTTCAGCTGGAAAATCGCGCCGGCGCTGGCCGCCGGCAACACGGTGGTGGCCAAACCGTCGGAAGTGACGCCGTGCACCGCCGCCTTGCTCGGCGAGCTGAGCATCGAGGCCGGCTTTCCGCCCGGCGTGCTCAACATCGTGCACGGCCGCGGCCCCGCCGTGGGCCAGGCGATCGTCGAACACCCCGTGGTCAAGGCGGTCTCCTTCACCGGCAGCACCGCCACCGGGGCGCGGATCACCGCCATCGCGGCGGCGCAGTTCAAGAAGGTCTCGCTGGAGATGGGCGGCAAGAACCCGGCGATCGTGTTCGCCGACGCCGAGCTGTCCGACGCGAACCTGGACACCATCGTGCGCTCGGGCTTCGCCAACCAGGGCGAGATCTGCCTGTGCGGCTCGCGATTGCTGGTGCAGCGCTCGATCTACGAGGCGTTCCGCGAACGCTACCTGGCGCGCGTGCAGGCGCTGCGCGTGGGCGACCCGGATGACGCCGCCAGCGATCTCGGCGCGATGGTTTCGCAAGCGCACTACGACAAGGTGCTCGGCTGCATCGAGCAAGCCCGCGCCGAGGGCGGCCACGTGCTCTGCGGCGGCGCGATCACCCTGCCCGGCCGCTGCGCCGGCGGCTGGTTCATCGCGCCCACCGTGATCGAAGGCTTGCCGTCCGCGGCGCAGACCAACCAGCAGGAAATCTTCGGCCCGGTGGTCAGCCTGATTCCGTTCGAGGACGAAGCCGAGGCGCTGGCGATCGCCAACGACAGCCGCTACGGGCTGGCCGCCTCGCTGTGGACGCGCGACCTCGCGCGCGCCCACCGGCTCGCCGCCCGGCTCGACTTCGGCATCGTCTGGATCAACTGCTGGCTGCTGCGCGACCTGCGCACGCCGTTCGGCGGGGTCAAGCAATCCGGGCTCGGCCGCGAGGGCGGCAACGAGGCGCTGCACTTTTTCACCGAACCGAAAAACATCTGCGTTGCCTACGCAGCGGCCCCGCCGCAGCGCCAGAACTCGCAGGCGAAACCCACGGAGCCCTGATGAATTCACTGAAAGATCTGCTTGCCAACAACCGCCGCTGGGCCGCCCAGGTCACCGCGCAGGACCCGACCTTCTTCGAGCAGCTCTCGCAGCAGCAGGCACCGCGCTACCTGTGGATCGGCTGCTCCGACTCGCGCGTGCCGGCCACGCAGATCGTCGATTTGCCGCCGGGCGAGATCTTCGTGCATCGCAACGTCGCCAACGTGGTGGTGCACACCGACCTCAATGCGCTCAGCACCATCCAGTTCGCGGTCGACGTGCTCAAGGTGAAGCACATCCTGGTGGTCGGCCATTACGGTTGCGGCGGCGTCGGCGCCGTGCTGAAGGAAAGCCGCCTCGGCCTGATCGACAACTGGCTCAGGCACATCACCGACATCGCCATGAAACACGCCGACAAGCTCGACCCGGCGCAGTCGTTCGCCATGCGCCACGCGCACCTGTGCGAACTGAACGCGCTGGAGCAGGCGCTCAACGTGTGCCATACCACGGTGGTGCGCGAAGCCTGGGAACGCGGCCAGCCGTTGGCCGTGCACGCATGGATCTACGGCCTGGACGACGGCCACATCCACGACCTCGGACTGGATGCGCGCAGCCGCGAACAGGTGCCCGAGGCCTACCAGCAGGCAGTGACCCAGCTCACCCGCCGCTGGGCAGGCGCCGCGTGAGCGGCGGCAGCATCCGCACCGACTCCGCCCCCGCGCCGGTCGGCGCCTATCCGCACGCGCGGCGCGTCGGCAACCTGCTGTTCCTGTCCGGTGTCGGTCCGCGCCAACCCGGCAGCAACGCGATTCCCGGCAACGTGCACGACGCGGATGGACGGCTGACCGGCTACGACATCGAGGCGCAGTGCCGGCAGGTGTTCGCCAACGTGCGCGCCGTGCTGGAGGCCAGTGGTGCGCGCTGGGAAGACCTGCTCGACGTCACCGTGTTCCTCACCGACATGCAGCGCGATTTCACCACCTACAACCGCCTCTATGCGGAGCACTTCGCCGGTGTCGACGCCTGTCGCACCACGGTGGGCATCGCCGCGCTGCCCACGCCGATCGCGATCGAGCTGAAATGCATCGCGGCCTTGCCGCCGCCCTGAGCCGCGCGGACGGCAGGCGCACCGGCCGCACATGAAAAACCCCGCCGGACGGTACCGGCGGGGTTCCGATCCGCTACGACAGCATCAGCCCGCGGTCGACGCCGGCGCCGGCGTGGCGCCGGCGGCCGCCTTGTGGCTCTTGTGGTGATGGGACTTGTGGTGCGACTTGTGGTGCATGGTCGTTTTCGGCGCGGTGCTCGCCGTCGTGGCCGCAGCAGGAGCCGCCGGCTCCGCTTGCGCCGCCGGAGCGGTCGCCTGCGGCGCCGGAGTCGCCTGGGCCAGCACGGAACCGGAAAGCACAACGCCTGCCACGACCAGGGCAGCGGTCAGAAGTTTACGCATCATGATGTCGAGCCTCGGACGTTGGTATCGCGGACCCGGCCGGAACCCGGCACCTCGGGCGGCGCGACGAAACCGACGATGCGACGGCCATGACGTACGAAGGCTGAATGGCTACCGTGGCTGTCCGCGCCACAAGCGCGCGGGCAGCTTGACTTTCACCGCCGCCGATCGCGCCCGCAATTAGTTGCGCTCAAGCCAGGCAAAGCTGCAGCAGCCGACCGATCAGCTCCTGCACCGCCGGCGCCTTCGCCTCGTCATACGCGAAGCTCTCTTCATCCATGTAATTGAGCTGGGCCAGCTCCAGTTGCACGGCCTGCACGCCGTTTGCCGGCGTGCCGTAATGGCGCGTGATGTAGCCACCCTTGAAGCGGCCATTGACGGCAAAATCGAAGCGCGACTGCGCCGCCAGGCAGGCCTGCAGCCGCTCCTGCAGCGCGGGAGTGCAACTGGCTCCGCCCGCCGTGCCGAGGTTGAAATCCGGCAGCCGACCGTCGAACAGCATGGGCACCCGGCTGCGGATCGAATGCCCCTCCCACAGCACGGCCCGGCCATGCTCGGCGCGCAGACGCGCAAGTTCCTGCGCGATGGCCTGGTGATAGGGTCGCCAGCCATCATTCACGCGCCGTTGAATTTCGGCGTCATCGGGCTCCTCGCCGTCCAGATACAACGGTTCGCCATCGAAACCGAGCAGCGGAATCAGGCCGGTCTCGCGCTGGCCCGGGTACAGCGCGTGGCCATCGGCGGGGCGGTTCAGGTCGACCACATAGCGCGACGCCACCGGTTTCAGCACGCTGGCGCCAAGCGCCTGCGCCAGCGGTTCGTACAGCCGGCCGACATGCCAGTCGGTGTCCGGCGCCCGCCGGGCTGCCGGGCGCATCCGCGCCGCGATGTCGTCGGGGATGAAGCTGCCGTCGTGCGGCAAGCTGATCAGCAGCGGCACATGGCCGCGCTGCAGAGTGAAGGTGGTGGTCATCGCGGCATTGTACCCACTCCATCGCCGCCTCCCGGCGCCCGCTCGCCCAGCGCTTGCCTGCGGGAGCCTGCGCAGGCACGCTAGCTCCAAATCGTCCAGGGGGGTCGAAGATGCCGGTCAGGATGCTGTTCCGAATGATTCCCGCCGCGCTCTGCCTGAGCCTGGCCTTGATCACGCCGGCGCGGGCGCAGAGCTTCAGTCCTGCGGCCGTCGAGATGTTCCACGGGCTGAGGCAACAACCCAACGACCTGGCCCGCTACGTCTACCTGATCAAGAAGGCGCAGGAGCTTCCCGCCGCCGACCGGCCGCTCGCGATGCAGATGTTCGCCTCGGTCGAGAACGAGCTGGGCCTCTACAACGAGGCGTTGCGCGACTTTCCGTTGAAGAGCCACGTGGCCGCGGACCTCGCCCTTCCCACGGCGGCCCAGTGGAAGGCCGCCGATGCCGTCGACGTCATCGTCGGGCAAGCCGCCGACCGCCGCATTGTGCTGATCAACGAGGCACATCACGACGCCCATACCCGGCAGCTCACGCTGGCGCTGTTGCCTCGCCTGCGCGCGCTCGGCTTCGATCATTTCGCGGCGGAGGCGCTGCTGGACAAGGACGCCAGCCTGATGAACCGCGGCTACCCGACCGCGAACAGCGGCAGCGAATACCTGCGCGAACCCTCCTACGGCGAAATCGTGCGCACCGCGATCCGGCTGGGCTTCAAGGTCGTGTCCTACGACGTGGACAGCCGCAGCACGCAGGAACGCGAAACCGGGCAGGCCAGCAACCTGTACCGGAAAGTGTTCGCCAGGAACCCCGACGCCAAGCTGTTCGTCCACGCCGGCTACGCACACATCGACAAGGCCAAGGGGCGCCTGGGCAGCACCGCGCCGATGGCTATGCAATTGCAACAGTTGACCGGCATCGAGCCGCTGTCGATCGACCAGACCCAGTTCCGCGAGCAGATTCCTGCCGAACCGGACGCCTACACGGCACTGGTCCGGAACTTCCCTTCCAGGGACCCCTTCGTGCTGCTGGACCGCAACACCGGCAAGCCATGGAGCGCACACCCGGAGCAATACGACCTCAACGTGCTGCTGCCACCTGCCGCCGGCCAGCGCGCCGTCGAGAGCGGTTATACCCAGCCGTCGACCATCGTGCACGACATGGTTCGCAACCAGCCCATGCTGGCGCACGTCGTCAACACGCAACGGCCCGAGTGGCTCACTCTGCACGACGAACGCTACCCCTACGCCATCAGCACCACCCTGTGCCGGGTCACCACGCCCTGCGTCGTCGACGCGCACTATGTCGATGAAGACGATGACGCCATCGCCGCCGACCGCTACGCGTTCATGCAGGGCGACACGGCAAGCAAGCTGTATCTGCGACCTGGACGCTACCGACTGCGCGCGTGGGACATGCGCGGCAAGACCCTGGCCGAGCAGGTCATCACCGTCAACGAGCGTTAGGCCATCGAGGCAGTCGACGGCGTTGCCTGGCGCGGCATCGTGGAAGCCCGGTCCGGAATCGCATAACGCATTGCAGGTGGAAAGCTCATGCATCAACGCCCGTCTGCCGCCACCTGGATCCTGCTGACGCTGGCCATGGCTTGCAGCGGCGCCCACGCCGCGCAAAAGGGAGTGCCATCGAGCCTGTTCGATGAACTGCAGCCGTTGACCGGCGAACTGGCCCGCTACGAATACCTCATCGCGGCAACGCCGCAGTTGACCGGCAACGACCGGCTGCTCGCCCAGCAAATGCTGGCCTTCAGCGAAAACGAGCTGGGGCTTTACAGCGAGGCGGTTCGCGATTTCCCGTTGCGCAACGAATTGCCGAAAGGTTCGAGCGCACCGCAGGCCGATCGCTGGCAGGCGGTCGACGCCGTCGATGCCATTGCCGCGCTGGCTCGCGACCGGCGCCTGGTGATGGTGAACGAGGCCCACCATGACGGGCATACCCGCGAGCTGACCCTGATGTTGTTGCCGCGCCTGCGTGCGGAGGGCTACACGCACTTCGCCGCCGAGGCTCTCGACCGCCGGGATGTTTCGCTCATGAAACGCGGCTACCCGGTGGCCAGCAGCGGCAGCGAATACCTCCACGAGCCGTTGTACGGCGACATCGTGCGCGAGGCCATCCGGCTGGGCTACGTCATCGTTCCCTACGAAGCGGACGATGCCGCGCCGCAGGGTCGCGAGGACGGCCAGGCCAGGAACCTGTACGAGCAGGTCTTCGCCCATCACCCCGAGGCGAAGCTCTTCGTGCACGCCGGTTACGCCCACATCGACAAGCAGCGTGGCCGGATCGGTTCGACCCGGCCGATGGCGATGCAATTGAGCAGGCTCAGCGGCCTCGAGCCCTTGTCGGTCGACCAGACTGACGTGCGCGAGGACAACTCCCGCAGCGAGGCCCTGGCGTACCGCGCGTTCCGCCAGGCCCTGCGGAAGTTCGAGACGCTCACGCAGACGGCCCGGCAGGCGCCGGACTCGAGCGGTCCCGGCGACCTGCCGGCACGCCCGACGACCGACGTCTACGCCAAAATCGTCGCCACGTTCCATCCCACCGGGCCGATCGCGCTGCTGCGGCGCGACGACCACGTGCCATGGAGCGCCAGGCCCGGGCTGTACGACCTCAGCATCATCCTCCCGCCGGCCAACCCGGTGCCTTCCGACTACATGCAAGGGCCGCTCTGGCTGTCGATCGACGGCAAGCAGCGCGCCGTGCTGCCGCCCGCCAATCGCGGTCACCGGCCCGCCTGGCTCTCGCTCGACGGCCAGCGCATCGCGGTGCCCGTCGACAGCGAGGCCTGCGCGAAGAAATTCCCGTGCCTGGTCGAGGCGCACTACGCCAACGAGTCCGCCGACGCCGTGGCCGCCGATCGCTACCTCTTCCTGCGCGAGGCGAAGAACGTGCTTTACCTGCGCCCTGGCGCCTACCGACTGCGCAGCGTGGGTGCCGATGGGCTGACCTTGAACGAGCACGCCATCATGGTCGCGCGGCCCTGACGCGACGCGCGCCGCAGCCGCTGGCGAGGCGCCAAGGAGCTGCTTTTCAAGCCGGCCATCGGACCGCGATTCCGGTTCAGAACCCTCCTTCAAACCGGCATCGAATCAATTGATTTGCATGCGATTTGTCGGCTTGATAATCTCGCGGCGTCGCCTGCCGAGGCCGCCCGATGCCACAGCACCACCGCGTTCCCGAAACGGCCCCGTGGCCAGCGCGTGCAGCCATGCAGCATGTGCTGCTGCTCGTCGCCATGCTGTTGCTGGCCGCGTGCGCCAGTGGCCCGCAGCGGCGATCGCCCGGCTCGGGAATCTCGCACTCCGCGCTGGCCAGCCTGCCGCCGCGCGCGCCTTCGGCCGCCAGCGCCGGCGAGGCGAACGACATCCTGTTCCGCGCGATCGGCCTGGTCGGCACGCCATACCGCTGGGGCGGCAACACGCCTGCCGGAGGCTTCGACTGCAGCGGCCTGGTCGACTACATCTACCGCACCGCCGCCAACATCCGTCTGCCGCGCACTTCGCACGAAATGGCCGCGATGGACGGCCGCAAGGTGCGCCGGATGACCCAGCTGGCCAGCGGCGACCTGGTGTTCTTCGACATTGGCGGCGCGATCAGCCACGTCGGCGTCTACGTCGGCAAGGGCCGCTTCGTGCACGCGCCGAACAGCGGCGGCACGGTGCGGCTGGACGACATCGACGGGCCGTACTGGGGCGATCATTTCGCCTATGGGAAGCGGGTGCTGGATTGAGGGTCTGGGCTGGAGAAAGCCCGCTTGTGGCAAGCCGGAGCTCCCCTCTCCCCCACAGGGGCGGTCACAATTCTCCCCTGGAAGGGGAGAGGGCAAACGAACAACGGCGCCCGCGGGCGCCGTTATTGCTCTGGCTTCATTGAAGCGGGGTCAGTGCTCCGCACTGCCCGGCGCATGAGCGTGGCCGTGGGCGATTTCTTCCTCGGTGGCGTCGCGCACGTCGCCGATCGCCACGTCGAAATGCAGGGTCTTGCCCGCCATCGGGTGGTTCAGGTCCACGTCGATCGCGCTCATGCCGACCTTGTGCACGGTCACCGCACGCTGGCCGCCCTGCTTCAGCTGCAGCACGGCCGTCATGCCCGGCTTGAGCCGGTTGGCCTGCGGGAAGTATTTCTTCGACATGCGCTGGATCTGGCCCTCCTGGCGCTCGCCGTAAGCGTCGGCGGGAGCCACGTCCACGCTCAGCGTCTCGCCGGCCTCGCGGCCTTCCAGCGCGGTTTCCAGGCCCGGGATCAGCTGGCCGTGGCCGAGCAGGATCCACAGCTGCTCGTCGCGATCGTGCGAGCTCTCAACCTTTTCGCCATCGACCGTCAGCGTGTAGTGGATCGCGATGACCTTGTCCTTGCCAGCCTTCATTGCCTGTCTCGTTGGTGGGATAAAACGGCGGATTCTAGCAGCAGCCCGGCGACCCGACAGGGTGTTGAAAACAAGCTGTCGGCGCGATCCATGGACGGATCGCTCGCGAATCAGCCACGCCCGTGGCTGTTCGTCGGAGCCGCATCCGGGCATGCACCGGATGCGGCGAGTCGAAAAAGGGCAGGAAAGCCTTTTTTCAACAACCCGCCAGAACTCACCCGCGCTGGCCGAAGCCCACCCCGCGCGCCTCCGGCCCCAGCCACAGCAACGCCGCCAGCAACAGCGCCACCAGCACCATCCACAGCGACATCGCGAACGCGAAGTCGCCGCCATGGCGTTGTGCCAGCCAGGTCTGTGCAGTGGCGGTGACTGCCGCCAGCAGGTTGCCCATCTGGTAGGCAAAGCCCGGCAGGGTGCCGCGCACCGCCGCCGGCGACAGCTCGTTCAAGTGGCTTGGCACCACACCCCAGGCGCCCTGCACCATCACCTGGATCAGGAACGCGCCCAGCCCCAGCAGGATCAGCGAGCCGCCATACATCCACAGCGGAATCACCGGTATCGCCAGCAGCGCGGCGATCATCATCGCCCGGCGCCGGCCGATGCGCTCCGACAGCGCGCCGAAATACAGGCCGCCGGCCAGCGCGCCGAGATTGAGCAGCGCCACCAGCACGAAGGCCACGGTCGAACCGGTGGGCAGGTGCAGGTTGGTTTCCTCGAACGTGTGGTACATGTCCTGCGAGCCGTGGCTGAACATGTTGAATGCCATCATCAGCAGCATCAGGTAGAACGCCAGCTTCCAGTGCCCGCGCATGGCTTCGAACAGGCCGGGGCGCCGCGCTGCCCGCATGCCTTCCTGCCACACCGCCGACTCCGGCACCTTGCGGCGGATGTACAGCACCAGCAGCGCCGGCAGCGCGCCGACCACGAACAGGCCGCGCCAGCCGACGTGATCGATCAGCAACCAGTTCGCCAGCGCGGCGAGGAAGAAGCCGCACGGGTAGCCGCTCTGCAACAGGCCCGACACGGCGCCGCGCGCCTTCGCCGGGATCGACTCCATCGCCAGCGACGCGCCCACGCCCCACTCGCCACCCATCGCGACGCCGAACAGGAAACGCAGCACCAGCAGGACGGTCAGCGACGAGGCGAAGGCGGTGGCGAACTCGAACAACGAAAACAGCACCACGTCCAGCATCAGGATCGGCCGCCGCCCGAAGCGGTCGGCCAGCCGGCCGAACAGCAGCGCGCCCAGCGGTCGCGCCGCCAGGGTCAGGAACAGTGCGTAGGTGATCTGCGCCGTACCCACGTCGAACTCCTTCGCCACCGTGACGATGACGAAGGTCAGCAGGAAGTAGTCGAACGCATCCAGCGTCCAGCCCAGGAAGCTGGCCAGCACCGTATGCCGCTGGGTGGCATCAAGCTCGCGCAGGGGTGCAAGCAGCGACATCGGTCTCTCCTCGAACGGGACTCCACGCACAGTGCGCGCCGGCGACGATGGTAGCGGAGCGTCTGATGTCCTAGGCTGCCGTCATTGCCGAAAATTGGAGCCCGGATGGACCGCCACGGCCGCCAGCGCATCGCCAGCCTGTACGGCAACCGGCTGCAGCGCGGCTACGCTCGGGTCAAACTGGGCACCGACCCGGTCTACGCGGCCACGGCCGAACTGGTGGCCGGCACGACACTGCCGCTGCTCGACATCGGTTGCGGCATCGGCCTGCTCGGGCTGTACCTGCACGCCTGCGGGCAGCCCCGCCCCTACCTCGGGCTGGACCACGACCGACGCAAGATCGAAAGCGGCCGGCAGGCCGTGCAGCGTGCCGGGCTGGAGGCGTTGATCGGCCTGCACCATGCCGACGTGGCGGAGCTGCCGCCAACGCATGGTCACGTGGCGCTGCTCGACGTGCTGCACTACCTGCCGGCCGGACGGCAACCTACCCTGCTGCGCGAAGCGGCACGCCACCTGGCGCCCGACGGCCGCCTGATCATCCGCAACGTGCTGCGCGAGCCGAACTGGCGCTTCCACGCCACCCGCGTCGAAGAATTCTTCCTGCGCACTTCCGGCTGGATTCCCGGCGGCGCACAGCACTACCCGAGCGCCGATGAAGTGCGCGCGCCGCTGGAAGACGTCGGACTCAAGGTGCGCATCGAAGCGCTGCGCGGGCGCACCCCGTTCAACAGCTACCTGATCGTGGCGCAACCGTACCGCTGAAGTGGTTGCGGCCTGGGCCATCCAAGCCGACGCGGCACCGACGCGCGTGGCGACGACGGATCAGCTATACTCGTCGGCGCATTCGTCCCCACGCATGCCGCGACAACGTCGCGCCTTTCCCTTGATCCGCAACACGGTATGAACACTCCGGGTTGCCCAGGAGTGTTCCATGTCTTTCGATTCGCTGGGCCTTGCGCCCGCGTTGCTGCGTGCGCTCGCCGATTACGGCTACACGCAGCCCACCCCGATCCAGGCCGCCGCGATTCCGCCCGCACTGGAAGGCCATGACCTGCTCGCTGCCGCGCAGACCGGCACCGGCAAGACCGCCGCTTTCGCGCTGCCGCTACTGCAGAAGCTCTCGACCAGCGGCCAGACCCTCACCCGCCGCCCGCGCGCGCTGATCCTCACCCCGACCCGCGAGCTGGCCGCGCAGATCCACGAGAACATGCGCGACTACGGCAAGCACATCCGCGTCAGCGCCACCACCATCTTCGGCGGCGTCGGCATGGGTCCGCAGATCAACGCGCTGCGCCGCGGCGTGGACATCGTCATTGCCACCCCGGGCCGGCTGATCGACCACCTGCAGCAGCGCACGCTGGATCTGTCCGCGGTGGAAACGCTGGTGCTGGACGAAGCCGACCGCATGCTCGACATGGGCTTCCTGCCGGCGCTGAAGCGCATCCTCGCCGCGCTGCCGAAGAAGCGCCAGACCCTGCTGTTCTCGGCCACCTTCGCGCCGGCGATCAAGGCGCTGGCGCTGGATTTCATGCACAACCCGCGCGAGATCTCGGTCTCCGCGCCGAATACCGTCACCGCCCTGGTCAGCCATCAGGTCCATCCGGTCGACGCCTCGCGCAAGCGCGACCTGCTGCTGCACGTGCTGTCTGCCGACAGCCGCCGGCAGACGCTGGTGTTCAGCCGCACCAAGCACGGCGCCGACAAGCTGGTCACCTTCCTCAACGCCTCGGGCCTGCGCGCTGCCGCGATCCATGGCAACAAGAGCCAGAACGCACGCACCCGTGCACTCAGCGACTTCAAGAGCGACCGCGTCACCGTGCTGGTGGCCACCGACATCGCCGCGCGCGGCATCGACATCGAGCAGTTGCCGATCGTGATCAACTTCGACCTGCCGTCGGTGGCCGAAGATTACGTGCACCGCATCGGCCGGACCGGCCGTGCCGGCATGGAAGGCCTGGCGCTGTCGCTGGTCAGCCATGACGAATCGGGCCTGCTGTACGACATCCGCAAGCTGCTGAAGCAGGACATCGCGATCACCCCGGTCGCCGGCTACGAGCCGTCCGCCCCGCTGCGGCTGGACGCCGGCGCGCCGCGCCCGAAGCAGGGCGGCGGCGGCCAGCGCCAGCAGCAGCGGGCGCCGCGCCAGGGCAAGCCCGCCGGCGCGGCACGACCGAACGGCTACGCGCCGCAGGGCCGCGGCGAGCGCGCCGCCGGCAACCAGCGCCGCCGTTCGAACCGGCGTCCCGCCGCCAAGGCCTGACGCCGCCATCGTAGGAGCCCGCTCGCGGGCGATGCTCTTTCTTTGCTGCTCCCAAGCAGGAGCATCGCCCGCGAGCGGGCTCCTTATGTGTCGATTCTGGTCCGCGACTGGACGAGAATCGCCGACTGATCATCGGTGGGAACGGGGTGACGCCGTCGGGCTCCCTTGGCTTTGCGCCAGCGCCGTAGATTCGCGCCCCCGTTCCGTTTTATCTGCCGCAAGCTGCAACGGTATCTTAGGCCCGCCCCCGGCGTGAGCCTGCACGCGTAAGGATCGGCTTGGCGGATCTTCGATGATCG
>Ga0209916_1000738_pt1 | contig 42251 bp, 38 predicted proteins | sample ThiBio_1000_plan_FD_183956 | JGI IMG/M metagenome (GOLD analysis project Ga0209916, IMG submission 183956) | Wastewater bioreactor microbial communities from Cape Town, South Africa - Thiocy_solids_2 (SPAdes) | ecosystem: Engineered > Bioreactor > Thiocyanate-remediating > Anaerobic-Aerobic ... | reverse complement strand
GTGCCCGGCTGCACTCGTCACTGGACTACCAGAGCCCCGAGGCCTGGGAAACCGGATACCGTAGAAGCAACCCACAACGCGGCGCTCAGGCCGCATAACCCGTGTCCAGCAAACGGGGGGAAGCCCAGAGAGGTGTGGGCGTAATGTGGGCGGGGGCCCAAGAAGCTCATCTCGAAAGCGTTCGAAAAGGCTATTCTCGCAGGTCAAACTTGGTGGAGCTGAGGAGAATCGAACCCCTGACCTCTTCGATGCGAACGTAAATCACGTGCATTTCAGACCTGCGGAAACCATCACGTACCCGCCCTGACCTGCTCACACAGCCCAGCGGCGATCAGCCACAATCACTCCAATCGCCCCAGCGTGTGGGCATATGTGGGCGACACCAATCGCCGTCGAAGAAACCATCTTGAGCGGTCGCGTCCGTGCTGCAGCGAGGCCAAGATCAGCCACGCCGAGCGCGTCTGGCCCGTGCCGCCGCGTCTGTATCCGGCGGGTCCCACTCGGTGGCCAACTACCGACCGTCACTTTGCGACGTTAATGGTTGCGGAACCACAGCGACGACCACAGGGTGAACGAGCGCCGACGCACCCGCGAAAGTAGCAAACGGATCGTGACTGATGCCGTATGGAGCGCGTGGACCCGCCCGTTATGCTGAGAGGCGCTCGATCGCGTCGAGCACCTCGTGGTGCTTCTCCTTTTCGACTTCAAGGTCATAGTCCATTTGCATGGTGACCCAATAGGCGTCCGATAGCCCCAACGCGCGGGAAAGCCTAATGCCCGTTTCCGGTGTAATCCGCCTCGTGCCATGCACGATCTCGTTGATCCGCCGCGGGGGCACACCGATGACCTTCGCCAACCTATATTGGGAGATTCCCATCGGTTTCAAGAAGTCCTCAAGCAACACTTCGCCTGGCGTGATGGGCGGATAGAGCTTCGTTCCCATAGCCACAGCCACTCCTCACTTATGGTAGTCGACCAGTTCTACGTCAATGGGGCCGGACGAGGTCCAACCGAAACAGATCCGGTACTGATCGTTGACCCGGATTGAGTACTGCCCCGCCCGGTCGCCTCGTAGCTTCTCCAATCGGTTCCCCGGCGGAATCCGCAGATCTTCCAGACGACCAGCGGTATTCAAGTGAATCAGAGCGCGATTCGCCCGCCGGTGCACGTCAGCGCCAACGCCACGCACGCGCTCGCGGCGCCACACCATCTCCGTCGCACGATTTGCGAACGACCGAATCACCACACCATAGTAACGCGAAACGTTACGAAACGCATGCCAGCCGGCCGCGGCTCGCGAACCTGAGTCGGAAGACTGTCTACCGGTTCGTTGTCTCGAAGTGCAGCGCGCGGTAGCCGGGCATCCGTCGCGCCAGCGATGCGGCGAGGACCGACACTTGCGTGTCGTGGTAGTCGTGCACGACGGCAACATCCTTGCCCAGGTATGGGCGCAGGATTCGGCCGGCGCACTGCACGAGCAGCCCGTCATAGGAGATCGGCGCGGCCAGAAACAGTGTGTCGAGAGCGGGCGCGTCGAATCCCTCGCCGATGAACGGGGTCGTGCCGATCACGAGCACGCCGTCACCGCTGTCGGCCTCGGCGATGCGCGCGACCGCGGCGCGACGCTCGGCGACAGGCATGCCGCCGACGAGCACGATCGGCAGGTGTCCGCGGGCCGTGAACAGTTCGGTAAGCATCTCCACATGCGCAACTCTGCGAGTGAGGACCAGGCAATTGCGACCCCTTGCCCGTGCTGCGGACACATCCGTCGCGATCTGCTCGTTGCGCACCGGGTCGGCCGCGACCCGGCCATGAATTTCCGCCAGCGCACCGGGCCCGTCGAGATCAACATCGTCGGCGCGGAAGCCGGTTTCGTGAATGCGGAGTTCACGCCGTACGGTCCCGCCGCCCGTGTCGAAGAGAGTGCCGCGGTCCGACTGGTCGAACGTGTGACGGATCGGGCCGAGTTGCCAGGTGACCAGGTCGCCCAGCCCATCGCGTCGCCTCGGGGTGGCCGTGAGCCCCAACCAGAATTGCGCACAGATCTTCTTCACCGAATGCTCGTACACGGCGGCCGCAGCGTGGTGGCATTCGTCGATGATCAGCTGCCCATACCCGGCCAGCAACTCGGCGACATCATCGCGACGCGCCAGCGTCGGCAGCATGACGACATCCACCTGCCCGGTCAGCTTCGATCGGCCGCCACCGAGTTGGCCGGCCTTGATGCCGAGGAACTGGCCCAGCCGCTCACGCCATTGATCCGCGAGCGCCTTACGGTCCACCAGAATCGCGGTCGATACCGCACGCTCGGCGATGACCGCGCACGCCATCACCGTCTTGCCCGACCCGGGCGGCGCCACAAGGATACCGTCGTCATGCGCAAGCATCACCCCGACTGCCTCGGACTGCGGATCTCGGAGTACTCCGGAGAACGCAACGGATATTTCACTGCCGGCGTCACGAACATCAGTGATGGCGAGTTTCGACCCGACAGCGTCCACCATCCGCGCGACCGCATGACGCAATCCCCGCGGCAACACCAGCGTTCCGTCAAGCAAGACGTCGTAGCCCTGCACGAAGCGCGGAATGTCCCATGTCGACTTGCGCAACCGCTGCATCTCGTAGAACCGAGGGTTGGCGATCGACGCGGCATGCTTGAACGCCGCCAAAGCAGCAGCAGGCAGTTCCGACGTGTCGATCGACAACCCCGCTGACAGTTCGGCGCGCACCACCGGCGGCAACGGCGGATGCACCCGTGTCGCCTTGGTGTTACGAATCGCCGTCACCTCGGCGCCAATCTGCACACGGCTGCGAGTTCGCGCTACCCGCGCGGCTTGCCCCGGCGTCACCCTGGCCAGGGTCGACAGGTATTCCCATTGGTCGTCGAACGGTTCCAGCGACGCCGTGTCCAGAAAGACCGTCAACCCGTTCTTCCGTCGTTGGCCGTTAAACGGGGCCGCAATTAGGTTCCCCGGGCCTTCTCCCGGCAGCACATCCTGGCTCGGAAAGAGTCGATCGTACGAGCGAAGGTCCATCGACCCGCGCATCACCGCGGCCTCGTGCAATAGCACCGTGCCCATGTCTCGAGCAGTGGCCGCCGAGACCGCATCGGTGAAGAACATCCACACATGTGCGCCGCGACCGGACTGCGAAACCTCCAACGCAGCGGAGATCCCAGCCGTCGTCGCCGCTTTCACATAAGCGAGCGCGTCGAGCATCGCTGCGGCGCCGTCGAAATCCGCCGTCAGGAAATAACAGGTGTTGTTCGGCAGCATCGGATAGAGACCCATGAACAGGTCGTTGTCCTGCGCGAGGTGCCTGGCAACTACGGAGGCCGTGCGCGGTAGATACCGTGCGGTTCCGTGGCGCATGCCCTTGCGCCAACCGCCCGGTACGGCCGGTTTCCAGCCCTTCGTACCGAGGCGAGGGCTGCGCCAGAACTCTGCGTAGACGTCGTCGCGCGCCCGAAACAGGCTCGCGTAGAGCCGCAGCTTTTCGTCATTCGGCGATGCGGCGGTGACCAATCCCGGCGGAGCAACCGGCGCAGATAGCTGCTCCGAGTCCAGACGAATATCCTCACCGCGCAGATCCAATAACCGGCGCAACCTCGCGTTCTCGGATCGCAGGCGCTCCAACTCGCGACGCAATTGCGTCCCCGTTCCCGAATCGTTCGGCTGCACGGGTGCATGGTCGCACACCTCCAGCCGCCAGCGGGCGAGTGGAACCACAATCACTCAAGCCCTCCGCGGACTCAGCGCCAGGCGCGCAGCGACGCCATAGGCGTTGTCACGCCTGACCTCTTCGACGGCGCCGGCAATGCGCCGGACGGAGCCGGCATCGAAACCATCGCCACTCCGGAACCTGGGCGCTGCGACGCTGACCAGCGCCAACGCCTGGGCGTGTGGGCAGGATGTGGGCACACAGCGCAATAACCAGGCTCGCACAGAATCAGAACCGTGCGTTTCCGCAGGTCAAACGTGGTAGAGCTGAGGGGAATCGAACCCCTGACCTCTTCGATGCGAACGTGAATCACACACCCGCCTGATCTGCGAAGACCCGGCCGCACCTGCCGTGACCTGCTCATACAGCGCTGTGACGATCAGCCACGATCATGCCAATCGCCCCAGCGTGTGGGCATATTGTGGGTGGCCCAGATTCCGGCCCATAGAGCCGAATCACGACCTACCGAAAAGCATCGACTACTCCGATGGCAACCAAGGTAGCAGTGTTGCGCCGCGTTCCGATGTTGGCTCAGCAGCGCAGTCAATGTCCGTAACCATCCGTTACCCGTCCGCGTCCGAACCCGTCAGTGCACGAGCTGCTGGACCCGCTGGCGCGATACGCCGAGCACGGCAGCGGCGTCGGTCTGAGTCAGGCCGCTCGCCCGTAGAGCGCGGACTGCTCGGCGACGAAGCGCAGCCGCCTCATCGAGCGCCGCCCGGCCTTCGGCATCTCGCTGCCGAGCCGTTTCGATAGCCTCTCGTACGTCGTCGTCGAGAACATAGACGACATGGACGTTCACCCCGTCCTCATCGGTCCACATCTCAGCGAGCGCACGAGCCTCCCTGGCGATCTCGGGTGCAGAACGGGCCTGACCCATCGCGACGATGCGATGGCCTGCCCCGCGAGGAGAAGGGGAGGACAAGGCAGGAATCTCGAATGTCCACCACGAGCCGTCTCGCCGTGCGAGCACTTCATAACTGCTCATCCCATAGTCACCTCCATTCCTTCGGCGCGTCGGGGAACTCGCGGATAATCTGTCCGATCACCCCGGCGCTGACCTCCGTGTGCGCTGGCACGCTGAGCTTCGCCCCGGTTTGCGGGTCGCTCCAGATCTCATGCGAACCCTTCCCGGTGCGCAACAGAACCCAACCGTGCGCCCGAAGGAATCGGATCACGTCTCGATACTTCTGCGGCCTCGGCACGATACTACGCTAGTGCCCCTAGCCTTTGCCAGGCAAGGGGGACTAGCGAAGCTACGCCAATTTACCGACCCGAGCGCCGATTCGCCGCGCGAATGCGGCCTGCGAGACTGGCGCGACAGCAATCGACCAGACCGCCAGCACACCCTCAATGGTAGATACAGATACCCCGGCGGGAGCGCCGACCTCTTCGGCACTCCGAACGAATGCGACGGTGAACGCGGCCAGCACCCACAACCACACCCATCACCGACACCTCAAAGGCGCCGACCAGCACCAACGCCTGCGCGTGTGGGCAGGATGTGGGCACGGCCCCAGTGCACTCAAACGGGCCGAGATTCGTCCCTCGCACCACGCTACCGCTCATCGGCTTCGAGTCGCCGAATCATACGGCTCACGGCAGACCGCAGCTCGGCGAGATCGTGTCTCGCGGTGTGTTCCACGATCGACTGCAGTGTGTCGAAGTAACGGTGGGTAAGGAGATCGCGCATCCTTGCCACTTCACCCCACGGCACGCCGGGCTCGGATGCGAGCACGTTGCCGTCGATGGACTTGGCCGCTTCGCCGATCTCGCCGAGCGCATGCGCACGGCATCGAAGACGAGTCCATCGCTTAGCTCCCCGCGCCAAGTGCCGTGCGATGACGTCACACGCGTCGATAATGTCATCCAGCCTCTGGCGGTCGTCCCGGCTCACAGCGGCCGAACCTCAGCCATCACTTCATGCCGAACCCGAGGCTTCAGGCCAGAGACCGGGACCAGGTCGACCTCCGCGCCCAGAATGCCACGAAGTTTCGTCTCCAACCGCCCAAGGGCGAACAGTCCCACTCCGTCTGGTACGTCGATCAACAGATCGACATCGCTGTCCGGTCCGTCCTCACCGCGCGCTGCGCTTCCGAACAAGCCCAGCACTCTCACCCCCGATTCTGTTGCGGCATCATGAATCTGATCGGCGTTATCCCGGACACGTCGCGCTAAACTGCCCCCCTGGACCTTGACTGGAACTCCGGATTGCCCGTCTGAGAGTTCGACATTCAAATGCATGCCGGTCGCCTCAACAAGCGACATCAGCGTCGGCAACGACGGCTGTCGCCGACCCGACTCATACACGCTGATCACGCTCTGAGTCGTGCCCGCCCGGACCGCCAATTCCGCCTGCGACATGCCACTGCGCCGCCGCGCGTCCCGCAGCGCGCCCGCAATGATCGATCCAGCCATGCGGCAATTATGGCTGATTGTCTTCGAAGCTCTATCGCAACTACGTGTCACAGCTGTCTTCGGCGCAAGGTGGTCCCGTTACCCAATACCCAGGCACTACGCAGGCAGCCGAATCCGGAGCATGGAGGCTCGTCCGCCGACACGCAACGACCCCGACAGTGTCAATTGTCGGTGCCCCCGACACAATGTGAAGCATGTCCGCGACCGCCCGCGCGCAACGCCTGCGCCACGTGATCGAGAGTGACGCCGCCTTGCGCCTGCTGCGCGCCGGAGACAGCGCGGCGCACGGCGCTGCCGTCATGGGCCTGCTCGCCGAGCACCTCGGCGGAGACGAGCGGCGCCTTGCCGCCGACGCACTCTACGAGCGGCTGGACGCCGACCTTGACCAGCTGCGCGCCGCCGGTTTCGAGTTGAAGGGCAGCACAAAGGGCTATGTCGCGCAGTGGCGCAACGCCGGGTTCCTGATCCGGCGCGCCAGTGACAATTCCCGCAGTGAAACCTACGAGCTCACCAGTCACGCGCTGCTCGCGGTGCGCTTTCTCGATGAGGTTGGCGAGCCGCGCCAGACGGCCACCGAGTCCCGCCTCGCAAGCCTCGCCGCGCAGCTCCGTCAGCTCGCCATCGACACCGACCCGCAGTCGCAGCGGCGCCTGCAGCGGCTGGAGCTGGAGCGGGCGCGGATCGACGCGGCGATCGAGGCGATCCGCTCCGGCGATGACGAACCGCTGGGCGGCACCCGGGCCGTCGAACGCATCCGCGACCTCATCGATCAGGCCGCGGCGGTCCCGGATGATTTCGCCCGGGTCCGCGCCGAGTTCGAGTCGCTCGGGGCACTGCTGCGTGAGCAGATCATCGAATCCGACGCGACCCAGCGCACAATGTTAGACGACGTCTTCCGTGGCGTCGACCTCATCGCCGAAAGCGATGCCGGCCGCACGTTTCGCGCCTTCACGGACCTTGTGCTCGACCCGGCCGTGGGCAGCGCCTTCGAGGACGACGTCGACCAGGTACTGGACCGCGACTTTGCCCGCGCGCTCGGCCCGGTGCAGCGGCACCTACTGCGCCAGTTCATCGCCACGCTCAAGGAGCGCACCGCCGAGATCCAGGACGTTGCCACGGTGTTTGCCCGCGGGCTGCGCCGCTATGTGCAGTCGCAGGATTACCGCCGCGACCGCGTGCTGAGGCAGCTGATTCGCAGCGCCCTGCAGAGCGGCATCGCCGCAAGCGAGATGGCCAAGCCGTATCAGCGCATCGGGGTCGACCTCGCACTCACCGGCGTGGCGATGTCCAGCATCGCGGCGCTGCGCCTGCACGACCCAGCCGAGTACGACGCCGGCGAACCGGTCACCGTCAACGAGACCGGCGTCGCGGACCTCGCCGCGCTGCGCGAACTGGCCCGGCTCACCGAAATCGACTTCGATGAGCTCACCACCAACGTCAACGCCGTCCTTTCCGGCCGGCCGTCGGCCACGGTCGGCGAGGTCCTCGCCGCATTCCCGGCAACGCAGGGCGTCGCCAGCGTCGTTGGCCTGCTGTCGCTGGCCGCGGTGTACGGCGCGGTCGAGGACGCTGTGGAACACCTCGCCTGGACGGGAGTCGATGGCGCCGCGCGTGCCGCCGACGTGGTGCAGCATCGCTTCCTGGGAAGGGTTGCGTGAGCGCGGTGCACTTCGAAGAGAACGCGGACCTCGGAGACCCAGGGGCGGCGGAATCCGACCACCGTGCGCATGAACCCATGACCTCACGAGCACCCATGACGTCGCAGGTGGATCTCGGGTCGGGCGAGGAATCTCTCGACGCGGACACCGATCAAGGGCTGTGGCCAGGGGACACTGGCGGGCTGGTCGAGCGCTCCCGGCGCGCGCTCGTCGACCTCGTTAAGGGGCCGTACCTCTCCCGGGCGCGGCGCCGCGAACTGTGGGAGGCGCTGCTCGCCGACGAACGCGCCATCCGCTCCCGCCTGCACGACCTATTCCTGGACGTGGTGATCGATCGCGACCACGAATTCGCGTTCGTGCGCCCGGCGCCCCTCGACGGCGCACCGGAGGTGGTCCGATCCCGCTCGCTCACGTTCATGGACACCGCGATGCTGCTGATTCTGCGGCAGACGCTGCTCACCGAGGAGGCGCACGGCCGCGTCATCGTCGGGCAGGAAGAACTGGTCGACCAACTTTCCGTCTACCGAAAGGGCCGCGACGAGGCCGACTTCAAGAAGCGCGTCAACGCCTCCTGGTCCAACATGCTGACCCTCGGCCTGCTGCACATTACGGAGGAGGGCCGTGCGGAGATCTCCCCGACCGTACGCTTCCTCATTGACGCCGAGCGCGTCGGTGCCATCCAGGCTTCGTATGACGCCGTCGCCGCCGGCCGATCCGGTAGCGCCCCTAGCGAACGTACCCCCAGCGACGATGCAGAGACGGAACAGGAGCCCGAAGAATGACGCTGTTCGACGTCACGGACGGATCGTCATCGGGAGGCCTTTCCGACACCGTCCTCGCGGAGATGAGGCAATGGCGGCTCGTTCGCATCGAGGTCGTCAACTGGGGCACGTTCCACGGGCTGCACACCGTCGACGTGGCGCGCAAAGGGCACCTGTTCACAGGGGCGTCGGGGTCCGGCAAATCCTCCCTGCTGGATGCGATCGCCGCCGTGCTCACGCAGAAGCAACACATCACGTTCAACGCCGCCGCGCAAGAGACGGTGGGGCGCAAATCCGACCGCACCTGGATCACCTACGTCCGCGGCGCTTGGAGCAAGGAGGCGGATGAATTCGAGGACAGAACAGTCGCCACATTCCTACGGCCCGGCGCCACCTGGAGCGGCATCCTGCTGCGCTTCGAGGGCGGCGGCAACACCCCGGTCACTCTCGTGCGCCTCTTCCACCTGCGCGGATCGTCGACCGACCCGAGCGAACTGAAGGAGATGAACGTCATCACGCGGCGCGCCGATAACCTGATGACGTTCGCACAGTACGCCAACGTCGGCATCGACATGCGGCGCCTCGTTGCCGACCTCAGCCCGGTGGTGGCCACCACTACCGGCAAACATGGCGCCTACTTCCAGCGGCTGCGGCGCGAGTTGGGCATCAGGAACGAGACGGCCCTGCAATTGCTGCACCGCACCCAGGCCGCGAAGAACCTCGGCACACTCGACACGCTCTTCCGCCGCTTCATGCTCGACGAACCGCCCACCTTCAAGCGCGCCGACAGCGCCGTCGAACAGTTCGCCGAGCTGCGCGACGCATACCGGCACGTCGTGGACCTGCGCCGACAACGCGACGCACTCATGCGCGTCACCGCGGCCGCCGACAGCTATGACGCCGCCCAGGTCGACGTCGGGCGCCTGGTCGATCTGGCGGATGCGGTGCCCACATTCGCCGCACGCCTCACGCTCGATCTCTCGCGTGAGGCGCTCATCGAGGCGCAAACCGCGCTGGCGACCGCCGCCAGCGCGGTCGAACGGGTACAGGCTCGGCTGACTGCGGCCGGGGAGCGGCAGGAAGCTGCCCGCGCAAGGGTGCACGAGCTCGGTGGCGGCGATCTGGCCGCGCACCGCGCCCGCATCCACGACGCCGAAGAGGCACGCAAGGCGGTTGCCCAGCGCGCGGTGCGCCTGGCGCAGCGGCTAGGTGCGGTGGGCCTGCCGGCTGCCGGCACCGAGGCCGAATACACAGACCTGCTCACCCTTGCGCGTGAGGAACTGCACGTCGTGGCGCCGCCGCCTTTGCCGCACGAACTGCACGACAGGCTCTCCAGGGCCCGCGCGCGCGTTGAGCGGTTGGCATCCGAGCTGGAGGCGCTCGAGCGTCACCGGAGCAAGATCGACGCGCGACTACTGCGCGTACGGGCCGAGATCTGCCGCGCACTGGGCCTCGCCGAGCAGCTGCTGCCGTTCGCCGGGGAGCTCATCTCCGTTAAACCTGAACACCAGGCCTGGACCGGGGCGATAGAGCGCGTGCTCGCGCCGCTGGCAACGGCCCTGCTGGTGCGCGACGACGAGCTGGCCGTCGTGCGCACCTACATCGCCGAGCACCACCTGGGAGTCAACCTTGCCATCGACGCGGTGCCGTCGGTGAGTCAACGGCCGCTACCGGCTCGCGATAGCCGCTCGCTCGTCTACCGGATGGACGTGGCGGCAGGCCTGTTCGCCGAGTATCTCAACCGGCGGCTCGGCGACGACTTCGACGTCGCTTGCGTCGACACGCCAGCTGATCTGGACGAGGTGAGCAGGGGGGTGACGATCGGCGGGCTCGTGAAGCGAGCCGGGCGACGCTATCTGAAGGCCGACCGGTACCGAGTGGACGACCGCTCCAAATGGGTACTCGGCGGCGACATCGGCCCGAAGCGCGACGAGCTCGAAACGCTCCTCGCTGCGGCCCGAACGGAGTACGAGGAACTCGAGGCTCACGTGGACCGCGCGGTTCAGGATCGCGACGCGAAGGTCCGCCGCCGCGAGCTCCTCCACGAGCTCGTCGACCTGCCGTTCGCGGAGATCGACGTCGTCAGTGCCGGCGCCCGCATCGCCGAGTTGCGGACCGCCTATGAGCTGTTAGCGATGCCCGACAGCGATCTGGGGCGCGCCAGCGCGGTCCTCGACGAGGCCACCGACGAGGTGGATCGGTTGCGCGAGGAGGGCGACGCCGCACGAGAACGTCAGGTGCTCGCCCGCGATCGGTGCGAGAAGATCCAGCACGTTGTCGACAGCCTCGTCGTTGACAAACGGCCGGACCTCGCCGAGGACGTCACGGCGCAGCTCGCAGCTCGATTCAACGCGGCCCGGCGCGTCATCACGTTTGACCAGGTCGACGCTGTGTCCGTCAAGGTTCAGGCGGGATTGCACGCCGAGGTCGACCGCGCCCGCAAGGCATCCTCGGACGCGGCGGAGGAATTCGTCACCCACGCCACCACGTTCTCGATGACCTGGAAGGCGGTCGTTGCCAACGCCAACCTGACCGTCGGCATCGAAGACCGTGGCGGGTACCGCGCCGTCCTGAAGGCGATCGTCGCGCGCGGTCTGCCGGAGCACGAGGCGAACTTCCGCAAGCTGCTCGATACTCGCTCGCGCGAGAGCATCACGTTCCTGCGCGATGATCTGCGCGGCGCACTCCGCCAGGTCCAAAGTCGCATCGGCCCGGTCAACGATTCGCTGCTGCGCTCCCCGTTCGACCGCGGTCGCTGGTTGCACATCCGCGTCAAGCTGCGGCAGACGCAGGAGGTAAAGGACTTCCTGGACAAGCTCGGTTCCATCGTCGACGGCAACTGGGCCGACGAGGATCTCGCCACCGCCGAACGACGATTCGCGGTGCTCGAGGCGGTGATGCAGCAACTCGGTTCCAGCGAACGGCCAGACCGCGAGTGGCGCACCCGCGTCCTGGACACCCGCGAGCACATCACGTTCATCGCCGAGGAAGCCGACGAGCGCGGCGAGGTGCACAATGTGCACGATTCCAGCGCGGGGCTCTCCGGTGGGCAGCGGCAGAAGCTCGTCGTCTTCTGCCTGGCCGCGGCCCTGCGCTACCAACTCGCCGACGTCGACGCCGCTTACTCGAACTACGCGGTGGTAGTGCTCGACGAAGCGTTCGACAAGGCAGACGCCGACTACACCCGCATGGCGATGGATGTGTTCGTCCGCTTCGGCTTTCAGATGATCCTGGCCACCCCGGGCAAACTCCTGCAGACGCTCGAGCCTTATATCGGCGCTGTCACCGTGGTCACGAACCCCGACCGCAAGGCGTCCCAGCTGGCGAATGTGGCCTACTGACGTGGCTGCGGTGACGGTGGAGGAGGTGCGGGAGCGGGCCCGAAGGCTGTTCGAGCGCAGCGGCCGGAGATGGGCCGTAGGTGACGACGCATCGGCAGTCATAGATATTCCACTGCATCCGCCGACGGAACGCGACGTGCTAGCGGACTACGCCCGTGCACTGGCCTGGGTCGAATCGTGGCGCACCGCGCAGGGTGCGAATGTCGAGGTCGCATGGGAGTCCCGACGGTGGGGAAGTGTCGGCGAGCAGACGGTGCCGGCGCGGGTGCTCGTTTCCGGTGCCGCGGCCATCGCGGCTGTCGCGCGGGTGGCGGGGACGTGGGCGCTGTGGCGGGATCGCGCAGCCGCGTTGCAGGCCGAGCTGGGAGGTTCCGCGCGGGATGATGTCGCGACGGCAGGCGTCGCGGCGGCAGGCGTCGCGGCGGCGATGGATCCCGATGACGTCCTCGCCTCTTCGATCGCGACGCACCTCAATGCGATCGGCGCGCTCGACACCACGGACTTCCAGCGGCTCATCGGCGTGTGCCGGTGGCTTCGCCTCCATCCCGCCTCCGGGCGTTATGTCCGCGAGTTGCCGATTCGCGGTATCGACTCGAAATGGCTGGAGCGCCGCCGGTCCATGGTCGAGGCGCTCGTCGGCGGAGACGGGCTGGGCCTGCGGCAGCCGCCTTCCCTGGTGCGCCTGCGCTTCCTCGACGCGGAGCTCAGCCCTGCGGGCCTCGGCGACATCACGGCCCCGTTGGCGGAGGTGAGCGGCCTCGACCTGCGCCCGCACACGGTGCTGATCGTCGAAAACCTACAAACCTTTCTCGCGCTTCCGCCCCTCCCGGGCACGATCGCCATCGACGGGCACGGCGATCTAGCCCCGCAGCTCGCTGACGTGGCGTGGGTCCCCCTTGCGCGACGCCTGTACTGGGGAGACCTCGACTCGCATGGCATGCGCATCCTCAGTCAGACGCGCGCCGCCGGGCTCGACCTCGAATCCTGCCTGATGGATGTGGACACGCTCCTGGCGTTTCGTGACCTGTGGGTCGCCGAGCCGACACCGTTCCGAGGCACGCTTCAGCACCTGACCGCAGCAGAGCAGGCGACCCTTGAACTGCTGCGCAACGAGGGCAACGTACGCCTCGAACAGGAGCGCATCGCGTGGAACTTCGCGCTGGGCCAGCTCACTGCGTTCCTCGGACCATGAGCCACAGCGGCGGCAGCGAGTCGATCACCCTCTGTCACCCCGTCTCTCCGTGAAGGCACGATGGGATCATGCTGGCCAGCAAGGTTGGTGGAGGACGCATGGGTAGCCGCCCCGGTGATCTATACACGTTTCGAGGCTATAGAGCGGGGAGCCGGTTGGCTACGCGGATGCCGAACGGCGCTGCTGCCAGCAGCACGTCGGCGGGAATCGGCCTGCTGTAGCCAGCAAGCGGCCGCTGGCGCCGGCCCGCGCGACCGAACCAGGCAATACCGGTCAGCGCGCCGCGTGGATCATGACGCACGCGGTAGCGGATCCCGTCGAATCCTACGGAGTGCAATGCGGAAGCCCAAGCATGCGGCGCTGTGTAATCAGCGGTCGCGCTGAGCTCGCCCGTCACCCCGAAAGCGTAGGCACCGCGCGCGGTCAGGTCCGCCAGGCGCAGGTCGACCGGTAGCGGCGCGGACACCAACCTGCGGCCCGCCAAGAAATCCTCCGACAGAATGGTCAGTCCCCGCGCGACTTCCAGCAGCGCCGCCAGCGGGTCCTCCGCCAAATAGCAGGTACCGTGCGACACCGGTAGGTCGAACCTTCCGGAGCCGTCGGACGCGAACCACCACGGCGAACGACGATAGCGGTGAATTCGGAACACAACGGTGCCCGCGGCCAGCACATGCTCAGGGAAGGCGGCCAGCCCCGCGGGAGGGCCGTTCAGTGGCTCAGCCTTGCCGCAGTGCGCTGCGCTGCCGCCCGGATCGCGTCCGCCGCTGCAGGATCCGGCAGCATCGCCGCGGGCGACGCGCCATCGAGCTCATCCTGATCCGTCGCGAGCCACGTCGCGACCGTGTAGGGATCGACCCCCGCGCGGGCGAAAGCGGTCAGCACGTCGATTATCACCGGATAGGCCCTGCCCGTGGCCGGGTCGAACTGAAACACCGGGAACGCCATCGACCCACCGTCACGGCGAAGCCCCAACAGACGGCCGCGGGAAACAAGGTCGTAAACCGCCTGGCGAGTCGACACCCCCAACAGCGCAATGACGCCCTTCACGTCAAGGAGTCCACCAAGGTGCTCTCGCCAGGCAGTCGCGCTGCGCACAAGAAGCGCGGCACGGCGCCCCACCTCCACCGCGTCATTGGCATCAACGCCTTCCAGGCCACCCCGAGCAAGCAGCGTCTCTCGGAACGCCTCCACAGCAGAATCAACAGCAGCAGTCATAGCAATATGGTGCGTCCCCCCACACACCAGTGTCAAGGTCTGTCAAGAGACGCCGCTCGGCGCCCAGCAGGTCGCCGCCATCCTTGGCCCGGTGACCCGTCCCCTACCGATCCACACCGAACAAACGGCGTCGCGCGCGTAAGTCGCTGTCCGTCACAGTGAGTCACGCAGCAAGCGCGCCTCGGCGCGTGATCGTCACCTCCAATCACTACCGGTGTGGGCAGCGGACCTGCTCCGGCGAGCCAGCATGCCCTGGGGCCGGGGCGGACTAGGCAGTCCGAAACCAGGCCGTCGTGTCCTGCAGCAGCTGATGGTCAACCGTCGGGGCATTGGCGAGCAGAACCCGGCCCCAAGCCGCGGGCACATCGAAAGGTGGCCCGCCGAAAACGGTTGCGCTGATGAAGTTTCCGCGGCGGAATGCGAGTAGGTCGTCGCGCCCGGTTTCGAGCCATTCCAGACCGGCAGTCGGGTCGAATTTGCGACGGGCGGCGAGCGCAAAGCGGTACAGCGTCAGCACAGAATCCTCGTTGATTTCTTGGCGGTCTGCGGCGAACTGGGTGAACCATGCAGGTTGCGGCAGCCAGGGCATGCCGGTGCTGAACCCGAAATTGGGCTGGTCGGCATGCCAGGGCAGCGGGACGCGGCAGCCGTCTCGGCCGTATTCGATGTGGCCGGAGCGTTCCCAGATCGGGTCCTTGCGGGCATCATCTGGGAGGTCCTGGACCTCAGGAAGGCCGAGCTCCTCGCCTTGATACAAGTACACCGAGCCGGGTAGTGCGAGCATCAGCATCATGGCGGCGGTGGCACGACGGGTACCTAGTTGCAGGTCGATTCGGCCGCGCGCGCGTGTGCGCAAAGCGTTTGCGTCTGCAGTCCGCGGCGGTTCCGGTTCGATTAGTCCATACCGGGTGACGGCCCGGTGCACGTCGTGGCTATTGAGTGTCCAGGTCGGCGCTCCGGCTGCTTGCTTCAGCCCGTCCATCGTTTCTGCGATGGATAGCCGGAACGCGGCAGCCTCAAATGGCTGTTGGAGCAGGTCGAAGTAGAAAACCTGCTTGAGTTCGCCCGGGCGGATGTAGTCCGCCGCATCGGTCGGCGATAGCCATACCTCACCGAGCAGCGTCAACTCCCGATCGTAACCATCTACGACCATCCTCCAGTGCTTTAGGACCTCGTGCACGCCGGGCTGATTCCACAAATAGGGGTTGTAACCCTCCGGATCGAGAAGATCCGGCAGCCCTTCGGCCTTCACCATGGCGTACGCGACGTCGATCCGAAATCCGTCGATGCCGCGGTCGAACCACGTGCGCAGCACCGTATCGAACATGTCGACCACCTCCGAGTTCTTCCAATTGAAGTCCGGCTGGGATGGGTCAAAACTGTGCAGGTACCACTGCCCCGGGGTGCCGTCGGACTCTGCGACTCGTGTCCATGCTGGCCCTCCGAAGGTCGACCGCCAGTTGTTCGGTGGCTGGCTGCCATCGGGGCCTTTGCCATTGGCGAAGATGAACCGGGTTCGCTCGCTGCTGCCGGGCGCCGCGGCGAGAGCGCTGGTGAACCACTCGTGTTGGTCCGAGCAATGGTTGGGGACCAGGTCCATGAGCACTCGCAGGCCCCGATCGTGCGCCGCAGCAAGGAGCCGCTCGAACGCCGGTAGTCCCCCGTAACGTTCGTCGATGGTCAGATAGTTCGCGACGTCATATCCCCCATCATGGTTTGGCGACGGATAGCACGGGTTCAGCCAGAGTCCGTCCACGCCGAGTGATACGAGGTAGTCCAGTCGTGCGGTGATGCCGTCGAGGTCCCCGATACCGTCTCCGTCGGAATCGGCGAAAGACTTCACGTAGAGCTGGTAGATGACGCTGTCGCGCCACCACTTCCCTCGTCCAGTGTCGTCAGCTTTGCCGGTGTGCTCGACCGTCGTCGATGGCGGTTGTGTGGCCAAATCGGCCATAGTGTTTTCCGTTCCTCAGTTTTCCCGTGCCAGGTTGCGCACATGACATTCGCGGCCATCTTCGCGCCGGATCGTCACGGTGAGCAGCGCAGGCCGGGCGACGTGCCAATAGTTGTTACGACGCATCATGTGTGACCTTCCGATCCCGCCGGTATTCGAGGTGACGGTTCGATCAGTAGGAGTTGCCATATGGCCGGGGTGGGCAGCGTCCCGGTTGCGAGGTCACCGTCCGCGGTGAGGGTGATGTCGCGTAGGTGGTGGTCGGTGTCGGGGGATGCGATGCGGACGCGGGGCATGTCCATCCCGGTGCGTCGTATCGTCAGCATCGCCGGGCCTGGGTCGGAGGGCGGTCTTCGAGGGGCGTCCCATGCGGTGTCGCGTTGGCCTGCGAGGTTGATGAGGTGCATGACGAAGCGGCCGTCCGGCAATCGGGTGACACGTCGCCACATGATTCCGGCCCGGGCGATTTGATCGACATCGCAGTCCTCATACGAAACGTCGAGGTCGCCGTTGTAGTCGGACACCAGGCTGGATGTGACCTCGACGATTCCCGGGTCGAAGAGTAGCTCTGAGTAGGCGACGGCGAAGTCGTAGTAGCGGCGCAGCATTTCGGCGGTGCTGGGCGTTATGTGGTGATTGCGTACGTAGTACGGATCGGTGAGCACCCGGTCGGCCTCGCCGGCGAACAGGTGTGTGGCGCCGTGTGAGAAAAGGGCCGCCATGGTGAACGACGCCGCCCGGTCTGCCTCGGCCGTGTCGGATGTGTCGTAGACGTGTTGATAGGCGGCGACCACGACGGGTTTCCCGTCCGCCACGGCCCGCGCCCTGGTGACGGTCTGTGCGAGGTGCTCCAGGCCGATGTGCGGCTTCCAAACCTCGATATACACGGCGTCTTGGGGCGCTTGGGCCGTGGCCCAGGTGGGGAAGTCGTTGACGTTGTTAAATACCAGGCGTGCGGCCGGCAGTGCGTCGCGAACTTCGCCGATCAGGCGGGTGAAGCTGTCGGCGAGGTCGATCGGGCTGCCATCAGAGCGCATCGCACGCTTTGGGTAGCCGTATTGGTCCAGGTGGAAGCCGTCGAAGTCGACCCTCGTCATGGCCTTCGCGAGGTCGTCGGTGAAGTGTGCAAGCCAGTCTTCGGCGGCCGGGTCTACCAGGCGCAGGAAGTCGCCCAGGGCGTGCGGCTGGCCGTTGGCGGCCAACAGCGCATCGTGCTGCCAGGCGTGCCACTCGTCGAGGCCGATCGCGTAGACGGCGGCGTAGCCGAGGGCGTCGACGCCGACTTGGTGGCAGGCGTCGATGAGGTCTCGGACCGTGGCCAGTGAGATGGGCCGGTTCAGTGCGTCGTTGTATTGTTCGCCGCCGCCGAGCAGGTCGGCGTGCCGGTAGGCCCAGTCGTAGAACTGGATGCCGGTGAGATGCAGGCGCCGCACGTTGTCGGACATTGCGGCTACGTCGCGGCCGGGCCGGTAGTCGGCGACGAACCCGTAGCGCAGTACCGAGCGTGGGTTTTCGGTGATTTCGACCGCGGTGCGCGCGGCGCCGAGGCCGATCAGATACCCGCCTGGCGGGAGGGTGTCGAGATCGACAATCCCGTCGCCAACCACGTTGATGCACTCCACCAGTTCGCCGAGGTGCCAAACATTGAGCTGTCCGGGCGCGGCGAGGTTTCGTACCTCGATTTGCACGGTTTTGCCACTGCGGTAGATGCCCGCGCACGGCAGCAGCTCCGTGCCGGCCGCCGCTGGGTCCGCTGGTTGGGTGGGCGCGGGTGGGCTGGATGGTGGGGTCATCCTTTGATCGCTCCCGTGGTGAGGCCTTGCACGAATTGGCGTTGGAAGATGAGGAATACGACGATCACCGGGACGATGGCGATGATCGAGGCGGCGAATACGAGCCCCCATAGCGTGGAGTTTTGGCCCTGGAAGAGCGCGATGGCGATCGGCAGGGTGCGTTTCTCGGGTGTGTTGATTACCGTGAGCGCCCAGGCGAATTCGTCCCAGCTGGACAGGAAGGTGAGGATCGTCGCGGTGGCCAGCGCGGGCTTGGCGAGCGGGAGAATCAGCCGCCAGTAGCGGGTCCATGGCCCTGCACCATCGACCTCCATCGCTTGCTCGAGTTCGACCGGTATCGCCTGGAAGAAGCCGCGGAGCAGGAATGTGTTGAGCGATAGCGAGAATCCGGCGTAGAAGATCACCAGGCCGGTGAGCGAGTCGATCATTCCGAGGTATTTCGCCAGCACGAACTGCGGGATGATCAGCATGATGGCCGGGATCATCAGGCCGAGCAGCAGGAGTTTGAACAGCAGCTCGCGACCGGGGAATCGGAACCTGGCGAATGCGTAGGCCATCATCGACGAGAGCAGCAGCGATAGCAGCGTGCTTGCGACCGCGACTATCACCGAGTTCAGGAAGTACTTGGCGAAGTCTTCCCCGGTCCACACCTGGGTGTAGTTGCTGATTGTGGCGGGGTGCGGGATGAATTGCGGCGGGATAGTCAGGACGTAGGTTTGGCTTTTGAATGACGTGGACAGCATGTACAAAAATGGCAGCACCATGACGGCCGCGCCGACCGTGAGCACGAAGTAGCGAACCGCGCCGTGTAGCCACCAGGCTTGTCGTGGCCGCCCGGCGTTCACGGGTCGGTGCGTCACGGCGGTCATGACAGTTCCTCATTCGCGCCGCGGAACATGCGCAACTGGATGGCCGACAGGATGAACACGCCGACGGTGAGCAGCACGGCGATCGCCGAGCCGTAGCCGAAGTTCAGGTTGGTGAATGCGAGCTGATACATGTAGGTGAGAAGTACCTGGGTGGAGTCGGCGGGGCCGCCGTCGGTCATCAAAAGGACCGAGATGAACACGTTCAGGCCGCCGATGACGAGCATGATCGTCACGAACGCTGTTGCCGGCGAGATCGCGGGCAGCGTGACGGCGCGGAAGCGTTGCCACCGGTCGGCGCCGTCGATATCGGCCGATTCCATGAGGTCTTTCGGCACGGCCTGCAGCGCCGCGAGGAAGATCATCATGGACCAGCCGATGCCCTTCCAGATGCCCAATGCGGAGATGGCGATCATGCCGGTCCAGCGGCCGGATAGCCACGAGATGGTGCCGCCGCTGAGATGGGTCACGTCATGAAGCATCCAGTTGACGATGCCGCTGTCGGCGAACAGGTACTGGAACAGCAGGGAGACGACGACCCAGCTGGTGACCACGGGCAGGAAGAACAGCACCCGGTAGAGCGCTCGGCCGGGCGCCTTATTGTTCAACATCGTGGCGACCATCAGTCCCAGGACTATCTGCGGCGGGACAGTCACCGCCATGTAGAAGCCGCTGTTGACCAGTCCGCGCCAGAACACTGGGTCGTGGAAGGCTGTGCGGTAGTTGTCCAGTCCGATGAATTTGCTGGCTGCGCCAGCGACGACGTTCCAGTCGTAGAAGCTCATCTGGAAGGCCCGGATCATCGGGTAGATGATCAACGCTAAGAACAGTATGAAGCCGGGCGCGAGGAATGCATAGGCGACCGGGTTGATCCGGTGGCGCCGGGCGGCGCGCGGGCGGGCGGGAGCCGTAGGCTTCGCAGCTTGGACGTCGATCGGGCTGGTTTGCAGGTCGCTGGTCATGGCGCCTCCCTTCTCACAAGTTCGTTTCTGCCCGGTACCGGGGCCCTTCGCACCTCGTCAGTAGCGCAGGGCCCCGGTTCCCGTGATTGTTAGTGGGTTTGGGTCAGCAGCGGATCGATAGTCTTTGCCGCCTCGTCCAGCGCCTGCTGCACCGTGGCGCTGCCCTCGAACGCCTTGGTCAGCGCGTTCTGCAGTGCCGTATCGATCGCCGGGGCCTGCGGAACTGGTGGCCTCGGCCGGGCGGTCGCGAGCTGCGTGATGAACGGTGCCAATTCCGGGTTCTGCTCCGCCTCTTGGCTGTCCAGCGACTTCACTACCGACATTTGGCCCGTCTTGGCCATCGCGAGTTGGTAGTCGGCGGTTTGCGTGAACGCGATGAACTTCATCGCCGCGTCCTGGTTCTTCGAGGAGGTCGTCATGTTGATGTCCTCGCCGCCCACGACCGAGATGGAGCCGCCTGGTCCTGCCGGAACTGACGAGTACACCGGTTTGAAGTCCGGGTATTGGCCCGACCAGATTCCCTGCATCCAGGGGCCGTCCAGAATGTTGGCGTAGTTGCCCTTCGGCAGCCCGTCGGACGTTTGGACCGCGCCCTTGTTGCCGATGATCAGGTTCGGGATGTCGCCCGCCTTGTAGAGATCGACCAGCATTTGTACGCCGGCCACGCTCTTCGGCGAGTTCAGGAAGCCTGTCGCCTTGGTCAGATCCGGGTTGGTGACCTCACCGCCGGCCGACCAGATCCACGGGTAGATGTTCCATCCCTGGAGTCCGCTATCGGCGAAGACGTCGACTTTGTTCGCTGCGAGCTTCGGGGCGTCGGCCTTCAGGTCGTCGAATGTGGCGGGCGGCTTGTCGATGCCGGCCTTGGCCAGAACATCAGGGTTGGAGATGAGCACGCGAGTGTTGGTGTCCAGTGGCAGTCCGTAGTAGTGGCCGTTCCATTTGTTGGTGGCCAAGCTGCCCGGGTAGGTGTCGGCGGCCAACGTGTCGAAGTCCGGCATGGTCCCGTCGAGTTGCGCGAACACGCCCAGTGCCGCGAACTTCGCGACCCAGCCGATATCGGAGCGGACCAGGTCTGGCAGTTCGCCTCCGGCGGCGCTGGTCGTCAGCTTCTGCAGCAGCGAGTCGTACGGGATGTCGACATAGTTGATCTTGATGTTCGGGTTGGCTTTCTCGAACGCCGGGATGATTGTCTGGCTCAGCACGTCGGTCTGGGTCTTGTTGCCGCCGTTACCGTACGTTCCCCAAAACGTCAGGGTGGCCGGTGCTTGAGCCGCGCTTTCGCTGCTGCTGTCGGATGTGCTTTCGGCCGGTGTCGAAACCTGGCTGCTCATGCCGCTGCTCGCGCCGCCGGTATCGGAGCTCTGGCTGTTAGAGCTCGAACTCTGGTTGTTGGCGGCCGGTGCGGCGCTACCCGTGGACGAACAGCCAGCCAGTGCCATAGCTGCGACGGCCGCGGCCGCGAGCAGCCGCAAGCGGCGTGAAATGCCGATTGATGGTGCCATCATGTACTCCTTCGTGCTTCGGTGGGCCGGGGCCGACAGACGGCCGCCGGATGAACATTGGTGCTCTACTTCACTTCCTTGGTGCATGAGCGAATCGGTTCGTGAGTGGTGTCAGGTCGACACCTTGTCCGTGAGAGTGCTCAGTGATTGCAGAAGGCCGTGCCGCAGCATGGTCGCCGCGGCGCCCCGTGCCCACGCCTCGTCCGGCAGGGGCCGAACCAGCACGGTGCAGTCATGGGCCACGGTGGAAAACGCGTCGCTGTCCAGCTCCACGCGTAGGGCATCCATGAACAGGTCAGAGGCGGTGATGCCCTCACCGGACAGGATCACGAGCGGCGGGTTGACCAGGTTCACCAGCGCCGCGATGGCCCGGCCGAGGGAGACGCCGGCCTGCGTGAATACCTGCTGCGCATCGGTGTTGCCGGAATGCGCCATGGCCACCACCTGCGCGACTCTTGCGATCCGGCGGCCGGTCCTTTTCGACATGGCGGCTGCGATCGCGTCGTCGCTGACCACCGCCTGCAGGCAGCCCCGTTTGCCGCACCCGCACTCCGGGCCGTCCGGGTCGACCACCATGTGACCGATTTCGCCGGCCGCGCCGCTTTGCCCGCGCCACAGCTGGCCATCGAATACGAACGCGCAACCGACCCCGGCACCGATGGTGACCAGGGCGAAATCGGCGAAACTACTGCCGGCGCCGAACCACTGCTCGGCCACCGCTAGTGTGTTGACGTCGTTCTCGATAACCGTCGGCAGGCCGAGGGCCTCGTTGAGCAGTTCGCGCAGCGGAACATTGCGCCATTTCAGGAACGGCGACTGCACGACGACGCCGGTGTTTCCGTTGATATGCCCGCCGAGCCCCACACCGACGCCCAGCAGCCTGTCCTGCGCAGCTGGCGAACGATCCAGCAAGGCCGTTGTCAGCTCCGCTATCGCCGACACCACCCCGTCCGGACTCGTGTCGGTGTAATGCATCCGATGCGCGGACTGAACTTCGGCATGCATATCGACCACGACGCCGACGGCCTCGCGGTCCATCAACTTCACACCGACCGTGTAGTGACGCGTCGCATCAACCTCCAGTGGAATCTGAGGGCGGCCGGGCACCCCGGCCTCGCGATCGTTCTCCACTAGGTAGCCGTTGCTGATCATCGGTTTGACCAGTTTTGTGACCGCCGCAGGCGATAGGCCCGTCAACCTCGCCGCGTCACGACGCGACAACGGACCACGCGTCAACACGGCCTCGAACAACGCCGCCAAGTGCCGCTCACGGCTACCCGGGCGAACCACGCTCCCGCCGTTCACCAAGCCGGCAGCGTCACCCGACAGACCCACCGCCTGACGCGAATTTGTCATCCCTGTCCGCCGCTCCCAACCTCATCACCCCGGCGGCCCGCCGGACGCTATACGGGAGCGTAAACCTAGTTGATTTCCTCCGTCAATCAATTGGACCGCTTTTCTCCTTGATTCACGCACACCAAGGGCGCCCATCCCACCAAGACTCACTCGGTTGCTTAACGACATGCAGCAACCCGGCACAGAAGCGTACGACCAGCTGGCCCGCAGACCTCGTCGACCGTATAGACCTCGCGGGGCGACCAGAACTGTCAAGATGACGAGCAGGTCGCACGGTGCCCCGTCGTGCGAAGCCCCTACTCAAGTACCCGCGCTCCTCCAGGATCGCTGCCCTCTTCGAAAAACACCAACGTGTCAGCCGCCAAATCGTGATCTAAGGGACGATTGGACAGACGCAACCTGCGGAAACTTAGCGCCGACCTCAATGTCCGGCCGCGATCCGCGGAATTTTTGTGGGCAAGATGTGGGCACGGGCCCAAGAAACGCGTCTCGAACGCGTTCGAAAGAACATATTTCCGCAGGTCAGACCTGGTGGAGCTGAGGAGATCCCCACCACTCGGCTAGCGCCTCGCGGCGTGGGCCCACTCGATTCACAGCCTCAAATGCGGTCATGGGGCCCTACCTCGCTAGCGCTCGGCAGGACCCCATGACCGCAGTGGAGCTGAGGAGAATCGAACTCCCGACCTCTTCGATGCGAACGATAATCAACCAGGTCCACGAGCTGCGCAAACCGGCGCGCACCCCTCCTGACCTGCTCACACAGCCCAGCGACGATCAGCCCTGATCACGCCAATCGCCCCAGCGTGTGGGCATATTGTGGGCGGCACCAATTCCGACCACGCGAGCCATGTCCAAGCGCAGCGAGACACCTCAATGACACCGCTACCAGCAACGGGGAACTCCAGAACGCCCAGCGCCACCTCTGGAAACTGGCCCAGCTACCCGGCCAAAGCCAGTTACGCTATGTCACCCGCGGGTGACGCCCGATCGGATCTTCGATCGAGCCCCCAAACACTCGCGCGACGCTAGAGGTACCGGCAGATCTGGTCGGGGCTGCACGCTTCGGGGTGCGCGGCGGCCGCCTGATCGCGGAGTTCGGCGAGAGTATCGCGTAGCGCGGCCAGGCTGCGGAGTTGGGCGTTGACATCGGCGAGGCGCTGCTCAAGTAGGCCGCGGACGTGTTCGCAGGGCGCGTGCCCGTTGTCGCGAATGTCGAGGACCTGCTTGACCTGGGCCAGGGTGAGTCCGGCGGCTTGGCCGCGCCCGATGAAGTCGAGGCGGGTCAGCATGTCGTCGGAGTAGTCGCGGTAGCCGGCCGGGGTGCGGGCCACCTGGGGCAGCAGGCCTTGCTCCTCGTAGAACCGCAGTGTCGCCGTGGTGGTTCCCGCCTGGGTGGCGAGTTCGCCGATCTTCATCTGTATCTCGTTCCACGAATTTGGTCCGACGGGCTTGACCTTCATCTCTACTTGAAGGTCCATTCTGGCTTCATCGGGTCGATGACACAAGTGATGGAGGAGATTTCGGATGGGCCAGACGGCGGATCTTGCGGTGATCGGCTCGGGTGGCGCGGCGTTCTCGGCCGCGATCCGGGCCCGTAACCTGGGCAAGTCGGTGGTGATGATCGAACGCGGCACCGTCGGGGGCACGTGTGTGAACGTCGGCTGCGTGCCGTCGAAGGCGCTCATCGCCGCAGCACAGGCCCGCCATGTCGCCGCGGACGCATCGGCCAGGTTCGCGGGCATCGCGGCCGCCGTCGGTCCGGTAGACATGCCGGCCCTCATCGAGGCGAAGCAGGCGTTGGTCGAGGACCTGCGGTCGGCGAAGTACCTCGACATCGCCGAGGCCCACGGCTGGCCGATCCGACACGGCGAAGCCTCTTTCGAGGGCACGCCGGGCACGCCCGTGTTGCGGGTGACTGACACCGACGGCACCTCGGAGGTAATCGAAGCAGCGCATTATCTGGTCGCGACCGGTGCGCAGCCGTGGGTCCCCGATCTGCCGGGCCTAGACGATGTCGATTACCTCACCTCGACCACGGCCATGGAACTCACCCATGTGCCTGAGTCGCTGCTGATCCTGGGCGGCGGGTACGTCGCATTAGAACTAGCCCAGCTGTACGCCCGGCTCGGGTCGAAGGTGACGATGCTGGTCCGCTCCCGGCTCGCCTCGCATGAAGAACCTGAGGTCAACCAGGCACTACAGTCGGTCTTCGCCGAGGAGGGCATCCGGGTCGTGCGCCGCACCCGGATCACCGCCCTGTGCCGCGACGAGGCCACCGGCGAGGTCGTCGCCACTGCGAATGTGTCGGGCGGGAAGAGCGAATTCCGTGCCGAGCAGGTACTGGTCGCGCTGGGCCGCCGACCGGTCACCGACAGACTGAACCTGGCCGCGGTCGAGGTCAAAACCGGCCAGGACGGCGAGATCATGGTCGAGAACACGCTGGCCACTTCCAACCGACGCATCTGGGCCGCAGGCGATGTGACCGGCCACCACGAGTTCGTCTACGTCGCCGCCGCACACGGGGCCATCGCCGTCGACAATGCGTTCACCGCCGCCGACCGCACCGTCGACTACGCCTACCTGCCGCGAGTCACCTTCACCAGCCCCGCCGTGGGCGCGGTCGGGATGACCGATGAGCAGGCCGTCGCGGCCGGAATCCGCTGCACCTGCCGGGTCCTGCCGCTGGACTATGTGCCCCGTGCCCTAGTGAACCGGGACACCCGCGGGTTCATCAAAGTCGTCGCCGACGACGAGACCGGCCGCATCCTGGGGATCACCGCGGTAGCCAAGGACGCCGGCGAACTCGCGGCCGCCGGCGTCTACATCCTCCAAGCAGGCATGACCACGCAACAGGTCGCCGCGACGTGGGCACCGTACCTGACCATGGCCGAAAGCATCAAACTCGCCTGCCGGGCCTACACCACCGACCCTGCCCAGCTGTCCTGCTGCGCCTGACTGTGCGTGCCGGCGTGCAGCCGGTCACACCACCGAAGGCCACATCAACGAAGGAGCCACCCATGACAGCGAACCCGCAACTCGCCGAGCGCCTGATCGATCTCGCAGATCGCAGCGACCTCGACCCGGTCGTCCTGCTACCCCTGCTGAAACGGCTTGCCGCGGGCGAGCCCATCAACATTGCCGACCTGGCAGCAGATGTCGACCTCGACGTCGCCGCCCTGCGGGCACGGCTCGCGGCCGCACCGGACACCGAATTCGACGAAGACGGGCACATCATCGGGCTGGGGCTGACCTTGCGCCCGACCCCGCACCGGCTCACCCTCGCCGGACAGGAGCTCTACACCTGGTGCGCATTCGACACATTGGTCTTCCCGGCGCTGCTCGGCCAGACCGCCCGGGTCGAGTCGACCGCGCCCGACGGCACCGTGATCCGCATGACCGTCACCCCCGACGCCGTGACCAGGATCGAGCCCGCAAGCGCCGTGATGTCGGTGCTCCCGCCGGCCGGCGACGCGCCGATCCGCACCGGATTTTGCAACCAGGTGCACTTCTTCACCGCGCCCGAGGACGCAGCCGAATGGCTGGCCGACCACCCCGAGGCGCAGGTCATCCCGGTGGCCGAGGCGCACCGCCTCGCCACCGAACTCGCCACCAACATCGCCTCCCTCGCAGCCCGATGCGAGGCCAGTCCCGCGACCGACTCGTGCGACGCCCCCAGAGGCGGCAATTCATGCTGCTGCTGACCCAGATCAACCCCACCCCGAAGGAACAGCCATGACGAGATCGTCGACGGCCCCAACCCGCTCCAAAACCTCGCATAGCCTGCCGGTCCTGAGCACCGCCGGCATCACCCTGTTCGCGGTCCTGTGCTGCGCGGGCCCAGCAATGATCGCCAGCGGGATCGCCGCCGGCGCACTCGGGGCCTTCGGCGCCTGGATCTCCAACCCATGGGTCATCGCCACCGCCGCCGCCCTCGTGACCCTCGCCGCAGCCGGGCTGTGGCGCCGCCACCGCAGCACAGTCGGTGACGCCTCAAAGCGCAGCCATGTTGGCGGCTTGAGAAGTGAACCGCGCGGACCAGACCCCATCTATGGTTCGAGTGAAGGATCGTGCGTTAATTCGGCGCCTTGTCGCCCCGATGTATTACAGCGCGCGGTAGCCCGTGACCTGGGCATTGACAGAGGTACGGTGCTCCGGTGCATGCTCGGCCGTTGTCGATTCGGTTCGGTGCGTGAGTGTCGCCGAATGGGTTGACGCCACCGGCTCGAAAGGGCGCTCCCGACTTCGTACGTCTGCCTTCGTCGCGGGTGTCAGGTGTGGTCGGCCGGTCGTGGGGTGACGGTGCCCGCGTTGCCGTCGACGGTGACGGTTTGGCCGGTGCGCAGGCTAGTGGTGGCGTTGCCGGTGCCGACGACGGCGGGGATGCCGTATTCGCGCGCCACCAGGGAGGCGTGTGCCGCGAGGCTGCCGCCGTCGGTGACGACGGCCGCTGCTGTGGCGAACAGCGGGGTCCATGCCGGTGTGGTGGCCTTGGCGACGAGGATCTCCCCGTCTTTGAAGGCGGCGAACTCGGCGGGGGTGTCGATGATCCGGACGGGGCCGGTGGCGATGCCGGCGGATGCGGGGTGGCCGATGATGGTGCCGGGCGGTGGCGGCGTGGTGGCGCCGCGGGCGTCGTGGACGGCGTGCGCGATGGGGTTCCCGATGAGTCTGCCGGGCCGACCGAGTGTCAGGGGCGCGGCCAGCTTGCGGTGTTGCTGCCATTGTTGGCGCCGACCGGGCACGGCCTCGATCGGCCCGCGCGGGCGGCCGGCGATGGCGGCGCTGACCTCCTGGCGGGTGCAAAAGAAGATGTCACCGGGGTCGGCGAGTACGCCCGCCTCCACGAGGTCGTCGCCGAGCCGGTCGGCGCAGCGACGGAGGACCGGCCAGGCGAGGGTGAAGTCCTGTGCCTGCTGCTCGCGGATAATGGCGTATCGCTGGTTGACCTGAAGGAGCCCGTCGAACTGGGTGAGCAGGGCCGGCCGATCGGCCAGCGCTATCCGGGCGCGCCGCTCGGCGGCGCGCCGCTGATCGACGAGGTGGGCCTGTCGTGGGGGCGGGGCGACGCGCCCTGGCGGGACGGCGGGCCCGCCGGCGGCCAGCGGGTGGTACCAGTCGAGGCTGTGGACGGCGTGGCCGGTCGGTCGCGGTGCAGCCCCCGCCAGCCCGCGTAGCAGCACCTGGGCTCCACCGTCATCGGCGGGAAGGGCGGTGGCGAGGTGCCGGCGGGCGAATCGGGTCAGGGCGGCCTCCATTTTCCAGGCGGAGCCGCCCAGGATTGCCAGGTACCACAAGGCGACGCCGGCTTGCGTGCCCAACTGGTTGACGAGCTCGGCAAGACGTCGCGGGCACGCTTGGTCCACCTCCTCCGCGGCCCGGGCGACCTGATGCCGGTATCGGGGCAGTTGCACCTGCTGCCAGTCTCGTTCCAGGGTCGACAGGACGGCGCGGTCGGCGGCGGCCGGATTTTTCCCGACCCGGTACAGCGCGTGGTAGAGAACTTTCACCGCGCGGGAGCGGCCGCGTAGCAGCACCTGGGCCAGCAGCCGCGGTGACGGTAGTGGCGGCGCGTTGTAGTACCAGCCGTTGACGAGGGCGTACCGGAACGGAACGCGCACCCCGACGGTGGTGTGCATGCCGTCCAGATAGCCGCCCTCCAGAAGCGGCAGCAGCCAGGTCGCGAACAGCGGGGTGACGGCCTCGGGGAGCCATTCGCCGATCCGGAAGTTGCGCATCCACAGGCCGCGGCCGGGCGGATCCCAGGACAGCTGCGAAGGGAGCGCGGTCATCGGCCGGGCCTGTAACAGCCACAGCCGGCCGTCGGAGTCGATGGCCCACTCGATGTCCTGCGGAATCCCGTCGGTCGCGGCACAGACCCGCCGGGCGAGTCGGGCCACGGCATCCGCCTGGCCGACGGTCAACGCGGTGCCGTCGTGGCCGGCTCGGCTTCGGGTCGCCGGCAGGCCCGACACCGCGGTCCATTCCTCACCGAGGGCCTCCCCGGACACCAGCGATTCGCCGAGGCCCGCTACCGCCGTGATCACGGTCTTCGTGCGGTCCCCCGTCAGCGGGTCGGCGGTGAAGGCCACGCCGGCCGCCGCGGGGTGAATCATCGCCTGTACCAGCACCGCCATCGTGCCGGCCGCGATCCCACGCTGCCGCTGGTATGCGGCCACTCGCGGGTCCTTCGCCGCGGCGAAGCAGCACCGCACCGCATTCTCCAGTTCCGCCGCCGACACGTCGAGGTAGGTCTCGTACAGGCCGGCGTGGGAGGCGTCCGGTAGATCCTCCGCGACGCCCGAGGAGCGCACCGCGAACCGGCCGGCTCCGAGCCCGTCGGCGGCCGTGCGGAGGTACCCGGCCAGGTCCGGGCGCGACAACGCCCGCGCTGTGACGACGAACCCCGGCGGCACGACGAACCCGGCAGCCGACAACCGGGCCAGCTCGGCGGCCTTCCCACCGATCACGGACCGTCGCCCCGCGACGCCGGGCTCGGTCAGGCCGACGATCGAGGGCGTCGTGTCCATCCCCATCACCTCATGAGTAGCAACGGTATATGTAGCGATGCTACTCTAGGCATGAAGGCGCGACAGGTTGGGAGGCGCGGGTGCTGCCGATGCGATCGGAACTACTCAAGGGCCACCTCGATACGCTGCTGCTCGCCGTCCTGGCCGCAGGGCCTCGGCACGGCTACGCGGTCATCGACGCGCTGCGCACCGACACAGCCGGCGCGTTCGACCTGCCCACCGGCACGGTCTATCCCGCGCTGCACCGGCTCGAACGGGCCGGCCTGATCGACAGCGATTGGCAGACCGTCCAGGGGCGCCGCCGCCGCAGCTACCGTCTGACCCCCTCCGGACACGCCGCGCTCGGCGAACAACGCGCCGTCTGGGAACAGTTCTCAGCCGCGATCGCGGCGGTCCTGGGCAGGCAGACATGGCCGGCAACGCCGTGACCACCCCCGTCGGCGGCTCACCCGTCGACGCGTATCTGGCGGAGATCGCCCGACTGCTGCGCGGCCCGCGTCGTAAGCGCGCCCGGATCCTGACCGAACTACGAGACGACCTTCAGCAGGCGGCCGACGACCGCATCGGCAGCGGCGTGCCACCGCTTCGCGCGGAGCAGCAGGCGACCACCGCGTTCGGGCAGCCGCGCACTGTCGCCGCGGCGTTCGCCGGAGAACTGGCCATCGCGTACGCCCGCCGCGCCGCCGCCACCTACATCGTCACCGGACCGCTGGTCGGCATATGGTGGCTGCTGCTGCTGCAACCGCGCCCGTGGTGGACCGGAGCAGCCGCGCTTCTGGCAGCCATCCCCGTCCTCCCGGCGGTCGGCGCGGTGGTCGCCACAGCCGCGGCCACCCTGGCCAGCACCGGCACGCTGATCCGGTGGCTTCCGGAGACCCAGCCACGTCGCGCGCTCACCGCCACCACAGTGATCGTCGCGCTGACCGCGGCCGCCGACGTCACCATCATCGCCACCTACACCGGATCACAGCCCACCTGGCCGCCGCTCGCCATCCTCGCGGTATCCGCCAGCCTGACCCGAACCGCATGCGGCATCGCCACCATGCGGCACGCAGCCGTGCTGCGGATCGCCGCCGCAGGTCACCGCCCGCGCCGGCACACGGTACGCGATGACGCCCGCGGCATGTGAACAACCCGGAAGCGGCGTCCCCCATGACGGCGGACCCGCCGGTTCACCAGGAGGTCGTGCGCGCCCCGACGGCGCGCGACAGCACCCGGCCGTCGGGGAGAAGCAGCGCGCGGCCATGGCGGCGCGAGCAATGGCCCGGCCGGCAACTCGTCGACGGCTGTCCCATCGCCGGCCGGGCGGCGCCTAAGCTCGGTCGCATCGGGCACGTCTGGGCCTGGCGGGCGGCAGCCGTACGCGCCGAGGTCCAGTAGCTGGATGACGGTGTCGACGGTTTTCTACCGACATCACGAAGCGGAGGACCTCCGATGGCCGATTCGCCGGTTTATCTGGATCACAACGCGACCACGCCGGTCGCGGCCGAGGTTGCCGAGGCGATGTGGCCGTATCTCACTGAGCATTTCGGAAATCCGTCCAGCGCGAGCGAGCCGGGCCGTGTCGCGCGGCGGGCCGTGGAGCACGCGCGCGAGCAGGTGGCGGCCTTGATCGGCGCCGATCCCGGCGAGGTCGTCTTCACCTCCGGGGGCACCGAGTCGAACAATCTGGCAATCCGCGGCTCCGCCGACACTGCGGCCGGCCGGGTGGCGGTCACCTCCGCGATCGAGCATCCCGCCGTCGACGCGCCGCTGGAGCATCTGCGCACCCGGCACGGCTGGGCTGTGCACCGCCTGCCGGTCGACATGGAGGCACGGATCTCGGTGTCCGATCTGCCGGCGGGGCCGGTCGGGTTGGGCACGCTGATTTTGGCGCACAACGAGGTCGGCACGATCGAGCCGGTCGCCGCGTTCGCCGATGCGATCCATGAACGTGGCGGCTTGGCGCACACCGACGCGGCGCAGGCCGTGGGCAAGATCCCGGTGGCCGTGGACGATTTGGGCATCGACCTGATGAGCATCGCCGGGCACAAGCTGTACGCGCCGAAGGGTGTCGGAGCGCTGTATGTCCGTCGCGGCGTGGCGGTCGCGCCGGTGCTGGTCGGAGCGGGTCAGGAACGTGGCATCCGTCCCGGCACCGAGAACGTGGCCAGCATCGTCGGTCTGGGCGCCGCGGCCGAGATCGCCGCCGGACTGCTCGATCGGGAAGTGCCCAGGCAGCAGGCGCTGTGCGAAAAGCTGTGGGGCCTGCTTCACGCGCGCATCCCGGACGCGGTGCGGCTCAGCCCCACCGATGGCGCGCTGCCGAACACGCTGATGGTGGCGATCCCGGGCCTGCTCGGCGCGGCGGTTCTGGAAGACGTGGCTGGCGTGTCCGCGTCGACGGGCAGCGCCTGCCACTCCGGGGTTCACGAACCGTCGACCGCCCTGACCGCGATGGGCCTGCGCCCCGACACCGCCCTGGGTGCGCTGCGCCTGTCGCTCGGCCGGGCCACGACGGCCGCCGATATCGACCGCGCCGCAGCCGATCTCGCCGAAGCAGTCGCCCGGGTCATGGGGCGGTCCTAGCAGGTCGTCGGCCCGGTAGCGTCGGTGCGGTGACGGTCCGATGTCTGGCACGGTGACGGCCAACAACCTGCCACAGCCGCCACATTCGCGCTTGATCAGTCGGTGCTGGTCCGCGACCACCAGAGGACGGACACGAACAGCAGCAGGGTGATGGCGTGGACGGCGGTGCACCAGAGGCAGATGGCGTGGACTTTGGCGATTTCGACGTAGATGAGCCAGGCGACCATGGGCAGTCCGACGGCGCCGAAGGCTATCCGCAGACGGTGTAGCGGCCAGATCGCGGGAATGGGTAGGCAGAGCAGCGTCATGGCGGCGAAAATGGCGACGCCGGCGACGGCAACGGGCACGCCGAGGATGACGGACCACGAGCTGGTGGTGACCTTGAGGCAGTTGACGACGCCGGTGTCGGAGCAGGCGAGGCTTTCGGATCCGGTGAGGCGCTCGTAGGCGAGGTACACCGATACGGCGAGGCCAACCAGCGCGAGGAGGAACGAGGACCAGGCCGTTGTACGGGTCTGTCTGCTGTTCGAAGCATCGATGCCGAGGGTATTCACGGGGTGCTCTTTCCGTTCGTGATGCCTGCGTCAGGCCGGCCGGGATGCCGAGTAGAGAGCCGGTGTCCCCAGAGAGATCGCCGGGGTCGTCACAGGAGTGGAATCCCAACGTGGACGACGCGCGGCGCGCAGGCCGTTCGCGATGACGACGACCTCGGCGCATTCGTGGATCAAAACCACGCTGGCCAGGCCGAGCACGCCGGTCAGCGCGAGCGGGAACAGGGCCGCGATGATGGCAATCGACAGGGCGATGTTGACGGTCATGATGCGTCGACCGCGCCTGGCGTGGGCGATCGCGACCGGGATCAAGCGCAGGTTACGGCCGGTGAGCGCGATGTCAGCGGCCTCGATCGCCGCGGCGGCGCCGCCGGTGCCGATCGCGATGCCCACGGTCGCTGTGGCCAACGCGGGCGCGTCGTTGATGCCGTCGCCGACCATCGCGACCGGGACGGACCGGGCGAGGTACTCGATCGTCGCAGCCTTGTCCGCGGGCAGCTGCTCCGCGAATACGTCGGCGATGCCGGCCTGCCGTGCGAGAGCGGTTGCGGTGCGCTGATTGTCGCCGGTCACCATGACGACATCCATACCCATGGCGCGCAGCCCGGCCACTGCGGCCGCGGCTTCGCCGCGGAGCTCGTCGCGCACTCCGATCACCCCGGCGACGCTGCCGTCGATCTCGGCGGCGACGACCGTCATCCCTTGGACTGCCAGGTCGTCGACCGCCGCGCTCATGTCGCCGACATCGACGAACGCCGTACTGCCGACCCGAACCGTGCGCCCGTCCACTACGCCTTCGGCACCGTACCCGGCGTGCTCGACCACCCTGCTCGCGGACGCGACGTGCGGCGCTGCGGTGGTGATGGCGGAAGCGAGTGGGTGGCTGCTGGCGGCCTCGACCGCGGTCGCGGCGGCCAGCACGCCCGCGTCGGTGAACCCTCCGGCGGCGCGCATCGCCACCACAGCGGGGCGGCCTTCGGTGAGGGTGCCGGTCTTATCGAACGCAACGGTGGTCACGGTGCCGAACTGCTCGAACGCGGCCCCGGACTTGATCACGACACCCAGACGGGAGGCCGATCCGATCGCGGAGATCACCGTGACCGGCACGGCAATGGCCAGCGCGCACGGCGAGGCCGCGACCAGCACCACCAAGGCGCGTTCGATCCATACGGCAGGATCCCCCCACAGCGAGCCGCCCGCGGCAATCACGGCGGCTACGGCCAACACGGCAGGCACCAGCGGCGCGGCGATCCGGTCGGCCATACGAGCCCGGCGACCCTTACGCGCGTGCGCCTGCTCCACCAGGGCAACCACCCGGGTGAGCGAGTTGTCCCGCCCGTCGGCGCCCGCCCGCACCGTGAGCGTCCCGGCACCATTGATCACCCCCGCCGCAACCGGGTCGCCCGGCCCGACCGCGACCGGAATGGACTCTCCCGTCACCGACGACACATCCAGACTGGATCGACCATCGGTGACGGTTCCGTCGGTGGCGATCCGGTCCCCCGCGCCGACCACCAGGATGTCGCCGACGCGAACCTGTTCCGCCGGGACCGTCATATCCGCGCCGCCCCGGCGCACCCGGGCCGTCGCGGGAAGCAGCGCCAGGAGCGCGCGAAGCTTGCCTTTCGCGCTGTCCATGGCCCGGTCCTCGAGCGTCTCGGCCAGGGAGAACAGGAACGCCAGCGCCGCCGCCTCCCCCACCGCGCCGAGCGCGACCGCGCCTGCGGCGGCGATCGTCATCAACAGCCCCACACCGAGCCGGCCGCGGAGCAGACGCCGCAGCGCGCCGGGCACGAACGTCCACCCGCCCGCAGCCAACCCCACCGCCCAAATAGACCGGGCTGTTCCTTCGGAGCCGGCCAGATGCGCGCCGTAGCCCGCGGCCAGCAGCAGCCCGGATGCGGCCGGCAGCGCCAGCGCCCGATCCCGCCACCATGCTTCGCCAGCGCGGCCGACGTCACGCGCCGCGTCACCACCGTCCCCGCCGCTCACGCAGCCGTCATCATCGCCGCCACAGCAGGCGTCCATCACGCCTCGCCGCAGTCGGCGCGGCATCCCGGAACGGTGCACTGCGGGTTGAGGCACGGCGCATCCTCGTCGACGGCCAGCACCACGTCGACCAACGCGGCCAGCGCCGCCGTCAGGTGTGGATCGGCGATCTCGTAGCGGGTGCGGCGCCCCTCCGGCTGCGCCACCACGATCCCGCACCCCCGCAGACACGCCAGATGATTGGACACGTTCGTCCGCGTCAACCCCAGATCACGGGCCAGCACCGCCGGGTACCCCGGGGCACCGAGCAGCGACAGCAGGATCCGCGACCGCGTCGAATCCGCCATCGCCCGGCCCAGCCGGTTCATCACATCCACCCGCGACGAAATAGTCAGCATGCACTGACCATACAGCAGTCGCTGAACAGATTCATCATCACGTTGCCGAAGCAACCTATGGCTGGCGACAGTCAGTCGGCCTGCCGTGCATCGAAGTCGGTGCGGCGCAGCATTTGGGCGTTGGCGGCGACGATCGTGGGCAGGCGCACCAGCACGGCATTGGAGTCGATGCTCGCGGAGCGCCCCTTCCGAACAGGCAAGAGAGTATGACGACGCGTCGGGTGCGCTCGCTGACGACGTGCCCGCGCGGCTCAGTAGGCGCGCCGGAAAGCGGCCCACGTAAATCGCTGCTCCCCGCCTGACGGGGTCCGATGCGCCTCGCCCCGGGAGACGATCGGGCGCCACCGCTCCCCCAGCAGTTCCGTGAGATCATTCGCCGAGTAGCGGACGACGGGCAGTCCGGAACAGTAATCCGGCCCGTCCGGCGCGAACGTGGCGACGATCGCGACCGACCCGGCGGCAGTGGCCTCCGTCATCGTGTCGACGTAGCGGCGACGGTCGGCCTCACCGATCAGGAAGTGCAGGGCGGCCCGGTCGTGCCACACCTGGTACACGCGGCCCGGCCGCCAGTCCAACAGGTCCGAGACCACCCAGGTCACGCCTGAGGCGCGATCACCCAGTCGGCTTCGCGCCGTGTCGATCGCCACCGCCGAGACGTCCAGCTCGGTCACGTCGCGATATCCTCGCCCGAGCAACGCCTCCACCAATGTTGTTGCACCGCCGCCGATGTCGACGAGGCTGTCCGTGGCACTTGCCCCGGCAGTATCGAGCATCGACAGCGACGGCGTTGGCGCCGTCTGGTACCAGCTTCGTGTTTCGACGCCCTGGCTCCAAACGCGGTCCCAATAGTCGGCCGCGCCGGCCACGTCGCTCGTCATGCGGATTGTTCCCTCCTGAGGGTCGCGGTCGAATGGGATCGGATCGCCGACGCCAGCGCACGGCGCACCCGGCTGCGAGTTGGCTGAGTCGGCTGAGTCAGCGGCCCATCATGCCGCCCGCACCCGCGGGCATCATCTGATTCATCATGCCGGTTGCCGGCCCTGCAAGGCCGGAGGCGAACACGGCCAGCATCACGATGCCGATCACGGCCACCAGCACGGCGATGGCGACCAGGACCTGCGTCCTCGTGAGGTGCCGACGCGCCTCAGCTGCGGGCAGGTCCGCAGTGAGTTCATCGAGGTCGCCGACGGTCCTGGCCGCATATGCCGCTGCCGACCGGTCCGAGAACTCGCCGAGTGTGAGGCGGCCGGTGCCGACCTCCTGCTGCAGCATCGAGACGACCTGCTGTCGTTCGTCGTTCGATGCCAGAAGCCACGACGCTGCCATGGCGCCTCCGATCCGACCGTGCGTGGCGGCAACGACCGTGCGGTCGGAAACCAGCGCACTACCTGCGAGCATAGCGCCCGCCGGAGCGGCGATCAGGGCCAGCCGTGTGACGTCAGTCGGCCGCGAGGCGGTGCGGTTTCGGTGCGGCGCAGCTGTTTTCGCGTTTGATGCGCTGTGCCAGGGCTCAAGCAAGCAGTCCGAGCGATGCGAGCGCAAGTACCGGCTGGACCGGCTGGAAGATTAGTAGGAGGTCCGCGAGCCCTCCTGCGCCGCGGGTAGCAGTTCCGCAAGGAGCGTCTCGATGCGGCTCTTGATCTGGTCGCGGACTTCGCGCACGGTTTCGATGGGTTGCCCGGCCGGGTCGGTGAGCGTCCAGTCTTCGTAGCGTTTACCGGGGAAGTAGGGGCAGGTGCCGCCGCAACCCATCGTGATGACGATATCCGCGCGGGACACCGAGTCAGTAGTCAGGATCTTCGGCGATTCACCGGCAATGTCGATGCCGACCTCGCGCATGGCCTGGACCGCCAGGGGGTTGATGTGTTCGGCAGGCTCGGATCCAGCGGAGAGGATCTCTACCTGATTGCCGGCGAGGTGCCGCAGCCAGCCCGCAGCCATTTGGGAGCGGCCCGTGTTGTGAACGCAGACAAGGAGGACCGTGGGCCTGTGCGTCATGGCGTCGTCTCTTGTTTCGGCGTAGCAGTGCCAGTTGCCGCGTCGGCCACTGCATTCGGTGCCGGGTAGTAGCGGCGGCGCAGCCACAGGGCGACGTAGACGAGTGCGACGAGCGCGGGCACCTCGATCAGCGGGCCGACCACTCCGGCGAGGGCTTGCCCGGAGGTGACGCCGAATGTGCCGATTGCAACCGCGATGGCGAGCTCGAAATTGTTGCCGGCCGCGGTAAACGCCATCGTCGTGGACTTCTCGTAGCCCAGGTGGAGGCGGTGGCCGAGGCCGAAGCCGCCGAGGAACATGACGGCGAAGTAGACCAACAGCGGCAATGCGATCCTGGCCACGCCCAACGGCTTGCTGATAATGGTGTGGCCCTGCAGGGCAAAGAGCACCACGATCGTGAACAGCAGCCCGTAAAGCGCGGCCGGCCCGATCGCGGGCAGGAACCGAGACTCGTACCAGTCGCGGCCCTTGACCCGCTCACCGATGGTTCGGGTGAGATATCCGGCGACCAGCGGGATACCGAGGAATACCAGCACCGAGACCGTGATCGCGGCGATCGAAAAGTCCGCGCTGGTCGTGGACAGTCCGAGCCGGCGGGGCAGGATCTGCAGGTAAAACCAGCCCAGGCCGGCGAACGCGAGGACCTGGAAGACCGAGTTGATCGCGACCAGCACCGCGGCCGCTTCCCGGTCGCCGCAGGCAAGTTCGTTCCAGATCAACACCATCGCGATACAGCGAGCCAGACCGACGATGATCAGCCCGGTCCGGTATTCGGGAAGGTCAGGCAGCAGTAGCCAGGCCAGCGCGAACATCAACGCCGGGCCAATAATCCAATTGAGCAGCAGCGATGCGACAAGCATCTGCCGGTCGCCGGTGACGCGGCCGAGTTCGGTGTAGCGAACCTTGGCCAGCACCGGATACATCATCACCAGCAGGCCGAGCGCGATCGGTAGGCTGACCGACCCGACCCGAATCTCGTCGAGAACCGACGACAAGGAAGGCACCGCACGACCCAGGCCCAGGCCTAGCGCCATCGCGGCAATAATCCACACCGGCAGAAACCTGTCCAGGGTTGACAGCCGCGTCAGCACCGGCGCGTCCGGGTCCGCTGCGCCCGCATCGAGTGCGCTACTCATGAGGGCCGCCCCGTCTGTCCCGTCGGCCATTTCTTTCCGGGTCGGAGTGCCCGGTTCAATTGGCGGGTTTGCTGGCGCGGATGATCGCGCCGTACATGCCGTCGGCAACCTCGTGGGTGAAGACGACTTCCGCGCCCTCGAACCCCGCGGCTGCCAGCCCGTCGAGGTACTCCGCGCGGGACAGAGCGCCCGCGATGCACCCGACGTACGAGCCACGCTCCACCCGATCACTTGGCGTCAAGTGGTCCTCGGCGACGACATCGGAGATCCCGATGCGGCCGCCCGGGCGCAGCACCCGGAACATCTCGGCTAACACGGCCGGCTTGTCGGTTGACAAGTTGATCACGCAGTTGGAGATCACCACATCGACCGCGCCGTCGGCCAGCGGAATATCCTCGATCATTCCCCTACGAAACTCGACATTCGTCGCCCCGGCCTTGGCAGCGTTGGCACGGGCCAGCGCGAGCATCTCGTCGGTCATGTCCACGCCGTAGGCGAAGCCAGTCGGCCCGACCCGGCGAGCCGAAAGCAACACGTCAATCCCACCGCCGGAACCCAAGTCCAAGACAGTCTCGCCGGCGCGAAGCTCCGCGACCACCATCGGGTTGCCACAACCCAGGCTCGCCGCCACGGCCTCCGCCGGCACCTCGCCCTGCTCATCGGTCGAATACAGGCCCGAGCCGAACACAGAGTCGACCTCGCCGCCCCCGCCGCAACACGACGAAGTTGCCGCGGCCACCATCGGGGCCAAAGTGCCGCTCGGGCTGGTCGACGCGCAGCCTCGGTCAGCATCAAGCACATCGAGCGCGGTTTGGCCCGCAGCACCGGCGACCGCCCTGACCGCCTCGGCATAGCGGGACCGGACCTGCTCGCGGACTTCGGGCTGCGTCATATTGGCTCCTTCACATCGACATCCTTCGATGAGTCTTAGGTTGCACGATTCATCGATAACTGTCAATACGTGTGGCATGCTGAGTGCATGGCAATACGGCAAGTTGCGACACTCGAAGACCTCGCGGCGTGCTGCAGCCCCGTCACCAATGGCATGCTCGACGCTCATGCCGCCGAGCACCTGTCCCGGATCTTCAAAGCCCTTGGAGACCCAACCCGAGTCCGTCTGCTGTCGCTCATCGCCGCGCACGACGACGGCGAGGCGTGCGTCTGCGAGCTGACCGACCCAGTCGGACTGTCCCAATCGACCGTGTCCCACCACCTCAAACAGCTCGTCGACGCCGGGCTGATCACCCGCGAGCAGCGCGGCCGCTGGTCCTACTACCGCGTCATCCAATCCGCACTCGATGCGCTCGCCGACTCCCTCCGCGGCCGCACTTCATAACCACGACCGCCGACCACGAGCTGACCAATCACCGCGACTGCACGGCATCTGCAATCTGCCGCCTACACATCGACGCGGGGCGCGCCGGACCCTTACCAGTCACCCGTACAATCCGAAGACGCCTCGACGTTGATACTACGAAATGCCGCTGCCTACCAGGAGCGACACCGGCGCGGCCCCTCCCTACTCGTCCTGCTCCGTCGCAAGCCACGCCGCCACCGTGCAGAGATCGACGCCCGACGACGCAAGTGCCGCGAGCACGTCGCCGATCACCCGATAAGCTCGACCTGTCGCCGAGCCCAACTGAAAGGCTGCGAACGCAATCGACCCACCGTCACGCCGCGAACCCAGGAGCCCGTGACGCGAGACGGAGTCATACACAGCCTGCCGGGTAGACACTGCCAGCAGCCGCATCGCGCCGGTGATGTCCACGGGCTCGCCCAAGTTCTCCCGCCATGCTGTCGCACCCCGCACCAACTACGCAGCACGGGCCACTGTCGAATCTTCACCCTTCACGGCGCGCCACCCGGCACTACATTACTGACCTCTTCGACATCCTGACGAAACGCCGCAGATCCGGCCGGAGTCGCCGAATTTGCGCCAGCCATCGCCGAAATCAGTACGCTGATCAGCACCAACACCTCGCAGCGTGGGCAGAAAGTGGGCACAGAGCCTGCGAATCCGACCCAGCAGGCTTCAAACTGAAGTGTTTCCGCAGGTCAAACATGGTGGAGCTGAGGAGAATCGAACTCCCGACCTCTTCGATGCGAACGAAGCGCGCTACCAACTGCGCTACAGCCCCATGGGTCCCGCCGCGGCAGGACCCGACCGGACAAGAATACCAGTCGCACAGCGCCGTGACACACGCCGTCGCCCACGAACCCGTGCGAGAACGCGGCAGAGCGAGCTAGCCGGCGCGGCGCCGGAACGCAGCCGGGCGGTAGTACTCGAGATCGTCGAAGGCCGGATCGCTGTCCTCGAAATCGACCGGCTCACCGTACCCGTAACCGCTCGGCGGCACCGTTTGGCGCGCGTGCGAACTGACGCGATACTCCTCGACCTCGCCGGGCCGCGGAATCTCCCCGGTGCGATGCGCGTAGACCTGCTCCGCCACAGACGGCCGGTAGCCGGGACGGATCTGGCGGGCCCGCGCCAACCGTGCCGCGCGGCGCAGTCGGATCTCGTTCTCGATGCGCACCTGCCTGCGCAGATAAGCCAGATACAGCACCAGCAGGACGCCGCTCGTCACCGATACGGCGTAGCCGTATCCCGTCCCGAGGAAGCCCACGACGCCACCCACGGCCGCCACCGCGAGCAGCAACAGTGCCACCCGCTGGCGACGCCGGAATCGGTAGGCGCGTGTGCGGTCCGCTGCAGCCGGGTCGAACCCGCCGCGGCCCTGTCGGAGCGGCGTACGCCGGTAGTCGGCATCATCGGACCCCGGTCGGGACTCCCCCGCCGACGCACGTTCGGACCGACGGTCCTCGCGGTCGGTCTCGAACCGGAGACCGGCTGCGCCGCGGGCGGCGTCATACCCGGCGTCATACCCGGCGTCATACCCGGCGCGCTGCGCGGGCGTCCCGATCGTGTCGTCCCCCGGTTCGCCGTCAACGCGGCTACGATCGCGGCGCGCAGCGACCGCGGTCACCGCGGTATCACCCACGCGCTCGCCAGGTTGCGCAGCATCCGACACCCGGCCGGCCTCGCCCTCGACGCCGGCGATGCTGCCCGTTTCCCGGGCAGCATCATCGTCGGACGCCTCACCGACAGCGCCGTCATAGTCGTCGGCATCGCCGCGCGAGCGGTGCGCCATCGCGGTGCGGCTCAGCAGCGGACGTCTGCGAGATTTCGAGTTCCGTTGCAGCACATGGAAGCTCGCGCCCTCATCGGTATTCTCGGGCACCTGCTCGCGACGCTTGGCAACCATGGGGACGAGCACCACCAGCCACGCCACGACGAGGCCGACAACGATCAGCGACGTCGGCAGTGACGGCATCTCGGCCCCTTCCGGTGACGATCAGCGCACAACGGACACGGATTGCGCGCAGGGAATCACTCCACGTTCACGCTAGTCACTCGAGTCACAACAGCCACGTACGACACGCCCACGGATCAGGCTTCATTGTCACCATGCGCTCCGGGCGCGGGACCCCGCTCTCGCAGGTACTCGGCGATCAGCGCCTCCGCAGGGTCCACACCGCCCGGCATCTCCTCGACCGTCAGCGCATACAGCACGTGATCCCGCCACGCTCCGGCGATGTCGAGATACCGCCGCAGCAGCCCTTCCTCGCGCATGCCCACGTGCTCCACGACGGTGCGGCTGGCGGCATTTTCCGGGTCGATCGTGGCCTCCACGCGATGCAGCCCCACCGGCCCGAGGGCATGCGCCACGGCCAGCGCCACCGCCGCCGTCGCCACACCGCTGCCCGCCGCGTCCGCGCCCACCCAGTAGCCGATCCACGCGGAGCACAACGCCCCGCGCGAGATCCCGCCCAGCGTCACCTGCCCCTCGAACCCGCCGTCCACCGTCACCGCGAACGGGAGGCACCCGCCGCGGCGAGCGGCCCGCATCAACAGTGCATAGTGCTGCCGCCAAGCGGCCGGTGAATGCCGATCGGCCCAGGTCGCGGGGCTCGTCGCATCCCACCGCTCGATCCGCTCGCGATCCCGCAGCCGCAGCCGTCGCCAGGCCGCCCCGTCCCGGCGCTGCAGCGGTCGCAGCATCACGTCGCCGGCGCGGGACGGCAGCGGCCCGAGCGCCGCGGGCCATCCGGGGTGACGCCTGTCGCCCGGCTCGCCGTGTTGGATCACCATGCATCCGCTGCCCGGACAGGTGACGTCGGACGCAGGAGCACGGACGCCGGCTCCGGCACGAGCCGGCACGGGTATGACGCCGTCCCGCCGTAACGCCGGCCGGCACGAGACGCCCCGCGGCTCACGGTCAGGCCCGTTGCGCCAGGAAGGACACGGCCACGTCGGTGCCGATCGGTACCTCGGTGGTCTGCTC
>Ga0209916_1000736_pt1 | contig 42396 bp, 44 predicted proteins | sample ThiBio_1000_plan_FD_183956 | JGI IMG/M metagenome (GOLD analysis project Ga0209916, IMG submission 183956) | Wastewater bioreactor microbial communities from Cape Town, South Africa - Thiocy_solids_2 (SPAdes) | ecosystem: Engineered > Bioreactor > Thiocyanate-remediating > Anaerobic-Aerobic ... | reverse complement strand
CCGATAACGCGCTGCGTGTTTTAGGGCCCCTATAGGGGGGTCAATACACGCAGCGCGTAGGTCGGTGTTGCACAACACGGGAGGAAGACCGGAGTTCCCGACATCTCCGTGACGAGGCCTGACTCCCGTCACGGATCCGTGCCACTCCCGACGCACCCCCGTGAGGCCCCCGGGCGCGACCCGCCACACCTTCCATACACCCGCCCCTCTCGCCACGGCCACAGCCTGCCCGGGCCGTGGCGAGAGGGGCGCGTCCGTTATCCGGGCGACAGCTTGCGGGGCCCCATCCCTTCGCCACCCCGCCTCATCTGGCGTTCGCACTTTTGGGCCCTATCCGGTCATTTCTGCGAACGCACCCGCGGGCCCATCTCTTCCGGGCGCCAGCCCGCAGGTCCCCCATAACTTCCGCCCGCCTCAACCCTCCAGCCTCTCCGCCACCCCGGTGAGTTCGCACTTCTCCGCGCTATCCGCGGATTTCTGCGAACTCGGCTGGGCGGGCTAGACTCGGCTTGATGGCCGAGGAGAGCACGCCACTCGCGGCGCGGTTGCTGGGAGCCGGCGCTCGTGGGGCCGGGGCCGTCGGCCGTGCCACCGGGATCGACAAGGCAGTAGAGATGGCGGCCGAGGAGGCGATCGTCTCGGCGGTCGAATCGGAGGCGGTCGAGCGCGCGATCGCCCGGGTGCTCCAAGGGCCGGTGGTCGAGGAGGCAGTGCAGGGCGCCCTCGACTCGGACGCGGTCAAGAAGGCGATCCTCGAGACCCTCGACTCGGAGCTGGTCGACGAGGTCTGGCGCCGGCTGCTCGCCGGGCAGCAGGTCCAGCAGTTGGTCGAGCGGATCGCCGCGGCGCCCGAGGTGCGGCAGGCGATCGCCTCGCAGAGCGTCGGCCTGCTCGGCGACATCGGCCGCCAGATCGCCAAACTGGCGCGCGAACTCGACAACGCGGTCGAGCGCGTCCTGCGCAAGATCTTCTTCCGCCGCCGCCGGCCGCTGCCGACCAACCGCGCCGGCCTCGTCACCCGCGGCGCCGCCTTCGTGATCGACGCGGTCATCATCAACCTCTTCTTCACCGTGATCGCCGGCGCGGTGACCCTGCTCGTGACCTTCTTTGGCGGCAGCGGGGAGGGCGTGCCGCGCGGCGCGATCGCGGTCGGCTCCTTCGCCTGGCTGGTGGTCGTCGCCGTCTACCTGGGCGGCTTCTGGTCGCTGGCCGGACAGACGCCGGGCATGCGCTTCCTCGGCATCCGCCTGAGCGACCGTCGCCTGCCCCCGGGCCGCGCGTTCCGCCGGCTGATCGGCCTCGGCCTCTCCTTCATCACCTTCGGCATCGGCTTCCTCGGCATCGTCTTCGGCGAATCGCGCCGTGGCTGGGACGACCGCATGGCGGGGACCGAAGTCGTCTACGACGAACGGCAGCCCGCGCCCGCGCCGTGCCAGCCCCGCCGCTGCAGGAGGGCGTCGCCGCGTCGATGCCGTCCGCCGAGTCCGCCGCCGCCGCCGCGTCCCCGGCCGGCGCCGCGCCCACCGCCGCTTCGGAGCCGCCTAAACCGGAGCCCCAGAGCGGTTCGGCAGGTAGCGCTGCGCCAGCAGCGTGAGGCTGCCGGTCGCGAGCAGCAGGGCGACGTTGACGGCAAGGACGACGACCGCGCCGAGCGCCTTGTCGATCCCGCCGCCGCCGATCGCGACGCCGAGGTAGGCCGAGGCGGGGATCGTCGTCACCGAGATCGCCACGCCGACCGCGGCGGCGGCGCCGGTCTCGAACGACAGCATCGCCGCGATCCCCGCCGCCGCGGCGACCAGCACGGTCGAGTAGTCGAGGTGGGCGAGGGTGTGGAGGCTCGAGTCCTCGACCTGGAAGCCGTCGGGCAGGAAGCCCGCCCACTTGAGCAGCGCCGACAGCACTGCCGCGGTGAGCACCACCCACACCATGCCGATCGTGAGCGTGGCGAACGCCCGTGCCGCCAGCGCCCGGCGCCCGCCGACGAGCCCGACGCAGGTGGCGCAGATCGGCAGCAGGTCGGGGCTGACCGCCATCGCGCCGACGATCAGGATGCCGCTGGACACGATCACGCCCAGCGCCGCGATCACCGCGGCGACGTTGATCAGCGCCAGGTAGCGCGCCAGCGGCCGCGAGTTCGCCCGCGCCTGACCCATCACCTCGACCCACGCGAACCCGTCGATCCCGCCCTGGCCGCTCAGGTGCCGCCGCTGCGGCGCCACCACCTCGATCTTGGTCAGCAGATAATCGTCCGCCGCGATCCCCATCGCATGGATCTCCTCGACCAGCCGATCAGCCGCCGCCGGCTCCACATCGGCGAAGAACACCATCTGCCCGCCCTCCGCCGCCTCGTCCGGCTGCCGCACCACCCGCCGCACCCCCTCCATCTCCCGCAACAGCGCGGCGAACGTCGGCTCCCGGCGTGGGTCGAGCGATGCGTGGAGTCGAAGCACGCGCCCATTGTGAGTGGGCGGGCGGCGGCGGGGCGGGCGTGGGGCGGGACGGGCGGGGGTCCGGGGCCCGGGCGGCCGTCCGAGATGGCGCGGGGGTGTCCTGGGCTCCTCATGGGGGTCCTGGCAGGCTGTGACCCCCATGAGGAGCCCAGGACGTGAGGCGTTCGTGAAAAAGCCGGCACAGGGACGTGAGGAAGTCGGACTTACGTGAGGATCGTGTCGGAGAGCCTCCACACCTCGCCCGGATCCGTCACAGAGATGCCGGGAACGTCACACTTTCCGGCCCTGGGACGCCCTTTTCGGGCCGAGATCAAGGCCCGATAACGCGCTGCGTGTTTTAGGGCCCCTATAGGGGGGTCAATACACGCAGCGCGTAGGTCGGTGTTGCACAACACGGGAGAAAGCGTGGAGTTCTCACGGTCTTTGTGACGACGTCTGACTCCCGTCACGGATCCGTGCCACTCCCGACGCACTCCCGTGAGGCCCCCGCGCACGACCCTCCACACCTTCCGCACACCCGCCCCTCTCGCCACGGCCACAGCCTGCCCGGGCCGTGGCGAGAGGGGCGCGTCCGTAATCCGGGCGACAGCTTGCGGGTCCCCCGTCCCTTCCCCAGCCGCCAGCTTGCGAGGCCTGAACCCCTCGCCGCCCCGCTACCCGACTAGCTTCAGGACCTTGAAGCTTTTCGTGCCACGCGGCGTCTCGACGTCGACGGTGGCGCCGACCTCGGCGTCCATCAGGGCTTGGCCGATCGGGGACTCGGCGGAGAGCTTGCCTTCGGCGAGGTTGGCCTCGGTGGAGCCGACCAGGGTCCAGGTGACGGTCTCGCCTTTGGACTGGTCCTCGACCTCGGCGGTGCGGCCGAAGGCGAAGGTGCCGTCGCTGCCCTCGTGGGCCTCGACGACTACCGCGTTGCGGAGGCGTTCCTCGAGGCGCTTGATCCGCGTCTCCATCATCGCCTGGTCGTCTTTGGCCGTGTGATACTCGGCGTTCTCCTTGAGGTCCCCGAGCTCACGGGCGACACGGATGCGCTCGGCCATCTCATGGCGGCGCGGCCCTTTCAGCTCGGCGAGCTCGGCTTTCAGTTCCTCGATGCCGGCGGCGGTGATCGGCTCGCCGCCCGCGTTCTGGTTCGCGGGAGTCATTGTCAAAAGGTTGTCAAAAACAAAGCAGAGCGGTCAGCCGCCGCCCGATTCGCCCAGCAGCGCGGGCGCCAAGGTCTTGACTTTCGGTTCGGCCGCCCCCGCCAGCAGCTTCAGCCCGAAGAGTTCCTCGCTCGTTCGCAGCAGCGAGTAGGGGGTGTAGCGGGCGGCATCGGTCGAGCCCTTGGCGATGAACTTGGAGACGAGGACGGCGCCGGTCTTCAGCCGGTTCGCCGGCGCCGGCGGCGCGGTTTCGCCTTCGGCCGGCGGCGCCGGCGGATTCACGCCGCCGAAGGCGACGATCAGCAGCCCGTCCTTCTTATAGGCGGGCGATTCGAGGATCTCCGGCACGACTTCGGCGAGCCATTCGTCGGCCGCCGCGGCCCCCGTCGGTGCCCCTTCCGGGCACTGGCCGGCGACGCCCGCCGCGCAGAGGTCGGGAGAGATGTAGGAGTAGTTGGGCGTCTTCTTTTCGTTCCTCAGGTCCTTCTTCAGTTCCGTGATCGGCACGTCGGCCGCCGCGCAGGTGCCGACGTCGAGCAGCGAGTGGAAGTGGGTGAACGGGTTGAGCCGCGCCGAGTAGCCGCCCGCTTCGACCCTCTCTTCTTCCTCACCGGCGGGGTAGACGCAGTTCGCTGGTTCGCCGGTGGTCGGGCTCGCCATCCCTTCCATGTAGGCGCGCCAGCTGAAGCCGCCGATTTCCAGCTGCCCGGCGATCGTCGACGTTTCGACCGGATAGAGGCATTGTTCTTCGAAGACCGGGCACTCCGCTTCGGTCGCCTCGTTCGGCGGCTGGCCGCTGATCGCCGCGATGCCGTTCGGCGTGATCGCTTCGCTCAGCACCGAGTAGTTGGTCAGCAGCAGGCCCTTGGCACGCAGCGTGCCGCTGAGGTAGGGCATCTGGGACGCCGTCCCAGAGCCGAACGCGGCCTGGTACCCGGAGCTGGCCAGCGAGATCAGGAAGACGTGCTTGATCCGACCCGCTTCCGGCTTGGCCGGCGGGTCGGGCGCTGCGGCTTCTTCGCTAGCCGCTTCTTCCGGTACCGGTTCGGGCGTGACTTCCGGCGCGGTTTCTTCGGGGACGACGACGGGTTCGGGCACGGGCGTGGGGGCGACACTCGGTTCCGGCGCCGGGCGCGAATCGTGGGCGACCGCTTCGGCCGGCGCTCCCCCGAGTTCCGGTTCCGCGGCCGGTTCGAGCGGCGTCGGGGTCGGTGCCGGGGTGCGCTCGGCGGCGAGGCTGTGGCCGAGCATCGCGGCCAGCGGGCTCGCCGCCGGCTGATTGGTCGCCGCCGCGGCCACGATTCCCGAGGTCGCCACGAGAGAGGACGCGACCAGGAGGCCGAAGCGCTTGCCGGTCAACGTCGCCGCCGCGGCGATCGCCGCGCGCAGCCGGGTTCGCAGCCAGCCGGTCACGCGCCCGCCTCGGTCGGGACGAGCGGCGTGCCGCACTGCGCGCAGAAGCGCACCGCGTGGCCGTACGGCGCGCCGCACCCCGGGCAGAGGCCGGCCGCATCGGCGCGCTCGAGTTCGAGCACCCGCTCGACCGCCAGCAGCTCGGCGTCGACCCGCTGCAGCTCGGCCGCCTTCCGGGTCAGCACGTCGAGCCGCACGTGGTCGCGGATCGCCATCTCGTAGAAGGCGCCGCCGAGGTCGGCCTGCATCACCGTGAACTTCTCCAGCAGCCGGTCGCGCTGCGCGATCAGCTCGGCGCTCTCCTCCTTGGGCTCCGCCGCGGCGGGCGCGTCGGTCGGCTTCCTCGCCTGGTCCGGCCGCGGCTTCCTCGGCGGCGCGGCCGGAAAGCGCGGGGGACCGACCGGCGGCGCCGTCGGCACCTTCGCCGTCTTCCCGTTCTCGGCGCTCACGGTTCCACCCCCGGCGGCAGGCCTTCCTCTTCGCCCGGCGTGGCGCCGTCGCTGCCTTCTTCGCCGACCACGACCACGTCGGGCAGGTTCTGCTGCGCCTTGATGTAGTTCTTGCCCGTCTGTTCGGGGTTTTCTTCGACCAGTTTGGTGTCGGCTTCTTCGGAGGCCTTGGTCGGTTCGAAGCCGGTGACCTGGTGGACGGTGCCGTTCTTCGTCTTGCTCAGCACCTTGCCGGGGGTCTTCGCGGCTTTCTTCGTCGACGCTTTCGCGCTCGCTTTCTGACCTTTCTTGGCGCCTTTCGCGCCTGCTTTGCCACCTTTGGCCGGCGTCGCGGCGGCCGCTTCCGCTTCGACCGGCGCCGCGGCGACCTGCTGCGTTTCCGCCTGGTGGAGCGCTCTCAGCAGCGCCTCTTCGTTCGAGTCCCCGGACCCGCTGCGCCCGACCACGACCCCGAGCGCCACCGCGATCGGCAGCAACGCGAAGAACCCGACCGCGGCGGCGCGGCTGCCGCCGCCGGGCCCCCTGGCCTGCCCTTTGGTCAGCGGCCGGCGCGACTTTTTGCTCATCGCGGCGAAATAACGCGAGGCCGGGTTCGACCCGTTCCCGCGCCGCGCCGCGCATTCGACGCAATAGCGCTGCTGCGGATCCATCGGCGCCCCGCACTCTTCGCAAGGCTCAAACCCCTGCGCCTTCTTCAACGGTTCCGTCACCGTTCCCCCTCACCGCTCCGCCGATGGGCCGATTTCCTGCCTTGGTGTCCGGTTTTCGGCCCGTCGGCCGGGGGGTGATGGGGTTTGCGCGCGGCTTTGTGTCGCCTTTGGCGCTCGGCGCGGGCCTTCAGGATGTGTTCGGCCTTCGCCTGTTGGGACGCCGCCTTGTCCTGAGTCGTCGAGCAGCCCGCGGTGCCCGCGCCGAGCAGGCAGACGCAGGCGGTCGCGGCGGCGAGGCGCATGGCGCTAACCGAACGCACCGCTGACGTACTCCCGCGTCCGCTCCTCGGCGGGCGCGTTGAAGAGCCGGGTGGCGCTGTTGTACTCGACCAGGTCCCCCAGATACATGAAGGCGACGTGGTCGGCGATCCGGTAGGCCTGCTGCAGGTTGTGGGTGACGATCACGACCGCGACGTCGTCGCGCAGCTTCACGATCAGGTCCTCGATCACCGCCGTCGACTGCGGGTCGAGCGCCGAGCAGGGCTCGTCCAGCAGCAGCACCTCCGGCTCGGCGGCCAGCGCCCGCGCGATGCAGAGCCGCTGCTGCTGCCCGCCGGACAGCTTCAGCGCCGGATGGGAGAGATTGTCCTTGACCTCCTCGAAGAGGCCCGCCCGCTGCAGCGCCGAGTGCACCCGCGGCGCCAGCGCCTTCTTTTTCGTCCGCCGCGAGCCCTGCTCGCGCAGCACGTAGGCGATGTTGTCGAAGACGCTCATCGGGAACGGGTTCGGCTGCTGGAAGACCATCGTCACCCGGCGCCGCAGAAGGGTCGGCTCGATCAGCCGGATGTCGACGTCGTCGAGCCGGATCGAGCCGCTCAGCCGCGCCGCCGCGGTGAGCTCGGTGAGCCGGTTGAGCGAGCGCAGGAGCGTCGTCTTGCCGCACCCCGACGGCCCGATCAGCGCCAGCACCTCGCCCTGGCGGATCGGCAGCGACACGCCTTTGACCGCCGCTTTGGCGCCGTAGTGGATCGAGACCTCGTCGACCTCCATACGGCGGATCGAGAACCGCGGCGCCGCGACCCGGCGCTTCGCCGCGGTGAAGCCGCCGCGCGCCGGAGCGGCGCCGCCGTTGCCGTTGGTCGTCGCCCCCGGCCCGACCTCCCGGGCCGGGGGCGGGTCCTGCGGGTCGAGTCGCCGGATCGGCGGCGGGGCGCTCAGTGACTCCACGTTCCTGCCTTTCGCGCGCGGCGGTGGACGAGGTCGGCGGCCGCGTTCAGGCCGAGGACCATCAGCAGCAGGACGAAAGCCGCCGCGTAGGCTTTCTGCGGCTGGTTGAGGTTCCCGGTGGGGGAGGCCTCGTAGACGAAGTTGGTCAGCGTCGTGCCCGCCCCGCGCAGGTAGTCGAAGGGGAAGACGGCGCCTTCGACCGGGGCGAAGTTCTGCGTCGCGCCGAGCAGCACGAGGATGATCGCGGTGTCGCCGATGATCCGGCCGAGGCCGAGGATCATCCCGGTCGCCACCTGCGGGCGGGCGGTGGGGAGGAGGATGCGGCGGACCGTCGCCGCCTTGGTCTTGCCGACCGCGTAGGAGGCCTCGCGCACGTGGCGGGGGATCGATTCCAGCCCCTGCCGGGTGGAGGCGACGACCAGCGGCAGCGCCACCAGCGAGAGCATCGCCGCGGCGGCGAAGAAGGAGCGGCCGAAGACGACGCCTTCGTTGGAGCGGCTGAGGAAGCCGAGCGCGGTGCTGGAGAAGATCACGGTGCCGAACAGGGCGAGGACGATCGAGGGGATGCCGGCGATCGCCTCGATCGTCAGCTCGGTGACCCGCGCGAGCGCCGCGGGCCGCCCGTACTCGACCAGCCAGACCGCGATCGCGATGCCGGTCGGCAGCGCCAGCGCGATCCCCATCGTGGCGACGATCAGCGTGCCGACCAGCGCGTCGGAGAAGCCGCCGGTCTGGGTTTCCGAGAAGCCGGTGGCGGCCGGCGTGGTGAGCTGGTCGAGCTTCAGGAACTTGACGCCCTGGAGGAAGAGGTAGACGACGATCGCCACCGCGATCGCGCAGAAGAGCAGGCCGAGCGCCCAGCAGAAGGCGAGCCCGAGGCGATCGAGGACGCTCCAGGTGGCGCTGCCCTCGACCGCGCCGGTCGGCGCCTTGCCCCGCGGCGGCGCGGCAGGCGGGCGCCCCGGCGGCGGCGTCGCGACCGAGGGCTCCATCAGGCGGCCCCGTACTTGCGCATCGCCCGGCGCGCGATCCAGCCCGCGAGCGAGCAGAGCGCGGCGGAGAAGAGGAGGACGGCGGCGATCGCGAAGAGCGTCGCGTTGGCCGGCTTCGAGCTCAGCTGGTCGACGTTCTTGACGATCGTCGGCGCCAGCGGGCGCGAGGGCTCGTAGATGAAGATCAGGCCGTCGGCGGGGTTGGGCGGGAAGCCGACCGAGCCGGAGATCATCGCCAGCATCACCGACTCGCCGATCGCCCGCGCGACCGCGAGCACGGTCCCGGCGACGATCGCCGGCCGCGCCGCCCGCACGGCGATCTTCCAGGTGGTGCGCCAGCGGTTGACGCCGAGCGCCAGCGACCCCTCGACCCAGCCCGGTTTCACCGCCCGCAGGCCGTCGCTGAAGATCGACACCATCAGCGGCGCGATCATGATCGTGAGGACGATCACCGCCGCCAAGAGGCTGTAGCCGGTGAGGGAGATGACGCCGGCGACCGAGGCCTTCTCGGGCTCGGTGACCAGGTGGTTGCCGATGAACGGCACCAGCACGAGGACGCCGAGCAGCCCGTAGATGACGGACGGCACGCTGGCCAGGAAGCGCACCACCGGCTGCAGCACGTTGCTCATCCAGGTCGGGGCGAACTCGACGATGAAGACGGAGACGAAGAGGGCGGAGACGAGGCCGCAGACGACCGCCCCGCCGGTGATCAGGATCGTCGACCAGATCAGCGGCCAGGCGTGGAACGTCCACACGTAGTCGAGCCCGTTCTGGCCCGACAACGAGATCGCGTTCAGCTGGTCGTCGACGTCGCCGCCGGCGCCGAACCAGGCGAGGCCGTTGTGGGCGAACGAGGGCCAGGCCCGCGCGACCACGACCGCGATCATCGCCAGCAAGAGGCCGACGACGAAGACGACCAGCGCGCCGAGCAGCCGCTCGACGCGCTGGTCCGACCACTTCGGGCCGTACTCGGGATGGAACTCCCCTTCCAACCCCGGTCCCTACTTCTTGGCCTTCTTGTTGAAGGCGGGGACGCCGCCGGCCTTGCTGATCGCTTCCGCGGCCAGCGGGCTGGTCCGGGCCCAGTCGATGAACTTCTGCACCGCCGGGCTCGGGTTCGAGGACGGCAGGACGAGGAAGATGTACCGCGACAGCGGGTACTTCAGCGGTTCGACGCTGATCTTGCTCGCTTCGCAGGGGACGCCGTTCACCTTGAGCGCCTTCTGGCCCTTGCCCTGCCAGGCGAGGCCGTCATAACCGATCGCGTTCGGGTCCTGCTTCACCGCGTTGACGACGAGGCCGTCGGCGGTGAGCGCGTTCACGTTCGACGCCGGCGGTTCGTTGTTCAGCACCGCCTGGAGGAAGAAGTTGTACGTCCCCCCGTTGGTGTCGCGGCCGACCGGGTCGATCGTCGTGGTGAGGCCGGAGCCGGGCAGCTGGCTCCAGTTGGTGAGCAGTCCCCGGTAGATGTCGTGGGCCTGCTGGACGCTGATGTTGGTGAGCTTGTTCTTCGGGTTGACGTCCAGGCAGAGGCCGTCCAGGTACATCTTCACGTAGGTGGTGCCGGCGTCGCTGGGGAGCGGGGTACGGGCCTGCCCGGCGAACTGGCTCTTGCCTTCCTGGACGTCTTTGACGCCTGCGTTGCCGCCGTCGGCCGTGTAGACGAACTTGACCTTCGGGTTGACCTGCTTCGTGTACGTGGCGAAGAGGGCCTGCAGCACGGGCTGCGCGGCGACGGAGCCCGAGCCGATCAGGGTCTGGGCGCCGGCCGACGCCGGCACGGCCAGGCCCAGCAGGGCCAGCGCCGTGATGGCGAGGGTCTTGATTCTCATTCGCGTGATTCCTCTCTGCCGGGTTGGGAACGGGTTTCTTGACCAACTTGGTCGCCTTACGTTATCACTTTATGTAGTTTATTGACGTAGATAGTCAAGAAGGCCGACCGGCACGGCCACGAAAGCGAGGAATCAAGTTGTTGAAGAAGAGGCTCTCAACCCCGCGAGCGGCGACCGTCATCGTGCTGGCGGCCGTGGTCGCCCTCTCGGTGACGGTGGCGCCGTCGATCGCGGCGTCGTTCCTGACGCCGCAGCAGGCGTCACAGAAATTCGTCACCAAGCAGAAGGCCTCGAAGACCTACCTGACCAAGTCGGGGGCTTCGAACTACCTGACCAAGAAGGCGGCGGCCAACACCTACGTCGCCAAAAAGGGCGCGGCGCTGCCGCCGGTCGTCTCGATCGCGGCGAGCAACACGCTGTTCTCGATCAACTCGTCGACCGCGGGCTACGTCCCGACCGCGTTCACCGCCTTCGCCACCAAGGCGAACGCGAGCACCGCGGTGATCACCTTCTCGGGGACGGCGAGCTGCACCAACCCGGCGAAAGCGCCGACCGTCGACCAGGCCTGCCCGATCACGATCCTCGTCGACGGCCAGGCGGCCGCGAGCAAGGTGGCGTTCGCCCCGGCGACCGGCGAAGGCACGTCGAGCAAACCGGCGGCGGCCCTCGTCCACACGATCGTGCAGACGACCGTGCTCGGCAAAGGCGGCCACACGATCCAGATCCAGTATGCGGGCGCCTCGGGGCTGAACTTCCAGCTCAAGTCCTGGAACCTTGCCGTCCAGGCCTACCCGCAGGCCGAAGAAGTCGAAGCGGAAGCGACGCCCACGACGCCGAGCGGCTCGGGCTCCGCCAAGCAGTAGTCGCGAGCCCAGGCGCGAAACGGGCCGCGCCCCCAGGGATTGGGCGCGGTCCGTTTTTTGCGTCTGGGGGACGCGGGTGTGTGGGTCGCCCGGGCTTAACGCCCGGGCCGGGGGAGGTTCTCGCCGAGCACCAGCCGGGCGCGGTGGAAGATCGCGTCGTCGACGTTGCCCTCCGAATCGTCCCGGTTGGCGGAGCGAGTGGTCCGGTTCTGACCGGTGCCTGCGGGCGCTTCGTCGCGGATCAACCCCGCGATCCGACCTCGAGTGGTGAAGGTGGTCCGTGAGACCTTCTTGCCCATCTCCTGCGCTCCTTTCTGTAGTTTCTTGAGCAGCTAACTCAAGATAGCAGAGAGGGAACCGGTATCCGCGGCAGCACGGGGGGTCCGCGGGGAGGGACGACACACTTCCTCATCAAGGTCCCGGTCGCTCGCTGAGTTAGGCGCGCCATAGGGGGCCTAACTCAGCGAGCGACGGATCCGGCGTTGCGGAAGACGCACGCATCCCTTCCGCTGTTCTTTATGGACCCCACAGGGCCATAAGGAACAGCGGAACGATCGGGGCCTCCCCGAGGCGCCGGCCGGCGTCCCGCCAATCCGCCATGAATCGGGCACCACGCCCCTCGATCGGCCACAATGGCCGGAGCGGCGAATTGGGCGGGGCGCCACCCGGCAAAGCGCACCCCGCCCGTCGCCTCTTCAAGCGGCTGCGGTTATCTCCGCGTCGCCACCGTCCGGGGACCCTTGGGGAGTCGAGGCCCCAGGGGGTTGGACGGTGCCGAACCGTTGAAGCTTTTCGCGTGGACCGGGCGCAGGTAGGCGATCTGGCCCTCCCGCAGCTCCAGCCGCTGGAGCTCTGAGCGGGTGAGCTGCGCCCACACCTCGGTGCCGTCGCCGAGCACCAGCTCGACCCGGATCTCGAACCCCAGCGCGACGATCCGCTGGACCATCGCCTCCGCGGTCGAGTCGTCGCGATCGCGGACGATCTCGATGTCGTGCGGTCGCACGAAGTCGTCGCCGAGCCGGTTGACCTCGCCGACGAAGCTCATCACGAACTCGTTCGCGGGCTTGTCGTAGAGGTCGGCGGCGCTGCCCGACTGTTCGACCCGGCCCTGGTTCATCACCACGAGCTGGCCGGCGACGTCCATCGCCTCCTCCTGGTCGTGGGTGACGAAGATCGTCGTCACGTTCATCTCCTCGTGGAGGTTGCGCAGCCAGGTGCGCAGGTCCTTGCGGACCTTCGCGTCGAGCGCGCCGAAGGGCTCGTCGAGCAGCAGCACCTGCGGCTGCACCGCCAGCGCCCGCGCCAGCGCCATCCGCTGCCGCTGCCCACCGGAGAGCTGCGACGGGTAGCGGTCGGCCAGCCCCGGCAGCTGCACCAGGTTCAGCAGCTCGTCGACCCGCGCGCGGACCTTGTCCTTCTTCCACTTGCGGATCTTCAGCCCGAACCCCACGTTCTCGTACACGGTCATGTGCTTGAAGGCCGCGTAGTGCTGGAAGACGAAGCCGACTTCGCGCTTCTGGGTCGGCTTCTTCGACACGTCCTCGCCGTCGATCAGCACCCGGCCGGTGTCCAGCGTCTCGAGGCCGGCGATCGCCCGCAGGAGCGTCGACTTGCCGCTGCCGGAGGGCCCGAGCAGGGCGGTCAGCGACCCGTCCGGAACCTCGATCGATACGTCGTCAAGCGCCTGAAAGTCCCCGAAGCACTTGTTGGCTCCCTCGACTGAGATGCCCATCAGGCTGCCTCCTTTCGTTTGAGCAGGTTCATCGCCATCAGCACCACCAAGGCAAGGAGCGCCAACAGCACCGCGGCCCCGAACGCGCCGGGGAGGTTGAAGTTCTCGTAGTTCTTCTCGACGAAGAGGGGCAGCGTCTGGGTTTCGCCGGAGATGTTTCCGGAGACGACCGAGACGGCGCCGAACTCGCCGAGCACGCGGGCGGTCGTCAGCACGACGCCGTAGGCGACGCCCCAGCGGATCGCCGGCAGGGTCACCCGCCAGAAGGTCTGCCAGGCGTTGGCGCCGAGCGTCTCCGCCGCCTGCTCCTGCTCGGTGCCGATCTCCTGCAGCACCGGCACCGTCTCCCGGACCACGAACGGGACCGAGACGAAGATGCAGGCGAGGATGATCCCCGGGGTCGAGAAGAGGATCTTGATCCCGGCTTCGGCGAGGCCCGGTTCGAGCCAGCCCTGCCTGCCGTAGAGGAGGAAGAGGGAGAGGCCGATGACGACCGGGCTGATCGCGAACGGCAGGTTGATCGCCGCGTCGATCAGCCAGTTGCCCTTCCACTTGTGGCGGACCAGGAGCAGCGAGCAGAGGACGCCGAAGATCGTGTTCAGCGGCACCGCGATCGCCACGGTCAGCAGGGTCAGCTTCAGCGCGTGCAGGCCGTCGGCGGAGGTGATCGCTTCGAACGGCGCCGCGAGCCCGTCTTCGAAGGTCTTGTAGAAGAGCAGGATCAGCGGCGCGATCAGCAGCACGGCGATGTAGCCGAGGCCGAGGAAGCGCAGGCCCCAGCGGCTCTGGGTCGCCCTACTCACGCTCGTCGCCTCCCTGCGGCGCCGCGCCGGTGATCACCGGGTTCGCGGCGAGGTTCACCTGGGAGCGTTCGTGGCGGCTGCCCCAGCGCTGGATCAGGGTGATGATCAAGAGGCAGACGAGTGCCATCGCCAGCAGCACGATCGACACCGCCGAGGCGCCGACCTCGTTGCCGGTTTCGATCTGCTGGCCGATGAAGATCGAGGCGACCTGGGTGTCCGGTTTGCCGCCCGCGAAGAGCAGCACCGAGCCGTACTCGCCGAGCGCCCGGGCGAAGGCCAGGGCGACGCCGGCGGCGAGGCCGGGGAGGAGGTTGGGGAAGATGATGCGGCGGAAGATCGTGAAGCCGCCGGCGCCGAGCGAGGCGGCCGCCTCCTCCATCTCGCGGTCCATCTCGATCAGCAGCGGCTGCACCGCGCGGACGACGAAGGGGAGGGTGACGAAGCAGAGGGCGACGACGATCGCCGTGCGGGTCAGCGCGATGTCGATCCCGACCGGGGACTTGTTGCCCCAGAGCTGGATCAGGATGAGGCTGGCGACGATCGTCGGCAGCGCGAAGGGCAGGTCGATGATCGCGTTGACGATCGACTTGCCGGGGAAGTTGTCACGGACGAGGAGCCAGGCGACGATCGTCCCGAAGACGGCGTTGATCGCGACGACGATCAGCGAGCAGACGAGGATCAGCTCGAGCGAGCGCTTCGCCTGGCCGGAGCTGACCTGGCTCCAGAAGTGGCCGATCCCTTCGCTGAGCGAGTTGTCGAGGAGCGCCGCCAGCGGCAGCAGCACGAACAGGCTCAGGTAGAGGACGACGACCCCGCGGCCGAGGCCCGCGCCGACCCCGGGCAGGCGGAGCTGCCGTGCCCGGGGCGGTGCGACCGGTGATTTCGCGGCGTGGGCCTCCATCGGTCAGCCGGAGGTGGAGACGCCCAGTTCCTGCTCGATCTTGGCGACCGAGCCTTCTTCTTCGTCGAAGAACTCGTCCTTGACCTTGCCCCAGCCGCCGAATTTGGCGATCTTGAAGAGGCCTTTTTCGGGGGCCGGGTACTGCTTCGGGTCGACCAGCTTCGGGTTGACCGGGCGATAGCCGTTTTCGGCCCAGATCTTCTGGCCTTCGTCCGACCACATCCACTTGAGGAAGTCTTCGGCCTGCGGCTCGGGGGCTTCCTGGGTGACCGCGATCGGCGTTTCGATCTGCAGCGTGTACGGCGGGATGACGTATTCGACGTCTTCGCCTTCGTTTTCGGCCTTGATCGCTTCGTTCTCGTAGGTGAGGAGCACGTTGCCCTCGCCCTGGGAGAAGGCGGAGAAGGCGTCACGACCGCTGCCCGGCTGGGCGGTGGTCTTTTCGAGCACGTTCTTGACCGCTGCCAGCGCTTCGGCTTCGCTCGCGCCTTCTTCGATCGCCGAGCCGTAGATGGCCATGATGTTCCAGCGGGCCGAGCCGGAGCTGAACGGGTTCGGCGTGATCACTTCGGCTTCTTCGTTTTCCTCCAGGTCCTTGAAGGATTTGATCCCGAGCGGGTTGCCTTTTTCGACCAGGATCACGACCAGCGAGTTGGTCGCGTAGCCGCCGTACGGCTCTTTTTCCCAGCTTTTGGACACGATTTCGCCTTCTTCGACCAGCCGTTCCATGTCGCTGGAGACGGAGAAGTGGACGACCGAGGCCGGCTGGCCCGCGGCCACCGCGCGGCTCTGGTCGCCGGAGGCACCGAAGGAGTTGCTGAAGCTGACCCCGTTGCCCTGGGCGGTCTTCTCGAAGGCCGGCTCGAGGGCTTCGGCGTAGACCGATTCCGGGGTGGAGTAGCCGACGATGCTGAGCTTGGCGCCTCCCGAGGAGCCTCCGCTCGATCCTTCGCCGGCAGTGGCGCCGCCGGAGCTGGTGCTGTTGCCACCGCCACCGCAACCGGCGATAACGAGGGCGATCAGCATCGTGAGAAGACCGGCACCTGAGCCGATCGTCACGCTGCGCCGCCGGGTCTTGCGAGCGTTCCGCATTACTTGGGTCCTTCCTATGTTTGTCGACTAACTAACTCGTATATGCCGGGTCGCGGCACCGTAGCACAAAGTCGAGAGACAAAGTAAGGAATGACGATCGGGCGCCAGATTCGCCTTCGCCGGGTGGGGGGCACGGCGGGGAATCGGGGGAAGGGACGGGAGCCGTGCGAGCGCCGCGGATGCCCTCCCGACCCGGGCTGGCTGTGGTCGGCAGGGCATCCGCGGCAGCCCGAGGCGCCTGCGGGGAGGGAACGACAGGCGAGTTCGTACTTCTCCGCGCATACCGCGGCTTTCTGCGAACTCAACCCGGCGGGTGCGGCGAAGCGTCACGGAAGGGAGGAGCAGTGACGCATCCGTGCCCCTCCCGCGCGCCTTCATCCCGAAACCAGGCCTCCCCTCCCGGTCGAGTTCGCACTTCGCCGCGCATACCGCGGATAAGTGCGAACTCAACGGGCGGAGGTCCGGGTGAGTTCGCAGTTATCCGCGGATAGCGCGGATAAGTGCGAACTCGACCCTCGGGACCTCCCCGGCCAAGCGGCTGATCGGCGGCCTTAGCCAGCCGGGGCCGCCGATCAGCCGCCCGAGGCGCCAGCTATCCCCGCCGCAGGCCCCCGAGGCGTCAGCTTCCGACCCGCACAGGCCCGAAGCGCCGGCCCGCACCGGAGACCTCGACTGGCCACCGACCCGCCGGCCAGCTAGGGTCCGGGCATGGAGGCGGGGGTCTCACGGACGCCGGAGGCGCGGTTGGTCGGGCTGCCCGACTATCCCTTCGAGGCGCATTACGAGGAGGTGGACGGGCTGCGGCTCGCCTATGTCGACGAGGGCGAGGGGCCGCCGGTGGTGTTCTTCCACGGCGAGCCGACCTGGTCGTTCCTCTGGCGCAAGGTGATTCCGCCGGTCCGCGATGCGGGCTTCCGTTGCGTCGCCCCGGACTTCGTCGGCTTCGGTCGCTCCGACAAGCCGACCGACGTCGGCTTCTACACCTACGACCGCCACGTCGAATTGATGGCGGAGCTGCTGAGGCGGCTCGACCTGCGCGGGGCGACGGCGGTCGTCCACGACTGGGGCGGGCCGATCGGGCTGCGGCTGGCGGTCGAGCACGCCGACCGCTTCGACCGCCTCGTGATCATGGAGACCGGCCCGTTCACCGGGCACCAGCGGATGAGCGAGGCCTGGCTCGCCTTCCGCGACTTCGTGGCGAACGCGGAGGAGGTGCCGGTCGGGATGCTGGTGCGGGGCGGCTGCAAGCACGATCCGGGCGAGGAGGTGATCGCCGCCTACGAGGCCCCTTATGTGGACCCGGCGTCGAAGGCCGGCGCGCGCGCCTTCCCGCTGATCCTGCCGACCGAGCCCGACGCGCCCGGCGCCGCGGCGGGCAAACGGGTGGCCGACGCGCTGCGCGTCGACGAGCGTCCCACGCTCCTCCTGTGGGGCGAGGACGACCCCGTGCTCCCGATCTCGGTCGGCGAACGCGTCGCCTCCGAGCTCAACTTCCCCCCGCCGCGCCCGATCGCCGACGCCGGCCACTTCCTGCAGGAGGACGCCGGCCCCGAGATCGGCAAGATCATCGCCACCTGGCTCCAGGCCTGATGTTGATGGGCCGAAAACCAGTCAGATAGTCCGGTTTTCGGCCCGTCAACCGGGGACGCCGGCGGGGTGGGCATCGAGGCCGCGGGCGCGGGCGGCGAGGTCGACCATGTCGGCGTGCTCGCGGTCGCGCAGCAGCTCCACCTGGCGCGGCGGGCCGGAGTCCTCGACCCAGGTGACGGTCCCAGGCCAGTAGGAGTTCGGCGGGCGCCCCGGGTTGTGGAGTGGGGTGGAGAAGACCCAGTTGCCGGTGTTGTGGAGTTGGCCGCCACCGGGCAGGTGCCAGGGGGCTTCGCCGGGGCGCGGGCCGCCGCGGTGGGTGTGGCCGGTGATCACGTGGCCGCCGTCGACGCCGAGCCGGTGCGCCAGCTCGCCCGCGCCCTCGACCCCGGTGCGGAAGATCATCGCGCCGGAGACCTCCGACTCGAAGTCGGCGCGGAACAGGCGGTTGACGCCGGCGACGGCGACCGGGAACGCGGCGCGGGCGGCGCGCGCCTTGAGCCTGCGGGCGCGGGTGCGGTCGGGACGCTCGCCTGCGATCAGCTCCCAGGCCGCCTCGGAGGGACCGAGCTCGGCGCGGATCCGCCGCGCCCGTCCCTGCGCGGCGCCGAAGGCGAGCCCGTAGAGGGGACGGACGATCCGCTCGTAGTCGGCGGGGGTGGCGGGGTCCGGGAGCGGCCCGGCGAAGCGGCTGACCGCGGCGAGCATCACGCACTCGGCTCGCGGCAGGCGCAGGTGCAGGTCCATGTAATGGCCGTGGGTCGCGTAGACGTCGTCGCGCAGCCAGATCCCGGGGTAGGCGATCCGCAGGCGGGCGGGGGAGAGGGCGGCGGCGATCGTCGCGGTCGGGCCGGGGGTCGGCCCGGCGCTCGCGTCGAGCGGCAGCGGCGCGTCATCGAGCGAGAGCCGGTCGAGCAGCGGCTCGGCGAAGCGCGCGTCATGGTTGCCGGGGACGAGGACGACCTCGACGTCGCCGACCGTCGCGCCCAGCTCGGTGAAGAAGGCGAGCGCGTGGTCGAGCGCCGCGCCGAGCGGCCGCTCGCGCAGCTCGACGATGTCGCCGAGCAGGACCACGCGCTCGGCGCCCCGCAGCTCCTCCATGAGCACCGCGCGGATCTCGGGGTCGCGGAGCACGTCGCCGCCGCTCGAGGCGGCCAGGTGAAGGTCGGAGATGATCGCCGTCTTCATGTGTGAGCTTCTACCGGACCAAGGCTTTGGCCGGCCGGCCAGGCGCCGGTAGAATCTCGCGAATGTATTCGTTTGGTGAAGAGCAGATCGCGCCCGCCAACGGGATCGAGCTCTGCTACCAGGAGATGGGGGACCCGGACGGCGAACCGCTCCTCCTGGTGATGGGCCTGGCGACCCAGATGATCGCCTGGCACGAGGGGCTCTGCCGCCTCCTCGCCGAGCGCGGCTACCGCGTGATCCGCTTCGACAACCGCGATATCGGCCGCTCGACCAAGCTCGACTGGGCCGGGGTGCCGAGCAAAGTGGACCTGCTGCTCGGGCGGCGCGCCACCGCGCCCTACCTGCTGCGCGACATGGCCAAGGACGCGGTCGGCCTGCTCGACCACCTCGGGATCGACCAGGCGCACGTGGTCGGCGCCTCGATGGGCGGGATGATCGTCCAGCAGATGGCGATCGACCACCCGCGGCGCCTGCGCTCCCTGGTGTCGATGATGTCGACGACCGGCAACCGCCGCAGCGGCCAGCCCAGCCTCAAGACCTACGGCATCCTGCTCGGCAACCCGCCGAAGGGGCGCGAACAGATCGTCGCCCGCGCCGTCCGCACCTTCAAGGTGATCGGCTCGCCGGGGTTCCCGTTCGAAGAAGACATGGTGCGGGAGATGGCGGCCCGCTCCTACGACCGCGGCCACTCGGCGGCCGGGGTGATCCGCCAGCTGCACGCGATCGTCGCCTCCGGCGACCGCACCAAGGAGCTGCGGCGCGTCCAGGTCCCGGCCGCGGTCATCCACGGCACCCGCGACCCGCTCGTCAAACCCTCCGGCGGCCGCGCCACCGCGAAGGCGATCCCCGGCGCGCGGCTGATGATGATCGACGGCATGGGCCACGACCTGCCGCGCGACCTCTGGCCGACCTTCGCCGAAGCGATCGACACGAACGCGGGCCGGGCCCGCCGCGGCGCCGCCTCGGCAGCGGACCCCGGACATCTGTCCGCCTCCGCCTAGCTTTCCTCCGTTTGCTCAAGAGACGCCGCGCGGTGCCGATGAACCCGGTGTGGCCAACCCGACGTCCAGGCGCCTGCTGCAGCTCGCGGGACTGCTGTCGCTGCTGCTGATCGCGGTCGTCGTCAACTACCTGCTGCACGACGGATCCGAGGTCCTCAACCCGATCGCGGAGGCCGCGCAGCGCACCGCCGCGACGCCGGGCGCGCGGCTGAAGATGGAAGTCACCTACAGCGTCGAGGGCAGCGCGAAGACGGTCGTCGGGACCGGCACCGGCGCCTTCGACGCCCGCAGCGGTCGCGCCCGGGTCGACATCACCGTGCCGATCCCCGGCCGGGCGCCGATGACGGTGACCTCGGTCGGGGACCAGCGCACCATCTACACGCGCTCGCCCCTCCTCACCGCCGAACTGCCGGCGGGCAAGGAATGGCTGGGGATGGAGCCGCTGCTCGGCCACGACCCCGACGTGCTCGGCGGCGGGCCCGGCGCCCAGGGCACGCTCGAAGAGCTGCGCGCGGTCGGCGGCGGGGTCGAGGAGCTCGACCACCAGATCGTCCGCGGCCATCGCACGACCCGCTATAAGTCCTCGATCGACCTCTCTCAGGTGGCCGACACCCTCGCCGAACGCGGTGACGCGAGCCTGGCGCGCGAGTACGAAGTGCTCGCCGAAAAGGTCCCCGACCCGATCCCGGTGGAAGTCTGGATCGACGGCAACGGCCTCGCCCGGCTCATCCGCATGGTGCAGCCGCTGCCGACCGTCCCCGGCGGTCCGACCGTGACGATGGACATGCGGATGGAATTCTTCGACTTCGGCGCCCGGCCGAAGGTGACGCTGCCGCCGCGGAGCCGGGTGCTCGACTACACGCCGGTCCTGCGTGCCGAACTCGGCCTCGAGGACGGCCACAGTCTCGGCGCGCTGAGTCCGCCCGCCGGCGCGAAGCCCCTGCCCGCGGCGACGTTCCACCGTCGCGTCGCGGGGATCTGCCGTGCCGGGACCGTCGCGGCGAAGGGCCTCCTCCCGCGCAGCCGTGAACTGACCGACCGGCTCAAGGCCCTCGGCCGGGACGCCCTCCGGTCCGGCGAGGCGAAGCCCCTCATCGCCACCACCGGCCGCTGGTTCGAGCACTCGGCCTACGGTCTCGTGCAGCGCGAGTTCCGCAAGCTCGTCGCCCTGGCGCCTCCCGCCCGCTATGCCGCAGACTACCGCCGGTGGCTCAGGCTGAACGCGAAGGAAGCGGAATGGATCCTCGCCGAGGCACGGGCCTACCAGCTCGGCGTGGTCAAGGTGCCGGGGGCCGACGACCACAAGGCCGAAGCGAAGCGCCAGAAGCAAGAGGCCAAGAAGCTCGCCTCCTCCCTCGGCATCTCACGCTGCGAGACGGGCCACGGCGCCGCCGCCGAGCCCGCCTGACCGCCTCCCGACGGTCACCAAGTGCGGCTGAAAGGAGTCGAACCTTCACGGGCGCTAGCCCACACGGACCTGAACCGTGCGCGTCTACCAGTTCCGCCACAGCCGCAAGACCAGCCAATCTACCGATCCTCGCCAAATCCGGTCCGTGACCCACGCCACGCTCCTCCACCGCGCCGCTCGCTAAACTGCCCTTCCCTCGCCGCTATCGTCTAGGGGACTAGGACGCCGGATTCTCAGTCCGGAAACCGGGGTTCGAATCCCCGTAGCGGTATGGCTTGATCAAGCGAAACGGGAGCGCTTGCAGGCCTGGAATGTGCGAGATCTGCAAACGGATTGCAAACGCGCTGCTCTAGTCCAGTAGCGCCGCGACCTTCGCCGCCGCGTCCTCTTGGAGCGCCGGGATCGCATGCGAGTAGCGGTCCAGCGTGAACGCGACCGACGAGTGACCGAGCCGTTCCTGCACGACTTTGGGATTCACCCCGGCCTGTAGCGCCAAGGTCGCGTGTCCGTGGCGGAGGTCATGGAATCGGACCTGCGGCAGGCCTGCTTTCTTGGCGAGCCGGCCGAAAGTCCGCGATACGGACTGGCCAAGAAGCGGCTCGCCATCCTCGCGGCAGAACACGAGCATGTTGGCCTCGTACGCCGGGCCCATCGCAAGGCGCTCTGCCGCCTGCGCCTTCCGATGGGCGCGCAGGGTGGCGGACGTCTCCTCGTCCAGGGCCACAAGTCGCCGGCCGCTTTCGGTCTTCGAGTCGGTCACGCTCGCGCGACCAGCTTCAAGGTCGAGGTCCGGCCAGGTCAGCGCCAGTGCTTCGCCGCGCCGCGTCCCGGTCGTAGCTACGAGCCTCCACAGTGCGTAGAGCCGATGCTTGCGGACGTGCTCGGCCTCGAGGAATTGCCGTAGCTGATGGCGGTCCCAAGTCGGCGACACCTTTGCCTTGGCGGCCTTCGCGGAAGGGGGCTCGGCAGAGTCGGCGACGTTTCGGCTGACCCGGTTCCACCGAATCGCGTCTTGCAGCGCGTGTCGGAGGACCGCATGCGTGTAGCGGACGGGGCGTGCCGAGAGTGCCTTGCGATCGTCGTCGCCTTCGAGCAGCTTGCCGTACAGCTGGTTCAGTTTCGGGGCCGTCAGCTTTTGCACCGGGAGCTGACCGACATGCGGCACGATCCGCGTCTCGATGATCATCCGATAGGAGTCGAAGGTCGAAGCCCTCAGGCTCGGCTTTGATCGCCGGTAGCCACTCATCCACCAGGAATGCCTTGAGCGTGAGAGCGCTCGGCTCGGCATAGGTGCCGCCTTCCAGTTCGCCGACGATGCGCGTCACGGCCCGTTCCGCGTCCTTGCGCCGCTCGAACCCGGGATGCCATTTCTGCTGGCGCTTACCGTTCTCATCGCGGCCCGTGTCGACCACGACGGCCCACTTGGTGCCGCGCTTGCGTACGTGATCCCTCATGACTTCCCCTCCTTCTGCTCGCCTGCACGACCTCGGATCGCCGGGGCCAGGAATCCACCTTTTCGCGCCAACATCACCCAGCGAGCGGCCGTCGAACGGGCCGCGTGCATGGCGTCTGCGACCGCCTGCGTCGGTGGGTCGCCCTGCTTCACCGCAGCACGGTGGATCGTCCCCACCTTGACAAGGTGCTCCTCGGTGATCGGCGAACCCCTGCGAGGGCCTCGCGCGCCATCTGCCAGCCGGTCGTAGAAGGCTGCTCGCTCCTCGGCGCCGAGGGGAACCGGGTGAGGTAGATCCTCCTCAATGCGCTCGGCGGGGACCGGCACGCCGGCGAAATAGTCGGTCCAGGGGAATTCACGCCGCGGCCCGTCGCCTGCAGCTGCCGATCACGAACTCGATCGCGGAGAACCCAGCCTCGATGAACGAGCGCGAGCTCTTCGGCTGCTTTGCACTAGAGCGGTCGTGGACCTTGCTGCTGAGGATCTTGAATCGGCCTATCGTCGGCTAGTGCTTGGTGATCGCGAGCACGACGATCGCGATCAGCGCGACGGAGACCGCGATGTTGACAAAGCCCAGACCGACGGCCCACTTCGCGATTCCTTGCCCGCGTTCGGTCCCTTCGGAGTCATCGATCTCCTCTAGCGCGACGGTCCGAACACCGTCGCGAGTATCCCGCCGACGACGAACGGGCCCAGGCAGGCGAGGATCAGAGCCGTGACGGCCAGGCGGTTTGCCCTACCCGTCGCACGTTCGCGGGGAGCCTTATACGCCGTCCCCCATTCCTCCCCGTCCCAATAGCGCTGCTTGGCGGGATTGTCCGGCTCCGGGTACCAGCCGGGTGGAATCGGCTCCTCAGGGGCCTGATCGGCTGGCTCTCGGGTGGTCATATCTCTTTCGCCCGCGATCTCTAGCCGGCGAGCAGCTTTGCCTTCTGCGTCGCGAACTCGTCCTCGGTCAGCAACCCCTGTGAGCGGAGTTCTCCGAGCTTCGCGATCTCGTCGGCGACGCTGGCTGGGGAAGACGGCGCTGCTCCGTTGGCGGGTGCCGGTTGGTTGGCGCCGAATTCTGGATGAGAGCGGAACCAGTTTTCGATCACCTCGGCGGTTCCGTGGTTGACTTCCGCGGTGCCCAGCAGGGTCCCGTTCCCGAGCACGTTGAACTGTCTGGTGAGCATCTTGCCCGACTTCGTCACCGAGAAGCCGGTCACGTCCGCGATCTGGACCCGGAATGCCTGCGTGAACGACATCGTCGGGATGTAGCCGGCGGAGCCGTCCTCGTATTCCACGACTTTCCCGTTGCCGCCGCCGAGCCCGTGCTTTCTCGGCATCCTCGCCTCCCGTTTCGTCGCCTGTCAGAGCGGACGACATCGTATCCGACAAAGCCCAGCTTGATCCCGAAGGCTTCCGCACTATTCGCCCCAGAATTCCTGTTCTCTTTCGGCTTCTTCCCAGCCTTCGCGGAATTCACGTTTTTCACCCGCGATTTCTTCCGCCTTCGATTCCCCCTCGAGTCGATGGAGGTGTTCTTCGGTGGTCTGCAGTTCATGTTCGGCCTGTCGGTTTTCGACAAAGCACGCATGCGTGCCGTGGCCTTTTTCTTCAGCTTCCTGGCAGGCGGTGGTTTCGCCGCAGCCGGCCAACCCCGCGATAAGGGTTCCCACCACCAAGAGCCCGCTCAAAATCCTGAACCACCGTCCCATCGCCTACCCTTTCCGACGCCTCCAAAGCGCCGAGAAGGTACCAGAAGGAAACTTATTGCGTGCGCCATTGGTCTTCCCACCGGCCCCTTTGCCATCCGCCGGGGGCTCCGGGCGGCCCGGCTCTCCGCCTAGGGCCGTCCGGCCCTCGTCGCGCCTGCTTCCTCGCAGCGCGCTGCTCAACGCGTTGAGCGGGGGCCGGCTTGACCACCGACGTTCCCGATGCATATGCTCCCGCCCCAGAAAAGACATATGGGGCCGCGACGCAGGAACGTCCGGCCCCGTGGCGACTGGCAAAGGTGGAACTAGGCCAGCCGCATACGGAGCCTACGTGTCGTGGCGGCCTCTTGACGAACGAGGAGGACGACATATGGCAACGATGACGCAGAAGAGCGCGGTGGGGATGACACCGCGCAGGTTGAGCGAGGGCGAAATGATCGTCCTTCGTGACGAAGCCCACGCAGTCCTGAAGTCCGAGGCGGAGGAGCACGCGAAGTTCCCAGAGGACCAGCCGATCTTTGACCGCATGCTCGCCGCCGCTGAGGTCTACGGCGCCTGCTCGGCAACCGAGATCAGCTTTGCCGACTTTGAGGGCAAGCGGGATCCTGTGGCCGAAGCCGACGAGATCTGGCTCACCGAGAGAGCGATGACTTGGCTTGCCAGGCTGCGCCAAGAAATCCGCGAGAGTATGGAGGCTGGCCGCGCGACGGTCGAATCGAACATCGAGACGTCGCCCCGCGACGCTTACCTTCAGTTCGTCCTTGACGGGATCTTCGCGGAGGCGGTGTCCTGAATGCCGACGACGGCCGCGTCGTACGACAGGAAAGGCCGACGGATCGGGGCACCCCCTCTCGAGCCGCTGCCGATCGAGCCAACTGCGATGCGGGAGTCTCGGCGGTCCTCGGAACGAAAGCAACGGAGCATGGTGATGGCCCAGCCGCTCCGCCGGGCGATCCTGGCCGCCTTCGCGAATGACAGGCGACTAACGGCCTCGGCGAAGGATCTTTTCGAAATCGAGTGCGTCGAAGTGGCCGCTCTCGCCAATGACAGATTGTCGAACGTCATCTATCACTGCGGTTTCCTGAAGGACGCCGGCCTACTCGAAGTCGTCGATGTCGAGCTGATCCGCGGCGCCACCAAGAGCATCCTCGGCCTCACGGATGAGGGGGATCGGTTTCTCGACGGCGAAGGGAACCTCGCCCAACCCGAATCGGCCCTCGACCAGATGGCGGCGCAGGTGCGGCAGCACGGCGCCGATTCCTACCCGGCTCTAGTAGAGCTTCTCGCGTCGACTGGTCGAAAGTTGACGGAGGCAAGTTGATGTCGGCCGGGAGGGTTACCGAGCGGTACACCCACACCTATAGGGCTCTTACGAACCCGCTGCGGCGGAAGTTGTTGGCCTACCTGCTCGTCGAGCGCGCCGGGAGTCCGAAGGAACTCTCCGAAATCTTCGGCGAGGCCTTCAAGCGGGTCTACCCGAATATCAAGGCCCTCGAGGCCGGAGGACTGATCGAGCTCACCGAAACCGACAGTCGAATGGGCGGGACGATCCACGTCTACGGGCCGACGGACCTTGCGGCTCGGTTCGCGGGCCTCCTCGCGGACGAGTTGAAAGGAAGAGCATGACGATCCCCGCCGAGCAGTTGCTCGAGGCCGACCACGCCGCCGCGGCCGACATCGCGCAGCTGCTCCGTTACCGCGTCGGGTGCAGTCCGCCCAGCACTGGTCGTCGATCGTAGGGACCGCCGCCCGGCGGCACCTGGCGGTTGTCGACTCCGCGAGTTCATGGAGCAGACGTGATCGTCGAGTACGCGACCGTTACCCGCAAGGACGGGACCGAGTCGCGCTTCGGTCGGGAGCAGGGGCGCAAGCTGTTCGCGCTCCTGACCCCGGCCGGGGTGCCGGACCCTATGGGGCTCGGCTACTCGCGGCGAAGGGGCCAGCGTGGGGAGAGCTTCACCTCGGGAACGCAGGCGAGGACGCTAGGCGCCGACCAGCACGCGATTCAGCGACTTCCGATCCAAAAGCTCGGGTTGGGGCGGCATCGGGACCGTAATCGTTACCTCGCCAGCATCGATCAAATCCCGAACCCCGATGAGCGTCAGGCCGCAGAAGTTGCCATCGCCATCGAACCGCCAGACATGACCCTCCGGGCTCTCCTGCCCGTAGCCCCGTCGAGGCTGTCCGATGCTCAGGTAGAGAACGTCCGCGTCTCCGTCGTAATCGACATCATCGAAGACCCATTGACCAATCGTAACGTTGCTCATATGCGATCCCCCTCTCTGGGCCCGTGCCGATCCGCGTATGCCGTGATCACGGTACCCATGTCGTCCACATACGCTACTACCACAGCCAGCCAAGCGGCCGGTCCGAGCTCCTGCGCATACAGGATCTCTCGACCATCGACCAGCTTGCCGTTCTTCTTTCCTTGACATCGGTCCCTGGCGGATTCGACCGCAGCCTTGATCGCCATCTGGCATCCGTCCATCTCCGGATGGCGACGGGCGATATGCCGCATCGCCGTCTCTGGCAGATTGACGACGCGCCCACGACGATCCTTCATCTGCTCGATGATCCCATCCGGGAGCTTGCGCCTCAGAACCATACCGCTCGCGATCCTAAGCATTTCCGGAGTATTCTGCAACGGCATACCTAGGATGAGGACCCTGGGATTTCGCACCGACGAGCCCAACGTTTGGGCAGAGCATCGCGATCCGGTGCCCGAACCCCGGAAGAAGACATGAATGCAAACGGATTGCAAACGAACGCCGTCAGACAGGTCGGATTCGGGCGGACGGGGCGAGAGGGACTAGCCGCGGATTTGGCTTGCTAGGGCCATGAGCTGGACGTCTCAGTACGGCCCAACACGGAGCCATGCGGATTCTCAGTCCGGAAACCGGGGTTCGAATCCCCGTAGCGGTACTTCAGATGCAGAGCCAATGCGCCGCCCGAGAGGCGGCGTTTTTCGTTCTCGGGTCAAGGCCTGGGTCATGGTGAGGCAGGATCTATGTAGCGAGGTCAAGGTCTCAAGCGATCGACCCGAGCGGCGTGTCCAGTAAGAGCGACACGATCGGGGTTAGGGCCAGGCGAGCCGCCTGTCTCGACGATTCGTATTCATCCGCCGTATCGAAGAGCATTCCTGACGTGCTCGGCGCCATTCACGCCACCGAAGTCAGTCTTGTCGTTTCGGGTTTGGCAGCGGCCGGCTCGATCACCGCAGTGGTCCTGACCGCGAGGGGTTGAGGGTCAGACGTTTCCGCTCATACCCGAACATCGGTTTCAACTTGAAACGCGTACGAAGATCTGACGGCGCAGCAAGGACGGCTAGAAATTCGAATTGGCTCGGACCACGAGCTAGCGAATATCTGCCGAGACATCGGCTCCTCGGTTCTTCGGGTCGCTTATGAGGCCGATCAGGTCGAGCAGGCCTCGGCTGTCGCGTCGGAAGATCGTCGCAACGCAATCAACCAAGCGATTCTTGAGGTTGGGCTTGGCCGCGTTGAGTTCGTCAAGGCCGCCACCCGATCTGTTGGCGTCCGCCTACCGGTCGTCCAGTCAGCTTCCGCTCCCGGGTGCGTCTAGGCGGGAGGCGAGCCAAAGCTGATCGGCCCGCCTGATGGAGTCGATCCCCGAGGACTGGACCCTCTTCTTCGAATTCCTCACGGTCACCGGCCTGCGGATCTCGGAGGCGTTCGGGCTGCGCTGGGAGCAACTGCGCCTGGGCGAGACCCTGAGGGTCGAGGTCCGAGAACAGTTCTACCGAGGCAAGCGCCGCAAGCTGAAGAGCGGGGCCGCCAGGCGTGACATCCCCTGGACGGTGGGATCCCCGCCCGACTGACGACCTACCGCCGCGACAGCTCGCAGGGTCCGAGGACGCCGGTCTTCGCTTCGAGCACCGGCACCGAGTTGATCCGAGGGAAGGTGGCCGAACGCGTGCTGACCCCCGCGTCGATCGCGGCAGGGCTGAAGATCGAGGAGAGGGGCGTCGGCAAGAACGGCAAGGAGAAAATCAAGGTGCGCCCCACCGTCACCTTCCACACGTTCCGGCATACCTGCGCCTCGCTCCTCTTTGACGACGGCCGGAACATCAAGCAGGTTCAGGAGTGGCTCGGCCACGCCGACCCCGGCTTCACCTTGCGGACCTACGTTCACCTGCTGGATGCCGGCGTCGGGGGCGGGTTGGAGTTCCCGAGGTCATGACGACTTCAGTTGTCGCGCCGCGTACCGATAGCCCAGATGTGGAAGGGAAACCGGAAGATCTTGATCTGGGTACGCCGGGCGCCGGCGCGAGACGAGAGCACGAAAGGCGGAAGTCCCGGCGCGAAGCGAAGACCCGCGAAGATCATCCGCATCTGGGCGGCTTCTTATTGAGGCTCCAGGACGAGCCCCAGCGGGAGAAGGCGTGGAGGGATGGGGCGGTCGGCGAGGAGGCCGTCGCGTCGCATCTCGCCAAGACCTGCCCCGATGTGGTGGTCCTCCACGATCGACGGATGCCGAGGTCCCGCGCCAACATCGACCACATCGCGATCGCGCCGAGCGGCGTCTTCGTGATCGACGCCAAGCGCTGCAAAGGGAAGATCGAGGTCCGCAGGCCGCTCTTCGGACACGCGAAGCTGGTCATCCGTGGCCGCGACAAGACGAAGCTCGTCGATGGGCTGAGGCGGCAGGTCGAGGCGGTCCGCGCCGGACTGGCTGTGGTCGAACAGAACGTTCCGGTCGGCGGGTGCTTCTGTTTCATCAACCCGGACGGGCAGGCTGGCGGGAGTGGCATCCCGCTATTCCGGACGCTTTCCATCGACGGCCTCCCGCTGTTCTACCCGCGCAAGCTTTCGAAGCACCTCCACCGGCCCGGACCGCTGAATGACGAGCGAATCGAAGTCCTGACCGAGGCGCTCATCGAGCTCTTCCCTTCTGCATGACGCCGCGAGATCGCCGACGCCATCGCCGCTCGGCGGTGACGAGCCGCCGAACGCCTCGTCACCGCTGACATCGAGGAGGCGGGGTCGGTGAAGATCTGGAGGACTTGAGTATTCTGGGCCCGTTCGGCCGCCTCGCGCGGTTCCAGCAATCCACGGAGGCACTGTTGAAATTGAGGTTCTGGGCGGTCGGCCTCGCCTGCTTTCTGCTGTTCTGCATTGCTCCCGCGAGTGCGTTGGCGGCTTCGATCAGCGGAAAGATCACGGCGGCGGTCGGGGGCGCTCCGGTCCCGCACGCACAGGCATGCGTCCGCGACGTGAGGGGCAGTGAACAGGTGACTTGCGCCCAGGCCAACGAAGAAGGCGAATACACGCTCAGCTCGATCGCACCTGACACCTACAAGCTCTACTTCGAAGAACCGCAGGGTGGGCCGGAATACGTAGCGAGTTACTGGCCGGAAAAGGCGACCTACGCCGAAGCGGAAGTGCTTCAGATCGGGAGTGGCGAAGCGATTGTGGTGAACACGACGTTGGTCGCTGCGGGCCGCATCGAAGGCACGCTGACCGGCGAAGGCGAAGCGCCGTCGTCCGGCGAGGTCTGCGCCTATAAGACGGACGGGACGAGAATCGCCTGTGGGAACGTGGTGGGTGGATCCGGATACCGGATCGTGAGCCTCGTTCCCGGCTCGTACGTCGTCGGGTTCTTCATGCCCGGCTACTGGCCCAAGTACAGCGGCGGCGCGACGGAATACTTCAAGGCGATCCCGGTCACGGTCCAGGCCGGCGCGGCCACGATCGCGAGCGCTGACCTCGAGGCGAAGCCCGGGTTCAGCGGCACCGTCACCGCTCGGGACACCGGCGACCCGATCGAAAACGTCCGGGTCTGCGCCTCCGAAGGCGTAGGGGGCTTCTGCTCGCTCAGCACGTTCACCGATGAAGACGGGAATTACTTCCTCCAATTTCCGGGCGGGAACTACAACGTCTGGTTCGAAGTCAACGGCTACGTCAGGCAGTACTACGACGATGCCGCCGAAGTTTCCCAGGCGACGAAGGTGTCGTTCCACGAAACGCGGGTCCGCGGTGTCGACGCCGCGCTTGAAAGTGCCGGGTCGATCAAGGGGCACGTCGCCACGAACGACGGTCACGGGTACCTTGGTGAAGTCGAAGTCTGTGCTCTCGGCACGAGCAGCGAGGAATGCGTCCACCCCGACAGCAGCAGCGGCACTTACGAATTCCTTTCCCTCGCGCCCGGCTCATACAAGGTGCGCTTTTCCCTCCACGGCTACTTCACCCAGTACTTCGACGAAAAGGCGACCAGGTCGGAAGCCGAATCGGTGACGGTCACCGTGGGACATCAGAGCGGTGGGGTCGACGCCACGCTGGTCGCCGAAGAACCGCCGACGAACATCACGCCGCCGTTCGTGAGCGGGGTCGGGAAGATCGGCGAAACGCTCAGCTGCAGCAAAGGCTTCTGGATGGGCAACCCGCGGATCCTCACCTACGAATACGTCTGGTTCCGCGGCGAAGAAGAAATCGAAGGCGCCGAATCGAGCACCTACCGGCTCGGGATCGCCGACGAAGGCGAATCGATCTCGTGCGCGGTCGTGGTGACCAACTCCGCCGGCGCCGAATACGAATTCAGCTCGAACGAAATCGTCGTCCCCTGGCTCGGCACCCTCAGTGTCACCAAGACGGGCGGCGGCACGGGCACGGTGTCGAGCGCTCCGGCTGGGATCATCTGTGGCGTCTCCTGCGAAGCCCTTTTCGAAGAAGGCACGGCGATCACGCTGACTGCGGTCGCCGACTCCGGCTCGGAATTCACCGGCTGGTCGGGCGCCTGCTCGGGCACCGGGCCGTGCGCCTTCACCCTCGGGGAAGGCGCGGAAGTCGTCGCCAACTTCGCGAGGATGAGGAACGACGGTGGCGGCGCTCACACCCCGAGCCCGCCCGCGACGCCGGCACCGGCAGTGAGGAAGGCGAAGAAGCCACTGCGGTGCAAGGCGGGGTTCCTCAAGGAGAAGCACAAGGGCAAGATCCGCTGCGTGAAGGCAAAGCCGAGGCACAAGGGCAGCCACAAAGCGAAGGGCGGCGGGGGCTAGCGCGCCCCGGCGGCCTCAACTGACGATCTCGTTCTGAGTAGAGAGCTTGAGGTCACGCCGGCCGTCCGCGCTCCGCACGGCATCGAAGGGGAGCAATGCCGAACGGAAGACGATCTAGATCGCCGAGCTTCTCCTCTTGCCTGACGATCGATCCGATCAGTGGGGATTACGGGGAGCTGGCACACCGAGCTGTTTGCAGATCGCCCGCGCCAGGCCTGGACCGATCTCTTTGTGGCGCGGCAGGGCGGACACCTCGTTCATAGGCCCGCGCCACTTCGCGTGTTTCGTCCCGCCGACAGCGCGGCAGCCGTGAGCGGTCAGGTGGCGTTCGAGGTCGCGACGTTTCACGCCGCAGCGGTGAAGCGCAGGTGCTCCCGATCGGCGTCGGGCGTCTGGCCCTCCAGCTCCTCGTCGGGAGTCAGCACGGTGCGCAGGGCGTCCAGGGCGTTCTCGCGAGCCTCCTCACGCGTCCGTCCCTGGCTCATCGCCCCGGGAACCTCAAGCACGCGCGCGACGATCCAGCCCTGCTCGTCGGGGGGCTCGAAGGAGATCGTGAAGTCGATGGAAGCAGCCATTGGGAAACGGTACCGCGCCTTTTGTGTCGATGGATCGAATCCGAGACGCAAGCGTAGATCTGCCAGCACGTGATCATCAGGAGCCGCCTTTTCGCTGGGCGTCTTTTTCGGCCTCCGCATGGACTTCTGCGCGCCGATCCGCGATCAACTCATCGGCCAGGCTGACGCCGGGAGCGAGGTGAGCGAATATGCCTCGGGACCTTTCGGCTGCCAATCAGGGTATCTCGGTTCGACAGCCCTCAAGGGGTGGCGATGCCTGCTTCGAGGTGCCGCCGCCCGAGGCCGACCAACTCGCCGCCTAGGGCGAAGGATCAGGCCTGCCGGGGCCACCGGCGGATGCCTCGCTTACGGCGGGTGGTCAGGAGCGGCCGGCGATGAGCGCCGCGGCGGCGGCCCGGGCGGCGGCCAGCGAGCGCGTCGCCTCGTCCGGCCGGGCGGCGGCCACGGCGGTGGCGCCCTCGATCAAGACGAGCAACTGGCGGGCGAGGAAGTCGGCGTCGGTCGGGGGCGGCTCGAGTTCGGCGAGCAGCTCGGTCAAAAGCTCGAGATAGCGCTCGAGGTGACGGTGCACGGTCGTGGCGATCTCCCGCGCCGCGTCCCGCTCGCCTGAGCGGGACGCGGCGCGGGTGTCGACCGCCGTATTGAGGACGGCGCACCCGCGGAAGCCGGGCTCGGCGAACCATTCGGCGAGGAGATCGAAGAGCTTCAGGATCCGCGCCGTTCCGGCGGGCGCGTCATCGCTGCCGGCCCGCAGCCAGCCGTGAACGCGATCCGAGCGCTCGGCGACAACGGCCGCGACGAGGTCGTCCTTGGATTCGAAGTTGCGGTAGAGCGAGACCTTCGACGCTCCCGCCGCGGCGGCGATCTCGTTGACGCCGACGGCGTTCACCCCGCGTGCGTAGAAGAGCTCCGCGGCGGCATCGAGGATCCGCCGTCGGGTCCGCCGCGGATCGAGCGTTTCCCCCGCGGCTACGGGCATGGTGCAGCGGCTCCTCTCATGGCAGAGATGGTACCGGTCGGTTTGACGATATGAAACAGATCAGTACCATCTCCGCGATGTCTCCGCCTCGGGCAACGCCGATCCGCCGCCTCTGGCTGGCGGTGTTCAGCGGCTACCTCGGCTTCGGCGCGACCCTGCAGTTGCTGCCGGGATTCGTCACCGAACGTTTCGATTCCGGTCCGGCCGCCGCGGGTTGGGCGGTCGGCATCGCCTTCGCCGCGACCGCGATCTGTCGCCCGCTGGCCGGTCGCGCCGGCGACGCCGGACTCGCGCGGGTGGTCGTCCTCGCGGGCGGGCTGCTGATCGCCGCCGGTGCGGCCGGCCAACTGATGGCCGGGAGCCTTGCCGTCCTGCTCGCGTTCCGCCTGGTCATGGGCGCCGGGGAGGCGGCGCTCTTCTCGGCGGCCCTGCCCTGGGTCTTGGCCGGTACGCCCGCCGTCCGGCGCGGCCGCGTCGCGGGCTGGTTCGGACTCTCGATGTGGGGCGGCCTCGCTGCCGGACCGCTGCTGGCGCTCGGGGCCGACGGCGGGGGCCGCGACGCGAGCGCCGGCTGGTGGATGGTGATCGGCCTGGGGCTGCTGTCCACGGTGCTGACCGCCTCGACTCCGCGCCGGCACGCCGGCGCATCCTGGTCGGCGATCTGGCCCGGGCACTGGCGCGAGGTCGTCCCGGCCGGCGCGGCTCTCCCGGGCATCGGCTTCGGCCTCTCTGCCTACGGCTACGGCACGATCGCCGCCGGCCTCGTCCTCTTCTTCGCCGACAGCGGGATCGGCGGCGAACGCCTTGCGCTGTTCGTCTTCGCCGCCGGCTTCCTCGTCGCGCGTTCGGTCGGGAGTCCCTTCGTCGATCGGTTCGGCGGCGCGATCGTCGCCTCGGTCTGCCTCGCCGTCGAGGCGATCGGGCTGCTCATCATCGCGCTCGCGCATGGACCGGCAGTCGGGCTGTTCGGCGATGCGCTCACCGGTGTCGGGGTCAGCCTGATGTTCCCGGCCGCTGTCGCGGTCACCCTGCAGCGCACGAAGGCGGCGGTTCCCGGCACGGCCGTCGGCCTGATGGCAAGCTTCTGGGATCTCGGCGTCCTCGTCGCGGGCGTGATCACCGGCCAGATCACCGCGTTCCTCGGCTTCCGCGCCGCGTTCCTCCTCGCCGCCGGCACCAGCCTCCTTGCCCTCGGCGTGGTCCGCGAGCTGAACCGCCCCAGTCTGCCCGGCGACGAAGTCGAGGCCGCCGAAAGCTCGGTCGCCGGCTAGGGTGGCCTGAGTCGTCACCATGAGGGAACGTCCGCGGTGTGGATCCGCCACAAAGCGTCCGTCCCGAGCTTCGTGCCGGGAGGCTCGGGGAGCTCGTCCGGGGGAGCGCGTAGGCCGCGCGGGCTCAACGCGCCAGGTCGACGACAGTGCGCCGGGCGGCGAGGAAAAGGGGCTCGAGGTCGGTGTCGGCGAAGGCTTCGATCGGGTCCGGTGATCGAGCTCCGGCTGTGGGGGCGTTCACCGTTGCCGTGGGAGCACGGCCGATCTATCGTTGCCTGGAGGCAGGGCAAGGACCGCCATCAAGGAGCGCGAACATGAAGATGATTCGGCCTTCGATCCTGCTGGTCGTCGCGGTTGCGGCGGCTCTCTCGCTCGGCTTCGTCCAGTCGGCAGTCGGCGCACCCAAGGCGACGGTGATTCATGTCGTCGAGCGAGCAACCACGGATGCCGTCACGAACGGGGACTCGGCCAATGACAAGCTGGGCAACGTCTTGACCTTCGCGAACAAGGTCTACGACAGCGCCAACAAGCGCCAGGTGGGCTCGGACCAGGGCTACTGCATCCGCACGGTTGTCGGCAAGTTCTGGGAGTGCAACTGGACTACGTTCCTGAAATCAGGCTCGATCGCCGTGGAGGGCAAATTCTCCGACGCGGGCAATACCGTGCTCGCGATCACCGGCGGAACCGGGGCATACGCGACCGCCCGAGGCGAGATGGATCTCAGGTATCACAACAAGAAGGGGACCGCTTTCGACTTCGTCTTCCACCTGCGGTAGAGATCGACCGCCGTCGGCGCCGCCGGCCGACGGACCTCCGCCATCGTGTGGCGCGCTAGCCGGTTGTCCGCCGGCGAACCGCGTCGGCTGCCATGCCGACGAAGCCGACAGTCGTGAAGACGAAAGACGCGCCGGCGTAGGCACGGTAGGCGGGGTGGCGGTCGAGGTCGGGGTGGAAGGCGAGGGGGAGGAAGGCCATCGCGTTGGTCCAGGCGCCGATGCCGAGGGCGGTGGCGGCGACGCGTGGGGGGTTCGGGTTGGCAAGTCCACTGGCGACGGTCGCGGTGCCGAGCATCGCGAGGTCGAGGTGCCATTGGCGGATCCGGGCGCCGCTGCGGATGCCGAGGCGAGATGCGAGGTCGGGACGGGTGCGGACCAGGGTGTAGACCCAGCCGCTCGTCGCTCCGGCGGCGAGCTCGACCATGCCCGAGGCCACCAGGAAGGTGGTCTTCGTGTCCGCGCGCGCACGCCTGCCGCTCCGATTAAGGATCCCCGCCACCCGCGCATCATTGCGAATCGCCCCGACAGCGCGGTACATATTAGTAGAGGAGTCCTGAATAGTTGACAACAATCGTGTGCGATGAGAGCTTCGGTCGAACTGCCGGGAAAAGGGCCCGGCATCGACTCTTCGGGAGGAGAGCTCATGAATCGGATTCGCATTTCCGTTGTCCTCGGTGTGGTCGCGATCTGCCTGGCGTTCGCGGCGCAGGCGATGGCGACGAAGTACGTGGCGCTCGGCGACTCGTACTCGTCTGGAACCGGGACGCGCACGTTCTACGAACCGTCGTGCCAGCGGTCGGTGTACGCGTACCCGTACCTGTTGCACGAAGCGCACCCGACCTGGACGTTCGTCGACGCGGCGTGTTCCGGGGCGACCACGTCGTCGCTGCTCAGCTCGCAGGTCTCCAGCGTCACCTCGGAAACCAACTGGGTGACCTACACGATCGGCGGCAACGACGCCGGCTTCTCCAGCGTGATCACCGAATGCGCCCTGCCCGGGTGGCTATCGGACTGCAACGGGGCGATCAACGAAGCCCAGAGCATCATCAAAAACACGCTGCCGGGCAGGCTCGACGAAGTGAACAACGCGATCAAGTCCCACGCGCCGAACGCGAAAGTGATCGTGCTCGACTACCCGCGCCTGTTCAACGGCGAAGACTGCAACGCGCTGACCTTCTTCAGTCCCAGCGAGGAGACGAGGCTGAATGAAACTGCCGACATGCTGAAGAACACGCTCAGCGCCGCGGCGACGCGGGCGGGGTCGAACTTCGTCTTCCGCGACGTGATCCCGGCCTTCATCGGGCACGCCGTGTGTGACGGTGGCGGCGGCTCCTCGACGGAGTGGATCAACGGCCTCTCCAACCCGACGAGCGAAAGCTACCACCCGAAGGTAACCGGTCACGCGAGCGGTTACTACCCCGTAGTGCACGGGGTCACCGGCTGAAATTCGACGGATCCGGGCGAGGGGCCGAAGGGGCCCCTCGCCCGCTCTGTCCCTGGCTGGACTGTTCGGGGGAAGCTTCGCGCGCCGCGGGCTCAGGTGAGCAGCCAGCGGATCTTCTTGACCTCGAACTCGCCCGCGATCGCGACCGCGTCTTCGAGTTCGACTTCGGCCCAGCGCAGATCCTCGGCGGCCACTTCGTCGGGCGCGATCGCGTAGGCCGCGCGCAGGTCCGCCACCTTTTCGAGCGCGACGACGAACCGCTCCCAGGCCTCCCGCTCGACCGGGTCCTCCGCGGGCGCCACGACCTCGACGGCAGCGGCCCGGGCCCCGCCGCGCTCCGGCTGTTTTCCCACCACCAGCCGTCCCGCCGCGCCCAGCAGCCGCCGGGCGGCGCCCCGGAGCGCGATCTTGCCGGCCGCCAGGGCGAGCTCCTTGGCCTGCGCCCGGTCGACCTCCGTCGGCGGCAGCACCATGTCGTAGTCGACGACCGGCTCGACCAGGGCCGGCCCCGTCATCCCCGAGCTGTCCTCCACCAGCAGCCGGTCGGGCGTGCGCCGCGTCCCCGACGCGCCCCGTCGCTGCACCGCCCAGATCAGCGCGCCCGCCAGCTCGAGGCCGAGCCAGGTGACCTTGCGCGTCGCCGGATCCAGTGAAGCCATGCTCCGAGGGTTTCCCAAGACGCCCCGCTCCGCCAGGGCATCCCGCCCTAGGTTCGGCCGCGAACATCCCGAGGCCGAGGGTGGGGATTGCCCTACCTCGCGGATGTAGTCTCATTCGATGAGGCGGCTGTTTTCGCGGCTCAGCTTTCGTCTTGCCTCCGCCAGCGGGGTGCTGGCGCTCGTGATCGGCGCGACCTTCGTGCTGCTTCTGGTGGCGATCGAGGACGTGCGCAAGACGACCCGCCTCGCCGACCACTCGCGCGTGACGCTGACCGCATCCGACGGCGTCGAGCTGCTGGTGTTCAACCTCGAGAGCGGGGCGCGCGCCTTCGTGCTCACCGGTCAGGAACGTTCCCTGGGACCGTGGAAACTCGCCCTGGCGCAGTTCCCCGCCAAGGCGCGGAAGCTCGAAGGGCTCGCGGTCGGCACCTCGCAGGAGGAGCGCGCCGAGCGGATCGTCGCCGACGTGCGGTCCTACATCCGCGACTACTCGATCCCGCTGGTGTCCGCGGTGCGCCGTGGCGACCCCGCGGCCTCGAGCCTCGCCGTGACCGCCGAGGGGCAACGGAAGGTCGCGGCGATCCGTGGCCGCATCGACGACTTCGACGCCGCCGAACGAGCCCGGTTGGGCGAACGCCAGGATGACGCCCACGCCGAGGCGCGGGCAGCGGTCGTCCTCGGGATCGTCGGCCTGGTCGGATCCTTCGCGATGATCGCCGCCTTCGCCATCTACCTGGTGCGGCAGGTGGCCTGGCCGGTGCGGCGCCGGGCGGCGATGGCGAGCCGCCTCGCGCAGGGTGACTTCTCCGTGCGGCTGCCGGAGACCGGGGTGGGCGAGGTCGGCGAGCTGGAGCGCTCCTTCAACGTGATGGCGCGCTCGCTCGAGCGCAGTCGCGACGACCTCGACCGCCTGCTGCTCGAACAAGGGGCCCTGCGGCGGGTCGCGACGCTGGTCGCCGAGGGCGCCGAGCCGGGGCGCATCTTCGCCACCGTGACCCGCGAGATCGGCGAGCTCTCCGGCGCCGACCTGGCGTGGATGGAGCGCTACGAGTCCGACGCCGAGGTGACCGCGCTCGCCGCCTGGAGCCGCGACCCGGCGGCCGTGATGGCGACCGGCAGGCGGTTCAAGCTCGACGGCCCGAGCATGGCCGCCAGCGTGCTCGAGGCCGGCGCGCCGGCCCGCATCGACAGCTTCGTCGGCGGCGAGGGGGAGATCGCCGCGGAGGCGCGGGCGCTCGGGATCCGCTCCTCGGTCGGCTGCCCGGTGCTGGTCGAAGGCCGCCTCTGGGGCGTGATCGCCGCCTTCTCCAAGCGAGAGGGGGCGTTCCCGGCCGAGACCGAGTCGCAGATCGGCGAGTTCACCGCGCTCGTCGCCACCGCGATCGCCAACGCCGACAGCCGCAATGAGCTGATCGCCTCGCGGGCGCGGATCGTCGCCGCCGCCGACGAGGCCCGCCGGCGGATCCGCCGCGATCTCCACGACGGCGGCCAGCAGCGCCTCGTCCATGCGCTGATCACGCTGAAGCTGGCGCGCCGCTCCCTCGCGGGCGGCGACCCGGACGCCGAGGTCCTGATCGACGAGGCGGTCGAGCACACCGAAGCCGCGGTCGAGGCGCTGCGCGAGCTCTCGCACGGCATCCTCCCCTCGATCCTCACCCGCGGCGGCTTGCGGGCCGGGGTGCAAGCGGTCGTCGCGCGGATGCCGCTGCCGGTCGACGTCGACGTGACCGCGGAGCGCTTCCCGCCGGGCGTGGAGGCGACCGCCTACTTCGTCGTCAGCGAGGCGCTGACCAACACCGTCAAGCACTCAGGCGCCACCCGGGCGCGGGTCGTCGCCGAGGCGAGCGGGGGCGTGCTCCGAGTGGAGATCAGCGACGACGGCCGCGGCGGCGCCGCGCCCGACGGCGGCAGCGGCCTGGTCGGCCTGCGCGACCGCGTCGCCGCCCTGGACGGCTACCTAGAGATCGAGAGCCCCCCCGGCGGCGGCACCCGGATCCTGATGAGGCTGGCGGTGCCGGGGGCTGGGTGAGTGATTTCGGCGCCCGATGTTGATGGGCCGAAAACTACGTCTATAGGGCTAGTTTTCGGCCCATCAACGTCGGGGGTTCGGTTCCCCGCAAGCTGTCGCCCGGTAGGGACCCGCCCCTCTCGCCACGGCCCGGGCAGGCTGTGGCCGTGGCGAGAGGGGCGGGTGTGCGGAAGGTGTGGAGGGACACCGGCGGGAGGCGCACGGGAGGTTCACGGATCCGGGACGGGATGCGCCACGAGGGGCGCGGAGGGCCGGTCCCCGGACGGTCAGGGATCTCCCCGGTTGGAAATCCGCGTATGGCGCGGGTTTCCAACCACGCAGATCCTCACCGGCCTAGCGTGGTTCGAAATCCACGCCATACGTGGATTTCGAACCACGCGAGCTCCCGGCCGCCGGATCCGTGACGGAGATGCCGGGAACTCCACGCTTCCTCCCGTGTTGTGCAACACCGACCGGAGCGCGGTCGACCTGGCGTCCGGCTACCGGACCTTAGGTCGACCGCGCGCTCCGGGCCCTCGATCCTGGCCCGGAAGGGCACCTCAGGGTCGGGAGGCGTGACGTTCCCGGCATCTCCGTCACGGATCCGGGCGAGGTGTGGAGGCTCTCCGACCCGATCGTCACGTAAGTCCGACCCCGCAACGTCCCTGTGACGCCTCTCCCACGCACCCCTCACGTCCTGGGCTCCTCATGGGGGTCACAGCCTGCCAGGACCCCCATGAGGAGCCCAGGACACCCACCGACCTTCGACCCGTCAACCCCCGGGCACGGCAGCGAGGCGCTGCACCAGGGCGGCGCGGACCGCGGGCCACTCGTCGTCGATCACGCTGAAGTAGGCGGTGTCGCGTTGGCCCACGTCGGGGACGATCATGTGCTTGCGCATGATCCCCTCGAAGCGGGCGGGCAGGCGGGTCATCGCGCCGCGGGAACGCTCGTTGCGGGCGTCGGTCTTCAGCTCCACGCGGACACAGCCGAGGGTCTCGAAGGCGTGCGTGAACATGAGGAGTTTGGTCTCGACGTTGACGCCGGTCCGCCACACGGTGGGGTTGAACCAGGTCCAGCCGATCTCGACCGCGCGGTCGTGGCGGCGCACGTTGAGGTAGCGGCTCGAGCCGACCAGCTGCCCGTCGGCGTTGCGGCGGATGGCGAAGGCGCCCGTCTCGGTCGGGCTACCCTCCCCCGCCGCGTTGGTCGCCAGCGTCGCGTCGAACCAGCGGTCGAAGAACTCGCGGCTTTTGTTGAGGGTCGCGAGCCAGACCCAGATCTCGTCCGGCTGCGCCGCCTCCCAGAGCCCGTCGCGGTGCTCCTCGGCAAGCGGCTCGAGCGTCACCAGCGAGCCCTCGAGCCTCGCCGTGAGCGGTCCGTCGAAGCCCGGCTCAATCATGGCTCAACCATAGACAGCGGAGGGCCGACCTAGACTCGTCATGGGTATGGGGCCGCGCCGACTCGTCACGCTCGCGTTGCTGCTCGTCGCCGTGGGCGCGTTCGCGGCGGTGGCGGGCGCCGAGACGATCCAGTCTGGCGACGTGCGGGTCAGCTTCCACGCCGGCTTCTCGCCGAAGGCGCTGCCGCGCGAACGGCCGGCGCCGATCTCGGTCGACTTCGAAGGCCGGATCTCCACCACCGACGACACCCACCCGCCGGCGCTGCAACGGCTGCGGGTCGAACTGAACAGCGCCGGGCGGGTCGAAACGCGCGGGCTGCCGCGGTGCCGGACGGCGCTCCTGCAGTCGACCAGCTCCGACCTGGCGCTGGCGCGCTGCCGCCCGGCGCTGGTCGGCACGGGAACCTTCGTCGCGCAATTGCCGGTCGAACGGCAGCTTCTGGTCGGCGGTCGCGCGCTCGTCTTCAACGGCTCCGTCGGCGGCCGACCGCGGATGCTGATCCACATCTACGTCTCCAACCCGGTCCGGCTGACGCTGGTGATCCCGATCCGGATCAGCCGCCAGGAAGGCCGGTTCGGGACGGTGCTGACGACGACGGTGCCGAGGCTGGCGGGCGGGTCGGCCTCGATCGTCCAGCTGAAGCTGAAGATCGGCCGGCGGTTCACCGTCGACGGCGAACGGCGCAGCTACCTGAGCGCCGCCTGCGCCGCGCCCGCTGGCTTCCCCGGCGCCGTCTTCCCCTTCGCCCGCAGCAGCTTCAGCTTCGCCGACGGGCGCACCATGCACACCGTCCTCAGCCGCGACTGCCAGGTGCGAAAGTAGTCTCGAAGCGGGTACGCGGTCCCACGTCAACGCAACCGAAGGGGAGAAACATGAACCAGATCGACGTCAAACTTCGTCGCGGGGGCGCGCTCCTTGCCGCGGTCGCCGCGATCGGCGCCGGCGCGCTCATCAGCGGTTGCGGCGGCGGCGACAGCACCACCACCGGCGGCACCGTCGCCGAAGAAGTCTCGACCCACGCCAACAACGCCCAGAAAGAAGCCGAAGCCGGCGTCGAAGCCGCCGAACGCGGGATCGAAGAAACCAAGGAAAAGGCCGAACAGGCGGCCGAAGAAGCCAAGGAAAAATTCGAAAACAGCAAGGGCAAGGGCAAGAAGAACCTCGAAGAAGCCAAGGAACGAGCCGAAAAGCTCGCCGAAGAAGCAAAGGAAAAGGCGGAAGAACTTCTGCCGTAGGAAGTGCGTTAGCGCGGCGGCGTGCGGGGCTCGGAAGGGACCTTGCAAGCTGGTGCCCGGGAGGGTCCAGGCCCCGCAAGCTGTCGCCCGGTTAGGGACGCGCCCCTCTCGCCACGGCCCGGGCAGGCTGTGGCCGTGGCGAGAGGGGCGGGTGTGCGGAAGGTGTGGAGGGACACCGGCGGGAGCCTCACGGGAGTGCGTCGGAACCGTGACGGAGGTCGGACCTCGTCACAAAGAGCGTGAGAACTCCACACTTCCTCCCGTGTTGTGCAACATCGACTTACGCGCTGCGTGTATTGACCCCCCTATAGGGGCCCTAAATCACGCAGCGCGTTATCGACCCTCTATTTCGGCCCGGAAAAGGGCCTCTGGGGGCCGGAAAGTGTGACGTTCCCGGCATCTCTGTGAACGATCCGGCCGAGGTGTGGACACTCCCGGACCGGATCGTCACGGAAGTCCGACTTCGCAACGTCCCTGTGCCGGCTTTTTCACGAACGCCTCACGTCCTGGGCTCCTCATGGGGGTCACAGCCTGCCAGGACCCCCATGAGGAGCCCAGGACCACCTCGGACGGCCATCCGCCCCCCGGACCCCCGCCCGGACCCCCACCGCCCACACCCACCTCAATGCGAAGCGATGAACCGCCGGATCACCCCGACCGCGGGCGAACTGAACGGGAAGTAGAGGCTCGAAACGTGGCCGCGGTCGGGGACTATGTAGAGCCGTGAGCGGGGGAAGCGCGCCTGGACCTGGTGCGCCTCGCGGACCGAGGTCACGTCGTCGACCTGGCCCGCGGTGATCAGGGTCGGGAAGGTGCGGGGGGCGCGCCAGTCGCTCGGGATCGCGGGCGGGAGGCCGCCGGCGGGCGGCGCGGGCCAGTAGAGGCACGGGGTGAGGCGGGCGGCCGAGGACAGCAGATACTCCTTGCGGCCGAAGGGCGCGAAGAAGTCGCGCGGGAGCTTGCGCACAGAGGCGGAGAGTTCGGCGATCCGTTGCGAGAACGGGGCGCTTTTGTCCCAGAGGGTCTTGTAGTCGTTGCATTCGACCGCGATCGCCAGACCGTTGCTGTATTCGCTCAGCTTTTCGCCCGCCGGCCCCGGGGCGAGCAGGCGGTTGAGGCGACGGGGGTCGCCGGCGAGGAAGCGGCGG
>Ga0209916_1000734_pt1 | contig 42501 bp, 38 predicted proteins | sample ThiBio_1000_plan_FD_183956 | JGI IMG/M metagenome (GOLD analysis project Ga0209916, IMG submission 183956) | Wastewater bioreactor microbial communities from Cape Town, South Africa - Thiocy_solids_2 (SPAdes) | ecosystem: Engineered > Bioreactor > Thiocyanate-remediating > Anaerobic-Aerobic ... | reverse complement strand
ACTGTTTATTGAAGTGTGCTTTTTATTAAAACTGTTTAACGTTAAAAACTAAAACTTATAGGGTAGAACATTGTTATAAAAAATATTCAACCGGGCGTGCAGCCTTTTCTCATCATTGAAGGTGAGAAGTGAGAAGTGAGAGGAGAAAAGGCACGCACAAGATAAAGGTTGCAAGTATTGCTACTGGCTGCTGATACCGGATCGCAGTAAAGCCCGTGTGCGCAAATAAACTTCAAACAACAAATTTCAAATCATTACTATTCACCTGCTGACCACTGATAGCCGATAGCTCATAGCCCATAGCTCCGTTCACTTCAATACATTTAGTACCGTATACATTTTGCCTACCAAAGCAGACGCTGAACCATTGTAGTTATTTACCAAAAAGGAAAAAATATAGGTTTTGCCATCCTTTGCAGTGTGGTACCCGGTAAAGCCTTTTACATTTCTTATAGTGCCGCTTTTTATTTTCATACCATTATATTCGGGTAATGAATGGTAAAAAGACGGAAACCAGTTTTGCTTCTGTGCATATTTAAGTATTTCAACCTGGGCATGGGCGGTAACCCGGTTCAGCGGCGAAAGCCCCGATCCATCCACCATATTTAATTCTGCCGGAGCAATTCCATTTTGTTCCCAGAAGTTTTTCACAATATTCACACCGGTATCTGTAGCACTGTAACCTTTATTTTCATACGCTATTGTTTTTAACAAAGCTTCACCATAGAGGTTAATGCTTTTTTTATTGAACCAGTAAATGATGGAATCGAGCGGGGGAGATATTTCTGTATGAATAATGGTATAGGCACCGGCTTGCCGGTCAAAAGCTTTATTTGCATTAAAAGAAGAATCTGTTATTCCTGCATTCAACATATTGTCTGCTAATTCACCAATGAACTGCCTGGCGCCGGAAGGAAAAGCACCTGATATGCCAAACCCATTTTCATTAACAGGAATTGTTCCTTTAACAATCCCGGCAGTATCATTTAAGGGGAAATAGATATATGCATTGTCTCCTGTTCCCCTGGCTGCAGCAGTTACCATTGAATGAAGCGTATACCCAAATAGCCTGGGATTGGTGCCCGCTATCCGTACAATGCCACCTATATTTTTTCCCGATTGCAGCAGCAGATCGTATTGATTTTCGCGCCAGTTTAATTTTTCAGATCCTGCCCCATAATAATTTCCTATATCCTGCCAGATCCAGCCATCGGGGATGCCATCAAATGCCCACCCGTCGTTATCAACAGATATTGCATCAATATGTAAATGCTTTTGTTTGAGCGATTGAATAATCCTTTCCAGTATTGTGCTGGCTTTTGTGTTTTCCCATCGTTCACTTCCCAGTGTTGGATCTCCTGAAGGCAAAATATACAATGTGTTGTTGCCGGCGCCAAATTTTGTTTTGTACCTGAAATCCTGTCCGAGTAAAGCAAAAGCAGCAGCGCTGGTAATTATTTTTTGGGTGGAAGCCGGGGCCAGTCCTACTTGTCCGTTTTTATCAAATACCACTTTGCCGCTCTTCGCGTCAATTACATACAATGAACTGATGGCATGCGCCAACTGGCTGTCTTCTTCGAACCGGAGGAATGCTTTTTGCAGCTTTTGTGTAACCGTTTGCGCGCCAGCATCTGTTACAGCAAATATTCCTGCCATAGTAAGAATATATAAAGCAACTGTGTGATTGAAACCCACAATAGTTCTTCTCATAATGAAAAAATATTTACCGGTAAACCGGGAATAATTAAATTTATAGTATGGAAAATGAAGTTAAAGAGCCTGCGCCAAAATACAACTATATTTCGCCTGAAGCATACCTGGCGGCGGAGCGTGCTTCCGAACGCAGGAGTGAGTATTATGACGGGCATATTATTACCATGGCCGGTGCGGGTTTCACCCATCATGTTATAGTGAGAAATATTATTGGAAATTTATTTGCTTTTTTGAAAGGTAAAGCCTGCCAGGTGCTGCCTTCCGATATGCGAGTAAGCACTTTGGTACGTGACGCGTATATGTATCCCGATGTAGTGATTGTATGCGGCGAGCCTCAATTGGAAGACGATAAGTTTGACACCCTGCTCAATCCTTCGGTGATATTTGAAATCCTTTCTCCTTCAACCAGTAATATGGACAAGGGAAGAAAATTTTTCTTTTACCGTGAGATCCCTTCGTTAAAGGAATATATTATGATTGATGCCCTTAAAACATCCGTCATTGTTTCCCGCAGGCAGCCTGGCAATTCATGGGCGTTTGAAAATAGTAATGAAGGTGCTTTCACCATTCAAACCATTGGCTTTACTCTTACCTTGCAGGAAATTAATGATGGCACAGATATCTGATCGTTTTAATGATGCGCGCAAAATAAATGCTTCCATTATCACCATTGGCGATGAGTTGCTGATCGGGCAGGTAATAGATACCAACAGTGCATGGATAGCGCAGGAGCTGAATAAAACAGGTATATGGCTCCGGCGCAGGGTATCGGTTGGCGACACTAAAGAAGAAATTATACGGGCATTGGATGAAGAAAGCAGGGATACACCTATTATTCTTATAACAGGCGGGCTGGGACCTACTGCCGACGACATAACCAAGCCGGTACTCTGCGAATATTTTGGAGCTTCAATGGTCATCAATGAGGAAGCGCTGGCGAATGTAAAAGACATTTTCGCAAAATTGAATCGTCCGCTTATCGAACGCAATCTTAAACAGGCCGAAGTGCCGGATAAATGCACCGTTATTCCCAACAAAAGAGGAACAGCACCGGGAATGTGGTTCGAAAAGGAGGGAAAGATTTTTGTGAGCATGCCCGGCGTACCGCATGAAATGAAAGGAATGATGACCGATTATGTTATTCCGCATTTACAGCAATATTTTACTTTTCCTTTTATAGATCACCGTACCCTGCTTACTTTTGGCATTGGCGAATCCTTTCTGGCAGAAGCCATTAAAGACTGGGAAGCACAACTGCCTGGTCACCTCAAATTAGCCTACCTGCCCAATTATGGCATGGTTAGGTTGCGCATTACCGGGAGCGACAGCAATAACAACAAATTACAGGAGGATTTAAACAGCCAGTTTGAAAAATTAAAAACGCTGGTAGCCGAATGGCTCGTAGCATCGGAAGATATTACACTTTCGCAGGTAATTGGCAAAATGCTGCAGCAGGGCAAACAAACACTTTCTACCGCCGAAAGCTGCACGGGAGGATACATTGCTCACCTCATTACTTCGGTAGCAGGCTCCTCTGCCTGGTATAAAGGGAGTGTGGTGAGCTATGCCAATGAAGCAAAAGAAAACATACTTGGTGTGCAAAAAAACACGCTATGGTTAGCAGGCGCCGTTAGTGAAGATACAGTAAAGGAAATGGTGCGTGGGGTTATAGCAAAGATGGATACAGACTATGCGGTGGCTACTTCGGGTATAATGGGGCCTGATGGAGGCACAATGCAAAAGCCGGTAGGAACGGTATGGATTGCAGCCGGCAGCCGGAATAACATCATTACAGCACAATTTCATTTCCGGTACAACCGGGCCCGTAATATTGAAATGACGGCATATTTTGCTTTAAATCTTCTGCGGAAACTAATGGTGAAGGATGGATTTTAGTGAATTAATGCAGGAGCAATAATGCTATGCCCGAAAGAGTTATTAGAAAAATATTCACATATATATCTATGGGTTTCTATTTGAACAGCAATACTTACCTTTGAACCTTAATGATCATTAAAATTCTGATATGGCGATAGTTGACCTGGTAATGCCTAAGTTGGGCGAAAGTATCATGGAAGCTACCATTTTACACTGGAGTAAAAAACCAGGCGATCATGTAAAAATGGATGAAACCGTGTTGGAGATCGCTACCGATAAAGTAGACAGTGAAGTGCCTTCTACCGCAGAAGGTGTAATTGAAGAACTGCTCTATAATGAAAATGATGTGGTACCCATTGGTACCGTTATCGCAAAGATCAGGTCGGAGAATGGTGTGGAGGAACAAACTCCTGCCGCTGCTGCTGTTGCCACTCCTGAAATAAAGGAAGAAGCAGAGATAAAAGAAGTGCCTTATCAGCCATCGCACACAACTGCTCCTAAAACGGGCAGTGCCCGCTTCTATTCTCCGCTTGTTTTAAATATCGCCGCTAATGAAGGCGTAAATTTATCGGACCTGGAAAAAATACCCGGCACTGGAAATGATGGACGGGTTACCAAAAAAGATATTCTTCAATGGATTACTGCCAAAAAAGAAGGTGGTGCTCCGCCGGCCATTGAGCAGTTGCGAACGGTTGCTCCTGTTCAGCAAACTACTACCACCATTCAGCCTGAAGAAGCTGTAGAGTTTACGGAACCGGTTTATAGCGGAAATGTAGAAGTTATTGAAATGGATCGTATGCGTAAGCTTATTGCAAAGCATATGGTAGACAGCAAACATACCAGTGCACATGTAACCAGTTTTACTGAATGCGATGTAACCAATATGGTATTGTGGAGAGAAAAAGTGAAAGCGGGTTTTGAAAAGCAGGAGGGGGAGAAGTTAACTTTTACACCTTTGTTTATTGAGGCTATAGTTAAATGCATTAAAAAATATCCATGGCTCAATGCAAGTGTTGATGGCGATAAAATTATTGTACGTAAAGACATCAATATAAGCATGGCTACTGCTTTGCCCAACGGTAACCTTATTGTGCCGGTTATTCAGGAAGCAGATATGCTGAATCTTACAGGGCTCGCTAAAAAAGTAAACCGTTTAGCCGACGCTGCCCGCAATAACCGCCTGCGACCCGACGATACACAAAATGGAACCTTCACTGTAACCAACGTAGGAACTTTTGGCAGTTTAATGGGCACACCCATTATCAACCAGCCCCAGGTAGCCATACTGGCGATAGGCGCTATAAAAAAACGCCCTGTTGTAGTTGAAACCAAACAGGGCGACAGTATAGCCATACGTCATATGATGTATCTCTCACTTTCCTACGATCATCGCATAGTTGATGGATCATTGGGAGCTACATTTCTTACTGCAATAGCGAACGAAATGGAAAATTTTGATGTAAACAGGAGTTTTTGAGTCGCGGGAGCGAAGGCTTCAGGTTGCAGGGTTCAGGGGTAAAAACACTGTTCGGTTTCGTTTGTTTATAATTTTACTCCTCTTTTAAAATAAGCGCGGCAATATAACCGTTACCATTTGGCAATGGCTCTTAATTATTATGCGGATATGGAACAGCATGTCAAAAAAGAATGCTGCTTTTAGTACTGATCTTTTGTTTATGACTGGTTGGATGTTTTTTGTTTTTTTCTTAAATTCGGTAAACCAACCCATACAATTATGAAGACTTTATCCCATACCTGGTTTGCAGAAGGATATATTGATTTTGAGCTGAAGAAATATACCCTGCTGGCCTATCTCCAGGAAATACACAAAGAGTTTACACAAATTAAATTGTATCCGCAGTTGTCTGATATAATTTTCCATCACAACAATATCCTGCATTTTAAACACAATAAGGAGATGCTTCAGGACCAGTTTCCCAAAAAGTTCACCCATGTAAATATGGATAAACTGCAACTGTTGTATGAGAAAATTGTGGAAGATGATGAAATGATGAAAGAACTGGAAGATATTATTCAATACGCGCTTAACCGTATGAGTGCTACTATCAAAGACGGAGCGGGTATATACGAATTTGTAGAAGAGAAACTGAATATTGTTCCCGTAGGCATTATTCCCCTTGAAAATAATGAAGGATACTTTTTTCTTTGCAATGGATCATATCATCAAACCAATGTGTACCATTACCGGTTAAGTATTTTTGAAAAGCACGATGAAAAATACCGCAGCATTAAAACCTCCTTCATTGCTCAATGGAAAAGAACAATCGTAAATACATATGAGAACCTAAAAACGGAGTTGATCAGAGGCAAAACGGATTTGCCCAACCCCGCGGTATACAGTATCGAAACCGATTTGAACTTTCCATTGGAGGAAACTTTATTGCCCGTTGCCAAAAGAACTCTCGTAAAATATATTACAGCAAGCGCGGCGTAAAAAAGCTTATCCTATTTAAGTTTGGTGAGTGCCTCCTGCTTGTCTTTACCCAGTTGTGTCTGTAAGGCGTCCAATCCATTGAACTTTTGTTCAGTTCTCAAAAAATATTTTACATATACCCTTACTGCCCTGTGGTAAATGTCTTGGTTAAAATCAAAAATATTCACTTCAATTACCATTTTGCTGCCATCAACCGTAGGACGAAAACCAATATTCATCATTCCTTTAAAGAACTGTGCTCCAATTTTTATTTCTACTGCATACACGCCATTGCCCGGTATTAGTTTTTCAGGATTTTCAATATGCAAATTGGCTGTAGGATAGCCAATGGTGCGGCCCAATTGCTTACCTTCAATTACTGTTGCTTCAAAAAAATAATCGTATCCCAGCAGGGCATTGGCAGATTCCATATCACCCTCCCTTATTGCTTTACGGATACGGGTAGAACTGACAGCTATTTCATCGAGTACTTTTTCGGGAATTTCTTTTACAATGAAGCCGAGTTCCGTGGCATATTTTTCGAGCATCAGGTAGTTGCCCGTACGATCTTTGCCGAAGCGGTGATCATAACCAATAATGATGGTATGGGGGTGAATATTCTTAACTAAAAAGTTACGGATATAGGATTCAGCAGTTTGCCCGGCAAACGCTTCAGTAAAAGGAACGATCACAAGATGATCAATGTTTTCCTTCGACAATATTTCAATTTTCTCTTCCAGGGTGTTTAATAGCTGCACTTCATGTGTGTGCGTTACAATTTTCCTGGGATGCGGATGAAAAGTAATGATAACAGTTTCACCGGATATGCGCTGGGCTTCGGCTTTTAACTGGTTAAGGATATGTTTGTGCCCTGTGTGCACGCCGTCGAAAGTGCCTATGGTTACTACAGCATTATGAAAGGCGGGAAGTTTCGATATGTTGTGATGTATTTGCAGGGTAAATTTCTCTTTTATTCAAACCTGTTTGCTTTATTACGAAATGCGGGTATGAAGCTCAACCGGTTGAATCGCTGATGCCATTGTGCCCGCCGGGCTGCAAAACTAACAGATAATTGATAATTGCGTGGCGAATATTTACTTTTGCACCGGTTTAAAAAAATATCATGAGTTTATATAACCAAAGAGGAGTATCTGCACAAAAAGAAGAAGTACATGCAGCCACTAAAAACCTGGATATGGGTTTGTACCCAAAAGCATTTTGTAAAATATATCCCGATTTTTTGGGTGGTAACGGGGATTATGTAAATATCATGCACGCCGATGGCGCCGGTACCAAAAGTATACTGGCATATTTGTACTGGAAAGAAACAGGTGATGTTTCGGTGTGGAAGGGTATTGCACAGGATGCTATTGTTATGAATCTTGATGATTTGCTGTGTGTTGGTGTGTATAACAATATCGTGTTCAATTCAACCATTGACCGCAATAAAAAACGCATTCCCGGAGAAGTGCTGGAACAGATCATTAACGGATCGCAGGAATTATTTGACAACCTGAAACAGTATGGTATACATATTCAATACTTAGGCGGTGAAACGGCGGATGTGGGTGATGTGGTGCGAACCATTGCCGTAAATGGCACAATGACTTCCCGCTGGCCAAAGAAAAAGCTCATTACCAATGAAAAGATACAGGCAGGCGATGCAATTGTAGGATTGGCCGGCTACGGGCAATGCGCCTATGAAACGGAATACAACAGCGGGTTGGGCAGCAATGGGTTAACCAGCGCGCGCCATGATGTACTGAGTAAATATTATGCGCAAAAATACCCCGAAACCTTTGAGCCAACTCTGAACAGTAATGTGGTATATATTGGGGAACACAAAATGACAGATAAGCGCAATGTGGATGGGAAAGAAATTACTATCGGAAAGCTGCTCTTGTCGCCTACCCGCACCTATGCACCGGTATTGAAAGTTTTGCTGGAAGAAAATTTTAACGCCGTTCACGGTTTGATTCATTGCAGCGGCGGCGGACAAACCAAATGCCTGAAATATGTTCCCGAAAAGGTGCGGATCGTAAAAGACAATCTTTTTACTCCTCCCGTTATTTTTGATCTTATTCAAAAAGCGGGCAATGCGCCTGCCCGCGAAATGTACCAGGTATTTAACATGGGCTGCCGGTTAGAGGTATATACGCCTGAAAAGGACGCGGAAACCATTATTAAGGCAGCCGCTCAATTTGGCATAGAAGCGAGAATAATCGGCAGGGTAGAGGCAGCAAAGCAGCAGGAATTGATTATACAAACTAAGGGGGGTGAACTGAAGTTTGGTGCATAACATTTGTGGTGAGTTAATTACAATTTAATATACATACGTTTCTTTGCGGGCATGCATATTACTATCTTTATTTACACCAGATCCGCAACCGTCTTTTTCTCTAAAATTCTTAAAGTAGCGTCTCTAACAGTTATCAGCGTATCTCTCAAACCGCAGTTGTTTTCATCGCAGTTTTTACATCGTTCATAAAAATTCAGACTTACACAGGGTAGCAGGGCAATAGGCCCGTCCAGTAAACGCATTACTTTTGCCAGGTGGATTTTAGACGGCGCTTCCTTAAAGAAATAGCCGCCGCCCTTACCTTTCTTACTGTCCAATACACCCCCGTTTTTCAATTCTAAGAGTATATTTTCAAGAAATTTGAGTGGTATTTTTTTCTTCCTCGCGATTTCTGCAATAAGTATGGGCCCGTCTTTTTCAACCTGGGCCATATACATGAGCGCCTTAAAAGCGTACTGGGTTTTTTTAGAAAGCATAATCCTGACGGGTTTTAAACAATTAGCAATATAATTTTAAAATTTGAATTTCGGCATGATGCAGGAAGAAGTATAAATTGATTTTCATCAGGAAAAAGCGGTTTGCCTGATCAATTTATTGCAGAAAACAAGCATTCTTATATCCACTTAAAGGATATTCATTTACAATCCCAGCACATCGCTCATTGTAAATACACCCCGTTGCCCGTATATGAATTCTGCGGCGAGTACAGCTCCCAAAGCAAAACCCGCGCGGTTATGGGCGGTATGAGTGATTTCAATATCGTCTGTTTGCGAATGATACTGAATACGATGGGTTCCCGCCGCAGGATCAATTCTTTTACTGATGATCTGAAGGTCGGATGGTTTATTTGTTTCTTTATTGACCCATTGCTTTTTAAAAGGGCTAACCGCCAGTATTTGTTCCGCCAGCGTAATGGCAGTGCCGCTGGGTGCATCTTTTTTTTGGGTGTGATGTATTTCTTCTATGGTAACATCGTATTCTCTCTGGGAAGCCATTAATTGCGCCAGTTTTTTATTGACCTCAAAAAAAATATTCACGCCTATGCTAAAATTGCTGGCGTATAACAATGCGCCATTTTGCGCTTTACAGTTCCATACTGCTTCTTCATAACGGTTCAGCCACCCGGTGGAACCCGATACTACCGGTACTCCCGCTTCAAAACATTTGTTGATATTGTCAAAAGCGCTGTCGGGTCCGGTAAATTCAATGGCCACATCGGCGTTACTGATGTTGTTAACTGTATTATCTTCCGTATTGTCAATTGAAATTTTTAATTCGATGCTGTGCTTGCGCTGAATGGCGATCTCTTCAATGGCATGGCCCATTTTTCCATACCCGATCAATGCTATTTTCATCTTTAGTTTTATTTATTCAGGCGGCAAAGATAAACAGATTTAACGGCCCGGTGAAAGCCGGTTAACATGGTTTTTACCAATATTTAGTACGATGCCTATTCCTGCGGTGTTGGCAACAGGCATATAACCGGGTTTAATCTGCAAACTGAGGTCATCCGAAATATTGAAGTCTCTTAAATGGGCATCCACTGTGGCATCTACCACATTCAATCCCCATATCAAAATAAAGGCGAGCACGGAATAGTCTACGTTCCTTCTGAATTCATTGCGGTAATTCTGAAGCCCCGACCTGTCTCCGCGGGTTACCAATGGTTGCAACCGAACATATACATCCTTATATCTGGCGGTGTCTTTAGCTGATAAAACGTTAAATGCAAACCGCGTTCGCTGAAACCATTTGAGGTTGTCAATAAATGTATAAGTGGGGAAAGCCAAAGCGCCATAAACAAGAGGAAGCTTCCAGTATTTCTTATTGTACACCTGTCCTGCACCGGGCAAAATCGCAGAAAGCAGTGCCGCCGTACTTGCGGGGCTTCTTTTCTTTGAGGTGTCGGCAGATACGATCTTCGGTACGGTATCTTTAATAACCGGCACGGGTGTCGTTACAATACTGTCTGCCACTTGTTTTGCGATGGCGGTATCATTTTGTGCACCGGCAGATTGTACAAAAAATGCTAAAAAAAATATCAATAGCATGTATTGCTGACGCATAGTAATGATTGCATTAAACAGCCGGAACATTCATTTTTTCCAGGATGGTATTGAGTTCCGCTATGGAAAAATATTCAATGGTAATGGCGCCATGCCCTTTTTTATTGTGTTGCATTTTTACGCGCGTACCATAGTGAGAGGCTAAATTATCTTCAATTTTTCTGAAAGGAGGGGGAAGCGCTGCTTTTACCGGTTTTTTAACAACAACGTTTTTATATAATTTTCTAACAAGATCTTCCGTTTGCCGTACAGACAAGCCTTTACTTTTAATTTCATTAAAAATAAATAGTTGCTGATCAACAGTATCAACGTTTATGATGGCACGGGCATGCCCCATGCTGATCGTATTGTTGCGTACCGCTATTTGTATATCCGGTGGAAGTTTAAGCAACCGGATATAGTTGGTTACTGTACTTCTTTCTTTGCCCATGCGTTCGGCTACCTGCTCCTGGGTATACTCCAGTTCTTCCATCATACGCTTATAGCTGATCCCTATTTCAATGGCATTGAGGTTTTCGCGCTGCAGATTTTCAAGTAGCGCCAATTCCAGTAATTGCTGATCATTAGCCTGTCTGATATATACCGGAACGTCCTTTAGTCCTGCAATTTTGGCCGCACGCCACCTTCTTTCACCCGCGATAATGCGGTATTTATCGCCTGTTTTGGAAACCGTTAAAGGTTGAATAATATCATGCATTTGAATGGACTTCGCCAGTTCATTCAAAGCCTGCTCATCAAAATGGTGACGCGGTTGTTTGGGGTTAACCTCAATCTGCTCAATGGGAACGCGTATGGTTGTGGTAACTTTTTCTACCACACCTCCTTTCAAATGATCGCCACTGGTGGTTTTTAAGTCGGCATCAATGCTCTGCAACAGGGAGCGTATCCCTTTGCCCAAAGCTTCTTTTTTATTTTTATTGTTTGGAGTGCTGCTCATTGTCAAGAGTTAAAATTCTTTCGTCCTGTGATATTTTCGTCATGTTATTGCGTTGTAAAACTTCTTTGGCAAGGTTGAGGTAATTAATAGACCCCTTGCTTTCCGCATCATATAAGATAGCGGGTTTGCCCACGCTTGGCGCCTCACTTAAACGGGTATTGCGGTGAATAATAGTATCAAAAACCATTTCTTCAAAATGATGCCTTACCTCATTCACTACCTGGTTGCAAAGGCGCAGGCGACCGTCATACATCGTCATCAAAATGCCCTCGATCACCAGTTCGGGGTTTAGCCGGCTCTGCACAATTTTTATGGTGTTCAATAATTTTCCTAATCCTTCCAATGCAAAAAATTCTGCTTGTACGGGCACTACCACACTATCAGCGGCGGTTAAAGCATTTACAGTAATTAACCCTAATGAGGGAGAGCAGTCAATAACAATAAATTCATAATCACCCTTAATGGGATCAAGAATATATTTCAGCACATTTTCCCTGTTGGGATAGTTGATCATTTCAATTTCAGCGCCTACAAGGTCAATATGTGAAGGAATTACATCTAAATTAGGGATCTCGGTTTTTAATATGGTTTCTCTTGCCGGCGTTTCATTAACCATACAATCGTACAGGCTTTTTTGTACATTGTGCAGGTCAAACCCTACTCCCGTTGTACTATTTGCCTGTGGGTCAGCGTCTACAAGCAGCGTTTTTCGTTCCAGAACCGCCAAACTTGCGGCTAAATTAATAGCAGTAGTGGTTTTTCCTACCCCGCCTTTCTGATTGGCGATACCTATAATTCTTGCCATGTGTTGTTTACGTATATTATTATACTAAAAATGCTTTCCGGTTCTGCCAAATGGCAAATGTAAATTATTATTTCTGCCGTTTTTCATTAAATGTCAAGGGTTTCACCGGGTTGTAATAAATGCAGCTTCATTGCCTGGTCCGAAAACGCTTCCCTGGCCTTTTCATGATCAATTTTAATAAAACCAAAAGTATCGTAGTGAACCCCGATAACACGGTTGCATTGTATAAAGCGCGCTGCCTGAATGGCATCGTCAATACCCATTGTGAAGTTATCACCAATTGGAAGCACAGCAAAATGCAATGAAGCATACTGTGGAACCAGTTGCATGTCTAAGGTTAAAGCGGTATCGCCGCTATAATAAAAATTTCCTTCTTCAGTAGTAAAAACAAAACCCATAGGGTTTCCGCCGTAGCTACCGTCTGGTAGTCCGCTGGAATGCTGGGCCACCACACATTTTACGGTTCCAAAATCAAATGCCCATTTGCCGCCTGTGTTCATCGGATGGGTATTGGTTATTCCCTGGCTATTAAGCCATATATGAATTTCAAAGCTGCAAACTACTTTGGCCCCTGTTCCTGATGCTATGTTTACGCAATCAGCTATATGATCCTCATGACCATGCGAAAGGAAGATGTAATCGGCGGCTACCTGGTTTACATCAATGTCTTTCGCTAACCCGTTGGGTGTTATGAAAGGATCAAACAAAATTTTTTTACCCTTTATTTCTACCGCAAAACAAGAATGCCCGTAATATGTAAAACGCATCATATGTATTTATGCCGGTTCAGAATTTAGTTTGATGGCTGAAACAGGTTTATCTTTGTTGGAATAAATGGCTGAATCAGCAGTGACATGTTGACAAAAATACAGTTTCGGTATAATATTCATTGAACAATTCATTCACAGTAGCCGATATTAAGATGCATTCAGATATATATACTATTATTTCCGGCACCAACCGCCCCGGCAGTAATACCATAAAAGTGGCAAAGCTGTACCTCAGTTTACTTGAAAAAAAAGGAATACCGGCACAGTTTATTTCACTAGAAGGAAGAGATATTAACAACAGGAACGAGGAGCTGAAGCGATTGGAAAAAGAAGTGCTCATCCCTTCCAGCAAATTTATTTTTGTTACCCCTGAGTATAACGGGAGCTTTCCGGGCGTTTTAAAGGCTATGATAGACAATACCGATATTGAAAAAGTGTGGTGGGGAAAAAAAGCGCTCCTAACCGGTGTATCTACCGGAAGGGCTGGTAACCTCAGGGGAATGGAGCATCTTACCGGAGTATTGCATTATCTGAAAATGAACGTCCATCATAACAAGCTGCCCATATCGGTGGTGAACAAATTATTGAGCGGTGAAAAGGATATTGAAGACGAGGCAACATTAAAAATGATTGACGAACAGTTGGAAGATTTTATACGGTTTTGAGAATACAGGTTACAGGGTACAAGTTGTGCTTCGGTTTTTTAAATTTTTAGTTTAGAATTTATGGTTTATGGTTGTATCTGACTTCGGATTTCGGATTTCCAGTTTTGAATTTTAGATTTTCTTTGGTTCTTGTAATTTGGCTTTTGGTGCTTTAAACATAACATTATGCGTCGTTTTTCGGGTTCATGGATTTTTATTATAATAATACTGTTGATAGACCTGTATGTTTTTCAGGCCGTAAAGCTTACCCTCCAAACCGCAACGCCTAAAATACGATTCTCTGTTTACGGATTATACTGGGGGGTAAGTGCTATGGTTGTTTTAACACTCGCTGTTCTTCCGTTTATTAATTTAGACAACTGGCCAAAAAATTTCCGAACCTATTGGATGGCTACAATAATAGGACTATTCCTTTCCAAGGCGCTGACTGTAATTTTTTTAGTGGCAGATGATTTACGCAGGGTGCTGCAATGGGGAGGAGGAAAATTGTTTTACCAGTACGTACAGGGTGAGCCTTTTAAAGCCGCCGGCATTTCAAGATCAGTATTTATGAGTTGGTTAGGACTCGCGGTTGGCGGCGGACTGATGGCAGCAATGATGTATGGGTTTGTGAATAAATACCGCTACCAGTTAAAAAAGATAAAGCTCAATTTTCCCAATCTTCCTGAAGCATTCAAAGGGCTGAAGCTGGTTCACATCTCCGACGTGCATTCTGGTAGCTTTACAGATAAAAAGGCCGTGGAGCAGGGTGTTAATATGATTATGGCACAGGAGGCCGACCTTATTCTTTTTACCGGCGACCTGGTAAACGACCATGCCAGTGAAATGAACGATTATACTGAGATATTCGCCAGGCTAAATGCGCCCATGGGTGTATTCAGCACACTGGGTAATCATGACTATGGCGACTACCGCCGATGGTCAAGCGAAGAAGAAAAACGACAAAACCTGGAACGGCTAAAGCAGTTGCAGGCAAATATGGGCTGGCGTTTATTAATGAATGAGCATGTGGTGCTGGAAAAACAGGGGCAGCAGATTGCTTTACTGGGTATAGAAAACTGGGGAGCCAAAGCCAATTTTCCAAAGTATGGTAAGTTACATGAAGCGTATACGGGAGCAGAAAAATATCCTTTTAAAATTTTAATGAGTCATGATCCCAGTCATTGGGATGCACAGGTAAGACCCGAATACAGCGATATTGATCTTACGCTCAGTGGTCATACGCACGGCATGCAATTTGGTGTTGAGTTGCCCGGCTTTAAATGGAGCCCCGTACAATACGTTTATAAACAATGGGCCGGGTTGTATGAAGCGGAAAAGCAGAAGTTGTACATCAACCGCGGCTATGGTTTTATAGGCTATCCTGGCAGAGTTGGTATTTTACCGGAGATTACATTGATAGAGCTGACGTAGGAGTTACAGGTTGCAAGGTGAACCAGGTTACAAGTTGCAGGGTGCCGGTTCCCACATACTTAAAAATATCCGTGCGCTGACTGCTGAAAGCCCATAACTGATGGCTACATGTATAACATTTTCCTTACGTTTACTTAACAAATTACTCTGAAGCCTTTATTGCAGATGGCATTATATTGGATTAGATTTAGGGAAATAAAACTCCTCGTATGAAACGCATTATTTTTTTCGGAGCCTTTTTTAGCTTCTTTTTTATCGCTTCATCTTCATCTTCATTTGCACAGGGAATAAAACTCGCCATCCATGCCGGGGCGAATATGGGCAAGCTGGACGGAAAATCCTTTGAAGATGAATTTCAATTGGGCTATCATTTTGGTGTTGCACCAGAAATTATGTTTTCTCCTAAATGGGGTATTCAACCCGAGGTATTGTTCAATCAAACCAATACCAGCACCTCGGGCGATTTCGGGGATATTTATAAAGTATCACTCAATGAATTAAAAGAGGTAAAGCTGAATTATTTAAGTATTCCGCTCATGCTTTCTTACAAGCCTGTTTCTTTCATCACCCTGCAGGCGGGTCCGCAATTCAGTATTTTAATGAATAAGCACAGCACCCTCCTTGAAAACGGCAAAGAAGCTTTTAAAAACGGTGACTTTTCAATGGTGGGCGGTGCACAGATAAATATATTAAAACTGAGAGTATACGGTAGGTACGGAATTGGGCTCGCCAATATCAATGATATAGACAACAGGGATAACTGGAAAAGTCAAACGGTACAGTTGGGAGTTGGAATAGCGCTTTAAAAAAATAAAAAATTAATTATTTGGAAATCCGGATCATTGCATCCGGATTTTGTGTTTTTTTACTGGCATTATACTTGACTAAGGTATTACCAAAGCTTTTCAAAGCATGTTGGCTTTGAAAAGATGTCATATTGACTTTGAAAGGAAGATTATGAAAAGAAGCGATATTTTTTTACGACCCGAAGACGAAATGGAGTTTATGCCCATTATTCCCCTGAATGAAGATGAAGCTGAAAATGCAGATGAGGTCAGCATCCCATCCGAATTGCCCCTGTTGCCCCTGCGCAATACTGTTTTATTTCCAGGAGTGGTTTTACCTATAACCGTTGGCAGAGACCGGTCTATAAAAGCTGTAAATGATGTGTACAGGACTGACAAACTGGTAGGCGTTATAGCACAAAAAGACAGTACGGTAGAAGACCCAACTGTAAATGATCTTGAAAATACAGGTACAGTAGCAAAAATAATCAAGCTCATAAAAATGCCCGACGGTGGAACTACCATCATCATCCAGGGCCGTAAAAGGTTTGCTATTGAGAAGATTACAACTGAAGATCCCTATTTTAAGGCTGCAATACATTTGCTTGAAGAAGATAAAGTGAACATTGAGAACGACCAGCATTTTGCAGCAACCGTAAGCTCTATAAAGGATCTTGCCGCACAAATCATTCTTCTTTCACCCAATATGCCTTCTGAGGCTTCGGTCATTTTAAAGAATATCGAAAACCCATCCTTCCTTATTCATTTTGTAAGCAGCAATATAAGCAGCGATTTAAAAGAAAAGCAGGATCTGCTCGAAATGAATGATATAAAAGTAAGGGCCGAAAAGTTAATGCACCTGCTTAACCGGGAACTGCAGTTTGCTGAATTAAAAAACCAGTTGACCAATCGTACCAAAACAGAATTAGACAAGCAGCAAAAGGAATATTTTCTGCAGCAACAATTGAAAAGTATAAAGGAAGAACTGGGCGGAGATGTGAATGAAAGGGAAATCAGGGAAATGCAGAAAAAGGCGGACGCTAAAAAATGGCCGGATGCCGCAAAAGAGGCGTTTAAGAAAGGGATAGAAAAGCTGGAACGCATGCATGTTTCCACGCCCGACTATTCTGTAGTATACAATCATCTTGACCTGATGCTGGAACTGCCCTGGAATGAGGGAACGATAGACTCTTATGATCTTGGGAAAGCCAAAAAAATACTTGACCGGGATCATTATGGAATGAACAAGATAAAGGAGCGCCTGCTGGAATACCTGGCCGTATTAAAATTAAAAGGCGACATGAAAAGTCCCATCCTTTGTTTTGTGGGCCCCCCGGGTATTGGTAAAACATCTTTGGGAAGAAGTATTGCGGCCGCCCTGAACCGGAAATACGTAAGGCTTAGTTTGGGTGGTTTGCACGATGAAAGCGAGATCCGGGGTCATCGTAAAACCTATATCGGCGCCATGCCCGGTCGCATCCTCCAGTCTATACGCAAAGCAAAATCCTGTAACCCGGTAATTATTTTGGATGAGGTAGATAAGGTGGGAAGTGATTTCAGGGGAGATCCTTCTTCCGCACTGCTTGAAGTGTTGGATCCCGAGCAAAACCATACTTTTTACGACAATTATCTGGAACTCGAATATGATTTAAGTAAAGTATTATTTATCGCAACTGCCAATGATATCCAGCATATTCAGCCGGCATTGAGAGACAGACTGGAAATTATTGATCTTAACGGGTATGCGGTTGAAGAAAAAGTACAGATCGCGAAACGGCACCTGCTTCCCAAACAAAAAGAGCTCCACGGCTTAAAGAACCTCAATATCAAGGTTGGCGATAGTGTTTTGGAAAAAATAATTGAAGATTATACGAGGGAAAGCGGGGTGCGGGAATTAGACAGGCAGTTGGCTTCCATTATGCGGTCCCTGGCAAAAGAATATGCCACAAAAGGAAAACTGAAACCCAGTCTTACCGCAAAAGATGTAGAAAGAATACTGGGTAAGCCAAGGTACAGCAACGACCTTTATAAAATAGCCAATATGCCCGGGGTAGCAGTTGGGCTTGCCTGGACTTATGTGGGAGGCGATATATTATTTATAGAAACAACTCAAAGTGAAGGTAAGGGTGAGCTTAAACTTACGGGTAATTTGGGTAATGTTATGAAAGAAAGCGCCACAACGGCGCTGACCTATCTCCAGTCCAACGCCCGAAAATATGGTATAGATCCTGAGGCATTTCAAAAAAAGAACATTCATGTTCACGTTCCGGAAGGAGCTGTGCCCAAAGACGGACCCAGCGCGGGCATCACCATGATGACCGCTATAGCCTCGGCGCTTACCGGACGTAAAGTAAAACCATACCTTGCCATGACAGGCGAAATTACGCTTCGCGGCCAGGTATTGCCCGTTGGTGGCATAAAAGAAAAAATACTCGCTGCCAAACGTGCAGGCATGAAAGAAGTGGTAATGTGCTGGCAAAATGAAAAGGACGTACAGGAAATCAATTCAGACTTTATAAAAGGCATGAAATTTCACTATGTGAAGAACATGCAGCAGGTACTGGATCTGAGTTTGGTTTAAGATGGATCATTGATCTTTGATAGTATAAACGGGAATTTGAACATTTTTTTGTCTGATGGGAACTTTTCTGCGTATTTATACGACTATTGTGTAATAGTTACCCTAAATACACCAGACATGATTAAAGTTGTGATTGCCGATGACCATGCCGAAATAAGGAATGCCTGGGCGCTCTTTCTTCAAAGTCATGAAAATATTATTGTATTAGGTGAATGTGCCAATGGCGAAGAAGCTATAAGAAAAGTAAATGAATTATTGCCTGATGTTGTGCTGATGGATATCAATATGAAACCTGTTTCGGGCATTGAGGCTACACAAAAGATATCTGCTGACCACCCTGATGTTAAGGTGATTTGTGTTTCGTTTCATACCTCCCCCCTTTATATAAAAAAAATGATGGATGCCGGAGCGAGGGGCTATGTGTTTAAATATGCGGTTGCAGAAGACCTTATAAAAGCAATTGATGAAGTATACAAGGGAAATATTTTTATAGGTAAAGGATTAGCGCGGTAATAATCAACAATAACTACAGCATTAAATTAGGGAGCATAGCCACAATGCCTGTTGTTTCATTTTCTGCATTTCAAGTATCTTTGCCCACTTATGGATATTTCAAAAACAGTGGCTTTTCATACACTGGGCTGCAAGCTCAATTTTGCTGAAACTTCAACACTTTCTCGCATGCTCGAACAGGAAGGGTTTCAGAAGAAACCCTTTGAGGATATTGCTGATGTATACGTAATCAATACCTGCTCTGTTACGGATAATGCCGATAAGGAATGCCGCCAGTTGGTACGCCGGATTCAGCGCAAATCGCCGCAAAGCCTGGTGGTTATAACAGGATGTTACGCACAGTTAAAACCTGAAGAAATTGCAGGGATAAAGGGTGTGGACCTCGTGCTGGGCGCCGCAGAAAAGTTTAATATAGCCGCCCATCTTAAAGAATTATCCAAAGGCGACTCCGCTAAAATATCCAGTTGCGATATTGAAGAAATATCAGGATTCAACAGTTCATTTTCGGTAAACGACCGTACCCGCACTTTTTTAAAAGTGCAGGATGGTTGCAGTTACAATTGTTCGTTTTGCACCATACCTATGGCAAGGGGTAAGAGCAGGAGCGATACCATTGCCAATGTGGTTGCCAATGCTAAAGACCTTGCCGGCAAAGGAGTAAAGGAAATTGTATTAACAGGTGTTAACCTGGGAGATTTTGGCATAAATGAAACGGCAACAGAATCCGGTATAAAAAGAAATGAAAATTTCTTTGAACTGATACAGCAACTGGAACAGGTTGAAGGCATAGAGCGGTACCGCATCTCCTCAATAGAGCCTAACCTGCTTACCAATGATATTGTATCCTTTGTGGCAGACAGTAAAAAATTTATGCCGCATTTTCATATTCCGCTGCAAAGTGGAAGCAACCGCATATTGGGGTTGATGCGCCGCAGGTATAAACGTGAATTGTATGCAAGCAGGGTGGCTGCGATCAAATCATTAATGCCGCATTGCTGCATCGGAGCCGATGTAATTGTGGGCTTTCCCGGTGAAACGGAAGAGGATTTTAAAAACACATTCGATTTTTTGCAAGGGCTCGATATTTCCTATCTCCATGTTTTTACCTATTCCGAAAGAGACAATACGGCGGCGCTTGCCATTAAGCCCGTGGTTCCGGTACATACCAGGCACCAGCGCAATAAAGCGCTGCGTAATTTGTCGTACACGAAAATGCAATATTTTACGGGGCAGCACGCCGGGCAAACCCGCAAAGTGTTATTTGAAGGCCTGCATAAAAATGGTATGATGGAGGGGTATACAGATAATTATATAAGGATTGCCGCGCCTTTCAGGGAAGAAATGGTAAACCGCATTGCGGAGTGGAAGATATAATGGCTATCTCTTAACAGTTTTTGTACTATAATTGCTACAGGTAATAATAAAATGAGAAAAGGGCTGAAGTGGGAGGAAGATAAAAAAATGAAAAAATTCCAGGTTTCTATAAAGTTTCAGATGAACGATGAGTTTATGGCGCTTATTCCCGAACACAGGGCATACATTAACACGCTCATTGAGAAATCGGTGATTGACCAGTATGTTGTTACGCTCCAATCCCAAAAGATATGGATCACCATGTGCGCTAAAAATAAGAGAAAGGTGAAAAAGCAGCTTTCAGGCTCTCCCTTATACAAATACTGGGAATTTGAGATTGAAGAATTAAATGTAATTGACGGCCAATTGCACCGGTTGCCGGCGGTGCAGCTGAATTAGGGGAGAGGGAAGGATGTTTTGGGACAATCTTGATTTTTTATGCTGCAGAAACGGAAAAAAATTTTGCCAAAACAATTCATCTCTTATCTTTGCACTCCCTTATAAAGGGAAGTTTTAAACACAAAGGGAGCATAGCTCAGCTGGTTCAGAGCATCTGCCTTACAAGCAGAGGGTCCGCGGTTCGAACCCGTGTGCTCCCACTCAATACAGAAAAGGGTTTCATGAAAATGAGACCCTTTTTTATTTTAGCTATTTGCATACAATTTGATATACATTCTCTTTTTATCGGTGGCAAACCTAAAGGGTAAGGATTGAATAATAGTAGTATTTTTGAAGTGCGAAGACTTCAAGGAGCCGGCCGGGCATACGTAAGTATGTCCGGTTTTTTTATGTTCGAAATTCAAAGCCGTTATTAAACTTCAACTATGGTCTAAGGAGACCACACTTGAGATTATCTGTAAAAGCGCATAGTCAAAGCCCTGAGCTTGCAATATATCTGGCTACCATTGTCGCGTTCATTTACGTTAAGCATAACCCTTTCATTTTAATCCTGGGATCTATTTCCAGTTAAACATTCATCATACTGCAGCATATTGGCCCTTGCAAACGCATTATCAAATGTGTTCACTTGTCCTTTTTCCCGCCTCTATACTCAACTACTTTAGCCATGACAATTGTCCTGCTGGCAGGCAATGCAATGGCAATCGTAATTCAAAAAATCATCCAATGAGTGTACGCACCGATGTTATTAACCTTAGTGTTAACGTAAATGGCAATAAGGCACAAAGTGAACTCAATAACCTCCGAAAAAAAGCTGCTGATATTAAGTTTGAAATGCAGGGCCTTACAAAAGGAACCAAAGAATATATTTCCAAAAAAGCCGAATTAGGTCAGGTTACCGGTGCAATGGATGCACTCAAAAAACAAATAGGGCTGGCAGCATTGAGCCAAAAGGAACTTGTCAGGGAACTTACTACTCTAAAGAACTTACGGGGCAGTGTTACTCCTTTCAGTGATGAATATAAAAAACTTGACGCTTCTATAAAACAAGTTGAGACCAGGTTACATAGTGTAAAAACCGGGATGCAGGGCATGACTACTTTTACCGGCAAATTGAAGGAGGAAATTAAATCCTTTGGAACAATTGTAGTCGGATACCTGGGCTTTCAGTTTATTGCCAGCCAGATTAAAAGCATAATATCCGGGCTGGGTAAACTCAGCGGTCAATTTTCGGATATAAGAAAAGTCACTGGACTATCAGAAGAAGCTGTGAAGGGGTTGAATGATGAACTTTTAAAAATTGATACCCGTACATCCACCTCACAGCTTAGGGAAATGGCGGTGGCCGCTGGTAAGTTAGGAAAGGAGAGTTCACAGGATATTCTTGAATTTGTTCGGGCAGCAGATCAAATAAGCGTTGCCCTGGGGGATGATCTTTCCGGCGGAACAGAGGAAATAATGAAAAATCTTGGTAAAATAAGCCAGGTATTTAAAACAGAAGAATTATTTGGTACTGAAAACGGACTTTTGAAAATTGGTAGCGCTATTAATGAGTTGAGCGCTGCCAGCAATGCCGGCGCTGATTACATGGTTGACTTTAGTAAAAGAATGGCCGGTGTTGCTCCTTTGGCAGGAGTAAATATTCAGCAGATTTTGGGGTTGGGCGCTACCCTGGATCAATTCGGACAAACGGCAGAAGTTTCTTCCACTGCACTGAGCAAGCTGTTTATAAAAATGGCATCCGATTCAACACAGTTTGCCAAATATGCCCGCATGAATGTTGGCGACTTCAAAGCACTGATGGAAAAGGATTTTATGGGTGCACTTATCAGGATGCTGGAAGGGGTAAGGAAAAATTCAAATGGCATTAATGAGTTGGCTGCTTCTTTGGGGGATCTTGGTGTAGATGGTGGCCGGGTAATTGGCGTTTTAGGTACCCTGGCAAATAATATCCCGGTGTTGCGCAATCAGATTCAATTGTCAAATGCTGCATTCGAGGAAGGAACATCTATCACAAAAGAATTTGGCATACAAAACAACGACCTGGCAGCAACACTTGAAAAGATCGGGAAAGAGTTCGATAAACTAAGGGAGAACAATGTTTTTAAAGACTTTCTTACTGCTGCAGCAAATACAGTGTTAAGATTTATACAGGTTGTAAAAGATTTACCTGCACTTTTTGAGCGCTATAAGTTCACCATTATAGCACTGGCAGTATCCTTTACCTTATTAACGAAAAATATTTTATTGTCTGCTGCTGCCTGGGCGCTGGAAAAGGCGGCCATGGTTGCCGATGCTGTTTTAGTGGCACGAAGGTTAGCAATATTGCTTTTGTCAGCAGGATACAATTTACTAACAGGTAACATAACCAGGGCCGCAGCAGCTTGGACACTTTTTAACCGGGCAATAAGTGCAAATGCCATTGGTTTAATTGTTACGGCCCTAATTGGTGTAGGCTTAGCGCTTGATAAAATATTAAGCAAAACAAAGGAATTAACAGCAGCTCAGCGGGTTGGTGCGGAACTCTCAAAACGGGTAAGTGAATCAACCGAAGAAACGAAAACAAAAATTGAATTGCTTACTAAAGTTGCCAACGATAATAATGAAAGTTTGGTGAATAGAAAAAAGGCATTGAGTGCATTGATCGCAATTGCCCCTGATTATCTGAGCAAACTTACACTTGAAAATCTTAATACTGCTGAAGGTACCAACCTGCTGAAACAATACATAGAGCAATTGTCTGCCCGTGCTGAAGCTGAAGCCAAATATAGTTTACTGGTTGAGAAACGAAAAGCCAGGCAACAGGGATATGAAGATATAAGAAATGTTGATGGAGGCGCCCGCAGAAATTTTACCGAAGCTCAAATTACAACCAGTATAGATTTTAACCGTGGTGTTGGTTTAGCCCCTCAAATTTTTAAAGACATGGCTAAACTAAATGATGAGATTGCAGCGCTTGAAAAATCCATACAGGATTCAGTTGCAAAGAATTTGCCGGATGTTGTTAATGGAGGAAACACTTCCGGGGGTACCAATACCCAAAATAATACCTCTGTAGTTCCAGATAAAAAATTCAACAAAGAGTATAACAGCCTAAAGAAAGATTTTGAAAAATTTCAAAGGGATGTGGAGGATATCCGGAAAAAGGCTTCAATGTTGGATGAAGATGCTGAAGCCAAAGAAATTGCTGCAATTACTGAGAGGTATCAGGAATTGTTTGATCGCGCCCAAACTTTCTACAAGAAAAATATAATCAGCAAAAAACAGCTTAACGAAGACGAAGCAAAGCTGGAAGAAGCGAAGTATAAGGAAATACTGAGAGTGCATAAAAAATATTCAGACATTGAAATAAAGTCAAAAAATACAGAGCTGTACACTAATAAACTTGAAGAAATTGAAAAAGAAGCGGAAAACGAAAGACGAGCACAACTCGAAAAATACAGTCAGGGCTTAATTGATGGTGAAACTTATGAAAATTCTTTAACGGACATTAACCGCAAGGAAACAGCAAAAAGGATTGCCATTCACCAGGTATATGCCGACCTGATAGACAAAGCAGGCACTGAGCTTGTAAAAGATAAAAAAGCACTGGAAAAGGAATTGACGGATGAATTACTGAACCAGGGTAAAGCCAGAGAAAAATTATTGGAACTGGAAAAAGAGGCAAAGCAAAACCTCACTTTACGAACAATAAGCGCAATGGGCCCGGGTGGACAGAGAAAAGAAGGGATAGCGCAGGCAACTAAAGAAAGGGATGAGAGAATAGCCGCATTAAAAAAAGAAATGGAGGACGCGGGTATAACAGTTACCCAGGAGCTACTGGAACAAAGTGCGGTTTACCAAGAGATAATGGAAGATTGGCAGTCGAAAATTAAAGATTCCAACGCCGCCTTTTGGGATGGCATAGCTAAATTTATAACTGATTACGGCCAGATAATAATGAACGTTTGGGCTTCCGTAAATGATTTTATTAAGGCTAAAGAAGATAAGGCGTTAGCGGAAGAAAAACAGAGAAATAACGTTAGAAAAACAGAGTATAAAAAGCAACTCGATGGGAAGCTTATCAGCAGGGCCCAATATGATAAAAAGGTAGAGCAGGCGGATCAGGAATTGGATAAAAAAACCAAAGAAATTCAAAGAGAACAGGCTAAACGTGAAAAGGCGCTTAATTTATTCAATGCAATTATTAGTACTGCTGCTGGAGTTGCAAAAGCGCTGGGGTCAGCTCCACCACCTGCCAACTTCATTTTGGCTGCTGCTGTAGGTGTAGCAGGAGCTTTACAGGCTGCGGCAATAGCCAATAGCCCATTACCAGAATTGGGCACTGGTTACTGGCTTAAATCGGGACCTAAACACAGTGAACCCGGTAAAGGCACAAGGGTTTTGATTGAGCGGGATGAAGCAGTAATGAGTGCTGCAGCTATGAGGGATCAAAGGCGTTATTCTGTTACCGGTACCAGCGCCCAAATAACAAGCTTTCTGAATGCCCGCAATGGGGGGGCAAGCTGGGCCACCGGTGCCAGCGTAAAGATTAATCCAGACATGCCCAAAATTATGGCAGGAGGTGGCTATTTGGGTCAAAGCTCCACCGCGGCTGGTTCCAATAATATGGAAATGCTGTTAAGTCAAATGGTTTTAGAACAACAACGTTCAACCAATAAGCAGCAGGAAACGCTGGAAGCGGTATCTAACTGGAAATTGAATTCAAAATCATGGGTGAGCATCAAAGAATACCGCGAACAGGAAAAACTTTACGATGATGCAAAGAGAGCCAGCGCACTTTAGATATCGAAATTGCCTGGTGAGCATGTGTAAGGCATTGCGGATATAAAAATAAGGGAGTATATTTATCAGTGTTTTTATAAATCTATAGTAACAGCCAAAAAAACCCGGATCATTTCCGGGTTTTAATTTTTTTATGTTCAAAACTGCCTGTTAGCAAGGCACAGCACTTTCTTTTTTATTGCTGGCTTTCCCATTAACCAGGGCTTCACTTCCATCATCTTTAAACCAGCTTGGTTTGGTGGCATGGTTAACTGGCTTATATGTGCCAGCCAAAGCCTTGCTACCATCATCCTTAAACCAGTTTGGTTTGGTGCTATGGTTAACCGGCTTATAAGTACCAGCCAAAGCCTTACTACCATCATCCACATATTTACTACCTGGACTGGAATTTTTTTTACCAGTTTCTAAATTATGCTTTCTGTTTACGTATCTGTTTACAAGTGTTTGGCTACCATCATCAACATATAAGCCTGAATTTTTCTTTTGCTGTTCATTGGTAGAACTACTGTTTGTAGGTGCTGCAGCAGATGCGGTATTTTGTTTCTGCATGGTATTGGATTTAGTGGCAATTGTGCTTTTCAATGCCTGGTTATTGGTGCTTTTAAAAGCCGATGTATTTGAGCCTGATTGTTTCTTTGTGGATATCAGCAGCTCCATTCTTTTTACAACCTGGCTTAAAGATTTTATACCATCAATTAGACCTATTTCCATTGCATCTTTAGCATAAAACATCTTGCCTGTTTTCCAATCATTCTCCTTAATGATGCCCGATCTATTAGTAGCAACAGTTTTAATAAATTGTTCGGCTATTACTGAAAGATCTTCTTTCAATGGATCCTCATTACCTTTTAAAGCTTCAATAAAATCCCGGTTCTTATCTGTGCTTTGGGGAGCATAGATATCCTTTACTTTCAACTTGAAATAATCCTGGTAATGTGCGTCCCAATCAGCAATAGTAACATACACCCCGATACTGCCAACCTGATCTGTTTCCTGTGTAACGTATATTTCTTTTGCGGCGCTGGCTATCCACATGGCAGCGCTTGCCGCCATACCATCGTCAATGATTGCTATTACAGGTTTGTTGCGTCCGGCTTCTTTGATAGCTTGGGATAACATAGAAGTACCATCAACCTGTCCGCCTGGACTATCAATGTTAAGCAGTATGCCAGCTACATTACTGGCAGAGGCTAAACGGCTAATAAGCTCAGCATGATCAATCATACCGTAACTACAAATATCCCCGTGTTTTAAAAGCGGTCCGAACATGTTAACCATGACAATGGATCCACTGGGTAATTGGCTTAGTTCTGTGTTTGTACCTACAGAAAATACATTTTGTGCTGCAGCAATTCTTTCTGCTGCATGCTGCTTTGTAGCGTCCAAACTTTCATTTGCTACTATTCCTTTACCTCTGGCATGGCCAAAATCTACCTGCTCTCCCTGCATTAGACGTATAGCCAGTGGTCTATGTGCCTGGGCCCATTGTTTATCCAATAGCCATTTACCTCTTAAAATAGCTGAAATCGTATGATTGATTTGCATATAAAATGTTTTAATTCCTTACAAAAATCTAAACAATAGAACGCTGTGAAAAGGACAAAAGAAACTATCCTTCCATTATCATACACTTGAACAGATCCCGGCGCAAAACATGAAATCTTTAGTACTGGTTACTATCCGGGGATCCAGTGGCCCCATACCCCTATTCTCTAAAGCAGATAGTTGGCAGTCAATGGATTTTTTGTAAAAAATAGTTGCAAGTGCAACCATATATCCCTTTAGGGGGCGGCAGGCGTGCACCTCTGGCTGATAGGGCGGGCGCGCTTTTTAAGCCACTTTTATGCAGTTTTGAAAAAATCGAAAATTAAAGCATTGAAAATCAATGAAAATAGGGAAAAAAGAGGCAAAAAAGCACCCTAAAACGGAAAAAGCAGCCAAAAAAACAATGGTGCGCCTCTGTTGAGCCTTGCTTTTTGCGGGAAAAGCAGGTGCATAAACAGAAAGTTGCTGCTAATTCCCCTTTTTACTGTTACACTGTTACAAAATTTCAAAATCCTTACTGGTATTGATTTCTATGCTCTAAAATCTTGTAACAGTACATTGTTACATTACTGTTACATAATAATAGGTATTTGTAACAACTTGTAACAGATTGTAACTGTAAATGAATAACGGTAATATACTGTTACATGCTCAAACTCTTTACTATACTTACTTTTAGAAGAAAATATAATATTTTGTAACAGTTGTAACAAGGTTTTGTGAACTTGTAAAATAATACACTCATGGGGATTGGTTTTTTTACCGTTGCCGGAGTAAATCCAACAACTACCGGCCGCACAGCAGGGGGTGTACTGACTGCTGCAGCAAAAAAAAAGCTTTCCAATGGCCACTTTGCCAATTGAAAAGCTTTAAAGTTATGGACCTGCTTAAACTCTGTCCTCAGTTGTTTTTATCCGGAGGTTTTTTAATTCCTATCACTTTTGCCTGGTCGGTGTCCGATAAGGATAACTTAGCATCCAAAATGTCAATGCTGGCTTTTTCCAGGTATAAATGCTTTTTAACGGTTGGCAAAATTTCATCTATCCATTCCGGATCGTTAAATTCAAGGCGCTTCCTTATAAATTCATCAATCTTTAACCTTGCCCTTAATTCGCTTCGATACATTTTAAAGGTTTCTATAGCCGCGGTCTGATTTGGCTCCCTCCATTGATTTGGCTCCCTCCATTCATATTTATCATCGCTGTCCATAAGAATTTATATTGCTTTTAGTTAGCAGAACTTTTTTTGTTTATGTAGGAGTTTGGGAAAAGAATCTGCCCCAAATCCATCATTATTTTGTAAAGCAGCATAATGCGTATTCTGTAGCGTTCATCCTGGTCGGATGTTTCCGGGGCAGCCATAAGCCCAAATACCAGGTCAAATAGCAGTTCATTGTATTCTTTCTGCTTGTGGTTGAAATTTTCAACCAGGTTATAAAGCAATTGATTTATTTCCTCCTGGTCATCCATCAAAATGTCTCGCCCTGCTTCTTTATGTTGTTTAACAACAGGACTTATTTCTATTACTTTACCGCTGGAAATTGTATCCGGGGGAAACATTTCTGCATAAAACTTAGAGTTTAAAAACTTGTGCCGATTGTGTAACCGCTCCATTTCTTCAATGCTTATAAGTTTTATGTTTTCTGAAATAAAATTGGTTATTTCATTCATTTCTTTAAGTGATGCGTTCATGATTTTTTTGTTGATGGGTTTAAAATAAGCTACAGCTCTGGCTGGCAGGCTATAGACAAAACAAACGATTGTTGTTAACTGTGAAATAAGAAAGGATGCCCAACTGTTTGCTATACAGCAAACAGATCCCGGTGATTTAATGCTTATTCGGGTGAACTATCTGCACCTGGATGGATGGTAGAATTGTCATTGAGCGTTTTGTCCACAATTATTTTAGCAATGAGGGAAACTAATTTTTGTTCATCTGTAAGTAGCTTGACCTTGCCGGGAGGACTGGCTTTTGAGGGCTGAATGTTGATTACTTTTTCGTCTTTTTGTTCTTGCATTTTAAAAAGATTTATTTGTTAAAAAAAAGGACGTGCATCACTGCAAGAACATTTTTTTGCATAGCAAAAAATAGACTTCCGGACTCCCACCGGTATGCGCACGCCCAAGATTTTTAATGAAAATTTAAAGTTTTGCATATGCAACTAATGAATGTGAAAATGTTCTTGCATTGCTAAAATAGAGAAAGTTACTCAGTATCCAAATAAATTTCTCAATTATTTGAAAAGGTATGGAATCCCAGGTTATTAACTTCACGGCTCTTTATACCCTCCCAATTCACCTGAAATCTGCCTCCTTTTATTTTTCTATATGCGGAAATTAGCCTCTCATCGTTGCCGGCTCCCACATTATATTTTTTCAACAGGGCCACATATTCCTTCGCAAAAAAATATGCTTCTTTGGCTTTGGCACTTTGAACATAAACCTCATTGTCTTCTTTCACCTTTTGATAAATTCTTGCTTTTAGTTCAAGATCGTCATCTCCGTTTAAAATATAAAGTTGTAGTACATCTTTGGGTTCAGCCAGGCGCCGGCTCAACATAAGATTTTGGATTTGAGTTTGTGCAAGGCTAACTATTTTCTCGAGTTTACTGAAGTCCTCAGGTAGTTCAACCATATCCATCAGCTTTTCCCTATTAAGTTTCAGGTTATTTATGGTGAGTTCTTTGTTACCTACCTGCTTGCTTTTTACATAGTTTTTAGTGTCATAAATCAGTTCTCCTAATTCATCATTCTTGAATGGTGTTGGGAAAGGTAGAGATTTGCATATATTACTTGCCGCATTTAAATACTTTGCAAGTGCTTCCAAATTTCTTATTTCACCTTTGCCGCGCTCATCATCGGCATAAATCAACTGTTTTTCATTTTCGTATTCGGACAGTATTATTTCTGTCTGGTTCGCTATACTTGCCGGTAACGAAAATGGCTTAATGTGCGCTGAAGTAAAGACAATGCTAATTATACCCGATTCATCTGCAAGAAGCGGGCTGATAAGATCAATTACACGAACAAATGTCTCCACATCAGGAACATTGTAAAAAATCATTCCCTGCGTTGTATCCTCGCAACCGATATCTTTTATAGTTCGAATTTCATCCTTGGAAAGGTCTTTTTCAACGATGTTACCAATGGGGATATTGGGGTTTACCTGTCTTGCTTTGGCAGCTTTACCGCTGCCAACCGGTCCATAAATAAATGTCTTTTTCTTCATGATATTTTGTGTTTTATGTTTGAGTGAATTGTTGACATCGCTTTTTTTAACAGGCCTCATTTAATTACTTATAAAGCATGGCTCATTATCCAATAGTCCCAGCTTAAAGTCCTTATTGAAGAAAATGGCTAATCGGGTTATTGCTTCTGTCTGTTGGCTAATAGGGTTTCCATCCGCATTAAGTAAAACATCATAGCTGTTTCCATCATCTGTCTTAACGTAGATTAGCCTCATATTTTCAAAACATTTTCCGGCTATCGTTTCGGCATAACCGTAAAGTATTTTATTGATTAGAATGTTTATGGGTTCAAGTCTGATGCGCTGAAAATCCTCAACTTGGTACTTTAGCAGATAATCGGCGATGTCCAATCCCGCTTTCCTTTCGGCTTCGTTCTTGATATTTTTTTCCAATACATCAGATACTTTTACGGTCGTTATTTTATGGATTTCCTTTGCTATTTCAGACCACTTAGCAAACCCATTCAGATCCGGGAAGAGAGTAACATTTCTCTCTGACAATATTTTAAATCTTTCGGGCTTTAGGTTAACCAAACTCCCGCATGCCAGCCAAATGAATTGGGGTAAATAAATACTGGCTATCACCGCGGTTTTTTCACTTTCTACTATTGCCACGCGTTTGCCGTAGTCCTTTGCTAATAAATGTTCACCAAAAAAACATTGTTTGAGATTAAACTCATCCATTTTTAAAACCTTATGTACCCATGTTATATGGGAATAAGGTTGCTTTATTCTTTTACCTGTAGTTTCGTCGTAAAGCATTATTTTCCCAGCTCTTATTTTACCTGCTGCGTCTATTTGCCAAAAAACTGTGGATCCATTCCAATGTTTTGAAGTACCAATAAAATATTTACCTATTGCTTTGTTTGCTGTTTTTGCACCAAATATTTTACAGAGGTATTGGGCAAAGTGGTTTTGGCTATAACCATCAAGGCTGGATTTTAAAATATTTAATGGAATAAAAGAAGTTGGAAGTGGTGCCGGTGTAACGTACTCTACGTTTGCTTCCTGAATATTTTTTTTATTAAACGGTTTGGTTCCCTTTATAATACCCTCCTTTGTGTCGTTGATGTATTGGGCAGGTGAGTAATGATAATTGCATACCAGGCACTTACCAACAGCCTCTGCTAAATATTTTTTTTCTTTGTCAACATACCGGTTAAAAGTAACTTGCTTGCACTGTGGGCATATGTGGTTTCCGGCCCTAAACAACTCTCCGCAGCTATGGCAAAACCCCTTATCAACAAAATTCTTAAATGGAACGAACTTGCCATCAGTGTTTTTTTTGCCGCATGGGCATTGTTTTACCCTAAACCTTTTATTGTCAAGGTTTAATATGGGGGATGCTTCTAAAATGTATGGGTATGCCATAAAAAAAAGTTTGTTTTTATCCGTCACATCCGTCATTTGCGTCATTAATAATGACGGATGTGACGCAAATGACGCTGGAAAAGAATCTTATTTTTTGAGGTACACGACTACACCGTAGGATTTTTTTTCCAGGTGGAAGCCATTGTCCCTGAGCCTTAAGCTGAAAGTTTTGCGGCTGACACATCTGAAATTGCAATCGAAACAATATTTTTTGTATTCCTCGAATAAATCTTGCAGTGGCTTAAAGTCTTCATTATCCTTCATATAACCTTCATCGTCCAAAAACATTTTCAAGCTATCAGACTGAACCCTATAAAGCTCAATCTGTTTATTCACGATCTCGCTGTAGGTGAATCGTTTTTGTTCAAGCAGCCGGTGCAACCCTGCCAGCACCCAGTTGAAGATGCCCGAAAGCTCCGAATCTATTATTTTTTTGGAAAGCTCTCTATCCTGCTCATTATCTGGAATGGTCACAGTAAACGGAACTATTATAAAACGTCTGAAATAGGCATTAGTTTGCTCTACATCCTTTGGGAGTTCATTGCAGTTAAAAATTAACTTGGCGTAGTTGGTTAGGGTGAACGGCTCCCCATAAGGTAGCCTGGCTTCCACCGGCTCCCCAGAAACCAATTGCTTAAAAATGGATGTTTCAAGTTTGCCGTTAATTTCACTGGCATAATTAACCAGCTTATTAGCCAGCATTGCCCGGAAATATCCGTTTTCGTTCGTGAGATTTTGGAGGGAATAACTACTAACGTTTGCGGATCCCAACAGTGCCAATACTATTTCAAAAAAAACAGATTTACCATTAGCGCCGCTACCAAGGAGAAGTAAGGTTTTTTCTAATTTCAGAATGCTCGGCCGGATGAAAACATAAGCTAAGTACTCAGACAGGATGTTCTGTGTTGCTTTATCTGGCAGCACATGATTCAAATACTTAAAGAACTTTGGTGCACCTGCGCCGGGATTGTATGGGAAAGGCAACTCGTACGTCAGAAAATCATTCTTTCGAGCCTCGCGAAGAAATTGTTTTTTTGGGCCAAATTCGTAGGTGCCATTTTTCAAGTGGATTAAAACTATATCATCATTCTGCTTTGGCTTCGGCAGGATTGCGGTAACCATAAACTGTTTCATAAGCTCATCCATAAATTTGTAATACCGGGCCTCGAATTTATCAACCCCCATTTTTTCTGCCGCCTTCCCCAAAAAATGTTGGAGTTCGGAATTTTCAACCAGGGCCCAAAAGCTTCCATTAAATAGATAAATAAAATTTATGTTTTTGCACAAGCCCCAGTTATTGTCTTTGGCAATTTTTAGTATGTTTTCGACGCAGCAAACCAGCAATATTTTTTTGCTTAATTTTTCTGTGTCATCCTTAAATCCTGCCAGCTCACGGAAATCTTTTTTTTCAATCTGTTCAAGTAGTTCAGAAAGTATTTGGGTGTGCTTGAGTAACTGCGTTCTCGGAGACTGGTCCGAAATAATTTCATCCCTAACTTCCGAAATAATATCAAAATCAAAATCCGGTTTTGGTAAATTATTTTGTGTAATTTCGTTTGCAGTGGCGGGTTGTAATTTTGCCATTAACTTTATTAATTTTAAATGGGTGATGATTAATTAAGGTTAATGGCTTTTTTTTGTCCCAGTTCGCCAAGCCACGTTTCTCCAGCCTGGTGTATTTCCTTTAAGGTTTTTCGCCGGCCTTCCATAGCCCATTTAATTATCTCTTTTTTTTGGAAAAGAAGTTTCCCGCGTACCTTAAGATGCGGAATGTCTTTATTCCCGCAAAACCTGTAGATACTGGGAATTGACATTTTAATTAGGTCGGCAACCTCTTTGATAGTTAGTAATTTGTCTTCTTCTGCTGTATTAAGATTAGTCTTTTTTTGTTTTTCAAAAAAAGTTTCCAGTTCATTACGAAATAATGATTTGAGTTCACTAACACTAAAGGCAGTAATAAGTAAAGATTGATTATGTTCCATTTCGAACTGTTTTAGTCGTTCGAAGATGATAACATCTGATAACCTTTCTTAAGAATAGCGGCTATTAAAAACGCTATGAATTTATTATATGTGTCAAGTCGGCTTGGGCGGCCTTTTCAGCTTTTGGATAATTTTGCAGTAGAATAATTGCTTCTTTTAACTCTTTAGCGGTTATTTCTCTAAATTTTTTATTTTTTGTAATGCCAAAATAACTGATGCTATCAAATGCTTGTTCCCTATTCTTTCCGCCTAAATCCCTCATTTCTCCCCTGCTTAAGTTTTTTACATACCCTGATTCCTCTTTGTATTTGTGCACTATTGCTTCCATCCTGTGATTAATTTTTGCTTTCTTTAAATCAACCATTAATTGCTTTAAAATTTCTATATTTTTAAAGGCAGCAATTATTTTAAATCGGGTTTGTATCTCATATCTCTGAAAGAAAGAATCAAGTTTGTAGAACTTTGGAAGATTAACCTCATACGGAAATCCAAAGCAAGTTAGTGGCTCACCTTCCAATACCTCAAATTTTAAACATTGCAGAAAATCCGCTCTATCCAAAAGGAAACTGCTTGAAGTAGTAAAGTCTTCAAGCCTTGGGGGATTTGAAGACTCAAAAACAATATCAGGAATAAGTTTGTTTATTTTGTCGTATTCTAAGTTAAATTCCTTAATCAAAAAATCTGTAGGATTCTCAAACAAACCAGTATAACACTGAAGTTTATTATTAACTCTCTTTTTAAAATCCGCCATACTTTCCCCATTTGAAAAAGCGTCACCTTCAAGAAAAATATGCAAATACCAGTCAAATATTTCCGTTAAAACATCAATTGATTTACCACTTAAGATATATATATCATCATTGATAAAAATCTCATTATTGGCGTCAAAGCTTTGGGAATGGCTATGAGCAATATCCCCATGTTTCAATAATATTCCCACTTCTTCCTTTGTCATTTATTTTTATCCCTCCTTTTCTTAAATGCTGTTAAGGCTTTGGCGTGTGCTCTTAGGGTTTCATTTTCGAAACTGTCTAAATAGCTTTGGGTTGTTTTTAGGTTACTGTGCCCAAGCATTTCACTAATTAAATCTATGCTGGCACCTGAGCGCTTTAATACGGTTGCAAAGCTGTGCCGGGCAGTATATGTTGTAAGCGCTGGATTAATATTCAGTTCCTTAGAGACTTCCCGCATGTTGTCATTAATAACGTGCGTGAGCTGCTGAATGAGTTGGTATTGCCGCTCAGGGGTTTCCTTACCCGTTAAAACCGGAAATATAAAGGTGTCGTCATCCTTTTTTTTATTGCCCCATTTTTTAATAATGGCTTTTGCTTCCGGTTGCAATACAGCATAAATAATCTTTTCTTTTTTTTGCCTTATAGTTTTAGCTCTCTTGAATTTCAGTATGCTTTTATCAATGTCCTTATACTTCAATAAACAGAAATCTTTTACATTCATGCCGTTTCCCAGGTATAAAAAAATCCAGTAATCTTTTGCCATTTCCATACTGCTTCCAGGTAAAGCTTTAAAATCAAATAGCCTTTCAATAGTAGAAATTTGCAATGCTTTCTTTATGTTTCTTCCTTCCGGTATTTGGTATTTATCCTTCTCATTTTCATTTCTGCGGAATGGGTATAAATCTGGCAAAATATCTTTCTTAGTTATAGCAATATTAAAAATAGCCCTGAGGGACCGCAAATACATACTTATAGTTGTTATACTGTTCCCTTTGTCTATCATATATTTTTCGTAATCACTTAATTTACCCGGTGTGATATCATTGAATCTGGAATCAGGGAAAAATTTATGCAAGCTTTTTTGAGCACACTCATAATTAACCGCTGTGCTTATTTGCCCAGCAATCCTTAACTGTTTTATACGCGCATCAAACTCTGAATTCAAATCATTCCTTGCTCCCCTGTTGCTTAAATAGCTTTTGTCAAAATCTTCCCAAGAAAAAACTGACAGATCCTTAATAACTTCTATAGCTTTATCTTTAAAACCATTTAGGCTCTCTGTAATTTCATCAAATGGGGATCTTGGTCTTTTTCCCTGTGTTTTTTCAAAATCAGAAGTAGTGAGATTATATGGAGTGGAATAATAGACTTGTTTTCTTTGGTAGGTGATTCTTAACTTAATAGGATAAGTACCATCTTTTAACATCCGCCTTTTATCAATAACTATGCTTGGTGTAGCTTTAATTTTTATATACTTACTTCTCATTTGCATACAATTTGCTATACAATATTAATCAAATATGATTAATTGTATTAATTAAGTTTAATTAAAAACATAGCTGAAATTGAATGCATTCCTTTGCTGTATTGATTTTTGATATTATTTGTTTGTTATTCTTGATTATTGATTATTATAAATAACCCTACTTACAAGCAGAGGGTCCGCGGTTCGAACCCGTGTGCTCCCACAAAGCCTCACGGAAATGTGAGGTTTTTTTTTGCGAGTATTCGTTAAATTGGGGCATCAGGCTTGTATGCGGGGATATAAAACCACCTACCTCAACATGAACCGTCTTATTGAAAAAGTGACCTTGTCCAAATTAGATGGCTCTTACATCAAGCTACTCAACCACCTGGAAAGGCAAACCCTTATTATAACCTCCCAACTTCCGGTTGTAAAATGGTATGAATATATCGATGACCCAACACTCACCGATACTATGATGGACAGATTGACAGCTAATGCCAGCCGGATTGAATTAAAAGGAGAATCACGAAGAAGAAAAAAACAATAACTCTTAATACTCATCCGTATTTTTATCACATCATTTAGCTCTTACTCATAATTATTGCAACCGGGCTGGAGCCTGCCCGCCGGGGCGGGTCATCATGCAGGAACCATGGGTCAACATCACAGGAATTTACAATTAGGCAAAGAGCTAGTCAGATCAAAGATATTCCGGTTCAAACTCAAAGAAGCAGGATTCAATGCATTACAGAAGATGAAACATCGCAAAGATGCGTGCAAATGACAGCTGTAGGGGAGGTGAATCAAGATTAGTTTAACCGTTTCTGTCCCCACCTTCTTCAAGCTTACAGAAAGCCACGGCAATTAAAGGCCTGAATAATTAGAACCACTTTGCTATACACAATGCTAATCACATTTTTTTGACTTAATTTCTTATTATAAAATATAGTCGTGGCGAAAAGTACTAGAAAAGCCTACACAATTTGTAAGATTGCGTTTGGAACGCAAGTAGAAGTATTACCAAAAGTTCAGTATTCCTCTTTCATTTGACAATATTTTCTATAGCCTGAAGGGGTCGTGTTGGTAATGGTCTTAAAAGATTTATTGAAATTGGCTAGATTATTATATCCACTTTCATAGCAGACATCTGCGATTGAGTAATCATCGTTATCTAATAATTTACAGGCATGTCCAATCCTTAATTCGTTTAGAAATTGAATAAATGATTTTTGAGTCCTGCTTTTAAAAAATCGACAAAATGCGGTAGGCGACATGTGCGCTGTTTGAGAAACTTCTTCTAAGCTGATATTTCTATTAAAATTTTGTATTAAGAATTGGTAAACTGCTACCATCCGATCTGTATCTTTTTCATCATACATGTTTTTATAAGATACGCTTGCCAGGTATTCATACTCTTTCGAATTGGATAGTATGTCCAGTACAGTTAAGAAGTCCAGTATTTTCTTTAATCCATCATTCTCTGAAATCATTGAAAGTATTTCTGCAACTTTATATTGGGTCGTGCCGAAGAATTTTAATCCTCTTGCCGCTTTTTTTATCAGCTGCTCTATGGGTTGAATTACAGCCCTTTCATCAGAAAGATTTAATAAAAAATCGGGTGGAAAATAAATTACTGTTGCTTTTGACTTAGATTGTTTTTTAAGAAAAAAAATCGAATCATTTTGCCAAACATGCGGCAAGTCAGAGCTCATGAGTACTAGATCTCCTGCAGAGAAATTGTTTACGTTGTCTCCCACTATTCTTTTTCCAAAGCTTTCTTCAATCCATACAAGTTCACACAATTCATGAAAATGAAAGGGTGTGTCTAAATAGCATTGATCTACTTTTTTTACTTGTATTGTCTGCTTGCCTATAAGAGGAATATCAATTAACTTAGGTTTCATCACGGATTCCTTTAAAGTTCTAAATTCTTATTCCGATATTAAAATTGGAGAGTAAATAAAATAAATAATATTACTTATTCTTTTACTCATATTAAGCGTGCTAGTTATATCGTATCGATTCACGACAAAACTGAAATTTATCGCAATAATTAGTTGAATTATGAAGATACTTTGCGTTGCTGACAATTACTATTTTAGCAAATAAAATTTGGTTATTACATATTTGTGCTAATATTTTTGAAGAATTGGCTAATATCATTGAAGGATGCTTTTTCCCTGCCAAATATCTTTACATTATCAAAATAATTCAGCTATGCACAGTTTTAAAAAATACATCCTTTTACCAACTTTGTTTCAAAATATAGTTTACATGAGACTTCACCGATAGCCGGTGATGCTAAATTGCTTCTTACAGGGAAAACAATGGAAGGAGAGGAACCTGTAGCTTGGGCAAGAGACCTTAATGGTCAAAGAGTAGTGTACATAGGTTTAGGCGGTGTCCAAGATTGGGAAAATCCAACTTTTGTAAAATTAGTAAGTAACTCCCTGTTTTGGGCTGCTGATTTCAAGGCAGATAAGCAATATTGAATTCTTTTTTGAAAAATATTTTATGAGGTTTCCATAAAATAATGCTTCTGGCTATTTAACCTGAACGAGGTTTTTTGAGGCCGGGAAGGTTTATCATAGCGATTTTTGTATAAACTATTAAATTAAGTTTTATGAATCGTCGTAAATTTTTAAGGAATAGTTCGGGGGCCACAGCCGGCACCGTTATTGTAAACTCATTACCTTCTTTTCTTCGTTTCCAGGATATTTCGGGGAAACCTAAAAAATCAAAATTTTCGCACCGTTTGCCGAAATCCGATACCCATTATAAAGCAACCAGTGGCTATGTTGAGGATGAACCGGTTGCAGAATATACCTGGGCACCGGATAAGGCTTATGAAGATTTTATGGATATGAAGTTCGGAATCCGGCTGCATTGGGGCATATATTCCAATACTCAAAAGGAAGCATCATGGCCATTTTTGAAGATGTCTTTAAATGAAAGGAATGCATACGAAGAATTGTACAAAGCGTGGGATCCTGTTGGCTTCGATGCTGATGAATGGACAGATTTTTTTGTTGATAGCGGAGCAAAGATGTTCTCGTTCACTTCCAAACATCACGACGGCTTTTCGATGTTTGATACCAAGACTCGGGTAAGAAGCCATGCCAACTGGCTGGCACCGGGTGGGACTAAAATGGAAGACTGTGATGTAGCCTATAGTATTATGGAAACACCTTTCAAACGTGATGTGGTAAAAGAATTGTGTGATGCAGCTCATAAAAAAGGTCTCAAAATTGATTTATACTTTTCGCATCCGGATTGGTATGATACAGACTTCCGGCCTTATAATTATCATCCTCTGCAAGTGCCGGATGCTGCTACCTTAGCAGTACTGGGAAAAGACCGAAGATCAGAAATGGAGGAGTCTGAAAAGAGATTTGGTGAATCAGGTCCCGTAATAGTGCCCAATCCAGATCCCCGGGAAGTAAACCGGATGATGAAACGCCATCGCGCCCAGTTAGAAGAGTTAGTAACCAGGTATGGTAAGATTGACATGGTTTGCCTTGATCAATGGTTAGGCCCAACAGTATGGCCGCAATTGCGGGAAACGATGCTCTATCTGCGAAAACTCCGACCCGATGTCATGTACCGTGCCCGGGGTATCGGTAATTACGGTGATTGCTACACACCCGAAGGTTTTGTACCGGGCAGTAAGGAGAATTCTGATGTTCCCTGGTTCGTTATTTATCCCCTCGGTGAGACTTTCTCTTATGATCCTCATCCTGATAAGTATAAAGGTTCCAAATGGATTGTTGATAATTTAATAGATTCAGTAGCCAAGGGCGGTAATTTTATGGCAGCCATAGGCCCCGACGGGAATGGTAAGTTTCATCCCAAGGCTATTGAACAGCTCCGGCAAACCGGTGCATGGCTCAGGGTTAACGGTGAAGGTATCTATGCAACGCGCGCCAGAGAAGGAGAACTTTGGAAAGAGGGCGAGCAGGTGAGGTTTACAAGATCCAAAGATAACAAAACGGTTTATGGGTTTTCATTAGAATGGCCCGGGGATCAGCTTGTTTTGCAATCAGTTAAACCGAAAGAAAGAAGCAAAATATATTTAATGGGAAGTAATACTCCTCTCAAATGGATTTATGACAGTTCCGGGGGATTAGTAATTGAGCTACCGACAGAATTGATAGCTAAAATGTCAAAAGCAGGAAAACTGGCTTACGGCTTTAAAATTGAAGTATAGTTCAAATTGGAATTTTTATTTCTTATACTTTTTTAATGAAAAAAAAACCTTCAATTCAAGTAATAGAAATTCTTCAAAAATGCGCTGGATAATGCTGTCATTTGAACTGGTAGGCCATGATGACTTTGTTCAGCCCGATGAATGGGTAGCATATGAAAATGCAAAGATGAAATATTAATGTTTATAAGACCAGTTTAACTCGGGAAGAGTAATTTACTCCGGTTGATTTAATAATTGACTTATCAGAAAATGATTTGCAGGCTGAATGAAAAAAACAGTTTAATTAAGTTGAGGCTAAAAAATAGATGGCGCTATGATTTCTCTGTTAATATGAATCGGAAATTTTAAATCTCAAAAATAGAATGTTCAAATATGAATTACTGGAAAACGGATGACCAGCTGTTTGAATTAATTCGTAAAGAATTATATACAGCAGTGCTGGGAGATATTATGGATAAATTGGGTTATTTACATCAATTTTTACCCCCCAATATTCAACCTCTTAATGAAAATATGTTTGTAGCTGGAAGAGCAATGACCGTTTTGGAAGCAGACGTCATCCATGAAGTATCCAATTATAATGACTCATTAAATAAGCCCTTCGGACTAATGTTAGAAGCGCTTGATGATTTAGCGAAGAATGAAGTTTATATCTGTACGGGTTCATCGCCTAGCTATGCATTGTGGGGTGAATTAATGAGTAATCGTGCTATGAAACTGGGCGCCGCTGGTGCAGTGGTCGATGGATATTCAAGAGACAGTAGCGGGATTTTACGAATGGGATTCCCAACATTCTCCCATGGCAGGTATGCACAGGATCAAGCTCCCAGGGGTAAGGTGATTGATTTCCGGGTGCCAATAAAAATCGCAGGTATAAAAATAAACCCAGGGGATATTGTGGTGGGTGATTTAGACGGAGTTTGTATCATCCCAAGTCAAATAGAACAGGAAGTTGTAATCAGAGGCCTCAAAAAAGCAAGAGGCGAAAAGACGGTTCAGAGAAAAATCATGGATGGGTTGCCTGCTAAGGAGGCTTTTGAAAAATATGGTATAATGTAAATTAAAATGAAAATAATAAAGGTAAAGGTCTGGCTGGTCGAAGGGGTCAAATACAACTGGACATTATTAAAAATATACACAGATACAGGACACACAGGCGTTGGTGAAGCTACCAACTGGCCTGGGAGTCCGATTGTGTACGAGGCTGTTAAACACGTCGGAGAACGTATCATTGGGCTGGACCCGATGAAAACAGACTTTATCTGGACGAAATTGTATCGCGATTTGAATTGGATTGGCCCTTTTGGCGCCAGCTTGTGTGCTATCAGTGGAATAGATATGGCTTTGCTGGATTTGAAAGGCAAAGTTTTGAATACACCTTGTTATGAACTGCTGGGAGGTGCTTTCAGAAAAGATATTTTATTGTACGCTAATTACTGGTTTACCGGTGGTGGCCACAATGAAATCGATTATGCTGAATATGCCAATAAAGTAAAAGAAGCAGGTTTTACAGGATTAAAGTTCGACCCTTTTGCACATACAAATTATTTGTATGGCGAAGATCTTTCATCCAACCTTACTTTGACGGCAGAGCAACAGGACCTGGCATTCAATGTAAGTAAAGCCGTTCGTGATGCGGTTGGTCCTGATTTTGACATCATGATAGAAACACATGCGATGCTCAATTATCGTGTTGCAGTGAAGATGGCGCAGCGCCTAGGTACATTAGATATTACATGGTACGAAGAACCTGCCGGACCAGAAAGTGCTGATACATTAAGGGCGATGCGTGAACGCATTCCTCCGAATGTTTCTATTTGTGTAGGTGAACGTCATTACACGCGATATAACATTAGGCCTGTGCTCGAAAAAAATGTTTGTGATATTATGATGCCCGATATAACCCGCTGCGGTGGCCCATCAGAAATGAAACGTATGGCAACAATGATGGAAGCCTACAATGTGTTGCTTGCTCCGCATAATCCAAACGGGTCTTTGTCAACACTAGCTTCTGCGCATGTATGCGCTTCCGTTCCAAATTTTTTCCGTCAGGAATTCATTTTTAATGATGTTCCCTGGAGAGATGAAGTGATTACTCATCCAATAAAAGATATGGTGAGGAATGGTTATTTGTATCTAAATGATGAACCGGGATTGGGCGTTGACCTGATAGAAAAAGAGATGGAGAAGCATCCGGGTGTTTTGAAATCCAGACCTGGTTTTTATGTATAAAAAGGGGAAATTGAATTAGATTTAAATTAATGATAAAAGGAGAAATCTCTTATTTGAAAACAACTAATTAACGACATTAATGTTTGTATTACAAGTTAGTAATCAATTAAAATTACAGAGCTTTCGTTTCGATAATCATTTTTGTAATGTCCAATAAGTAATGAGATATCTAAAAAAGATACACATAAAAAATCACTATTGTCCGACTAAAATATAAGCAAAAGATATGAAAAAGGGCAGTTCGGTAGAACCGCCCGATTTGGTAAGTTTGAGTTACGACACTTAAAATTACCATGGGCGAAAGTAAAAGTTTTTCCGGA